>Ga0308012_10001167_pt1 | contig 14315 bp, 15 predicted proteins | sample Neamet179_FD_203133 | JGI IMG/M metagenome (GOLD analysis project Ga0308012, IMG submission 203133) | Marine microbial communities from water near the shore, Antarctic Ocean - #179 | ecosystem: Environmental > Aquatic > Marine > Unclassified | place: Southern Ocean | collected 2014-07-25 | reverse complement strand
TTATATTTAACCGTAACAAGTTATGACTAAATTATGGCTAATTTATTGTCTTAAGATGATGTTTTTTATGTTTAATTACGTTAATTAAACTAAGTATAGACAGAGATATACGTATATAAATTAATGTACGTATATCTCTATTAATTTATCATTTTTATAAAAAAATAAAAAAGTAGCGTTAAAGAGAAGCCTTAAACTAACGGAGTTAAAGCAACAGAGTTAAATTCAACTTTATTCCAACCATGTTTAATAAAGTTACGAATATTACCATGGTCATTACCCTCTGGATTTTTAACCACGTCATCACGATAATAACGACCAAAACAGGCTAACGTTTGCACGGCTGTTAATTCATTCAATTTGGCAAAATAAAATATTTTGCATGAACCTTCATTAGTGCCTGCTTCATTTAATAATTCACCGTTACTAAAGCTAGCTGCGGTGTAATGGTAATTTTCACCAATCACTTGCATCACTTGTTCAAAACTTATTACTTCGGCATTTTCATTTAACTGACTAATAAAGTTAGCTAAGGTAATAATCTTAACTTCTGAAGTACTCATTATGTCTTATTTCCTTTTAACTCTGCTTTTGCTTCAACGACTTTAGAAAAGTCTAAACCAAGTTCGTTCACTGCTTCTTCAATCAGTCCAGGATCTGCCATAACAATACTCATAATAGCTTGCAACTTTTCTGGTGGAATGCCAAGTTGCGCAATAAATGTCATCGCCATTATAGGGTTTTCAGTCAGCGCTTGAAAAAGCTCATTAATTTTTTCGTCAGTAATATTTTGTTCTTTTAAAAGTTGAATAATAGGGTTCATTAATTTTCCAATTTAGCCATAAGTTGAGTGTTAACTATAAATAAGCGCATGTAAAAATATGCGCTTAAATGTGATGCTGATTATAATATCAAATTATTAATGACTTTACAGACAGCACCCTATTAATAAATAAAATATTGAGTTAACAGCACTCATTCACTGCACTATTAAAAAATAAAAGTATAATAGTGCTACTAATATTAAATATTCTTATTATTTACTGCTCCCTATGCCATCAAAAAGTAACGTAACACATTCTAATATTCCAAAATTAAAGTATTTAGCGGCCTATTCAGATCAAATAAAAATGCAAATTAATACAATGATTGAAGATAAAACGCTAGATCAATATTTATTAAAAAAGTATCCGACAACACATGACATGAATAACGACAAAGTATTACGTAGTTATGTTATGTCACTAAAAAATCAATATATAAAAAAATCAGCACCTTTAAGCCAAGTAAAATATGACGATAAAATTCATATTATTCATAATGCCTTAGGTTTACATACCTACGTATCTCGTGTGCAAGGTAATAAACTAAAAAGTAAACATGAAATTCGTATTGGGAGCCAATTTAAAAAAGCTCCTGAAGCTTTTCTAGCCATGATAGTGGTACATGAATTAGCGCATTTAAAAGAAAAGGAGCATAACAAAGCTTTTTATAAGCTGTGCCAAAGCATGTTACCTAATTACCATCAGTTAGAATTAGACTTGCGTATTTACCTTACTCAATTAGAGTATTTTGGCGCGATATACACATAGACTAAACCTTATAATAGCTAAACAGTTCTTTCTACTTGTTTGAGCCGCTTCTTTTATATAAATTATAACCCTATCATCACATACTAAAATACTACAATGCCTGAAACTAATAGTCCGTCTCATAAAATTAAATTTGAACTCGAAAAACAAAACAAAAATAGTGTTCGTTATAAAGAAATACCTAAAGACGGTATGCCGCCCATTTTAGGATCTATTTATGTACAAAAATGGTATGCCGGTAATAGTAAGTATATTGAAGTGAGTATTAATAAAGTAGATTAGCTAAAATAGACGTAGTCACTTAACGTATCATATGAATACTCATTCCATGTCTATTTATAATTTTGTTGCAGAAGGTAAAAGAAATTAAAGCAAGACACTTGATTAGGGAAAACTGGCTATTAAGATTAAAAGTAACACCGCTTTAGTTTATTTTGACCTTAACAACAGGGGAGTAATTAAATTAATAGCTTCATGTATTAGAATCAAAAAACCAGAATTCCTGACTTAATAGCGTATAAGTAGGTAATTCTGGCTTTTTGGTTTAACCGCTAGTTTAGCTAGTGGTTATGATTTCTGGCTTGTTATGATTGATATAACATAGCTAGAAAATCTTTAGACTCATTCAATTGGGCAAATTTAAACAATTGAGAACCTGCTTGATCTTTAACAACAATATTTAATTTGTTGATTGAAATAGACTTTACGGGTGCTTCAATAGCGTAAATCTTACCTTGATAAGTATAAGACATAATATAACTCCTTTAATTGCGTAAAACGCAATATTCAAAAGCCCATAACTGCATATACATAATAATGATAATAATACGATGAACTAACCGAGAATGACTCGGGATATCATGCAGTAAAAAGCTTCAATTTAATAACTTTTATTAAGGTGTTGGCTGACTGTGAAAGGGAAAGACAAAACACGAAAAAATCACTGAGGATTTACACTAATTAGATGAGGAAGGCTAATTAGCCTGATTAATATACGGCGCTTTGTTGAAAAAGTAAATATTTAATTTAAAGATTTTATAAATACCCTAAAATGACGATGTTATTTAAGGTTCTCGTAATGTTAATCGCTGAGTTTATCTAAGAATTATCTAAGCATTAACTTAATTAACCTAATATAAAACCAGCCTAGAGTAATATAGGTTAACGTCACTCAAGGTTAAATCGAAATAATACATTGAGTGATTAGATTGAGTAGCTATAAATTAATCTTTCTTTTTTTATAACGTATAGATAAAAGATCACAATCAATATGACCAAGTACTTCTTCAATAATATTACCAATATATTTACCGTTATTATTCATGCCCATAACAAATAAATCTACCTTCTCTTTTTTGGCTAATATAGGTAATTCATCTACAGGACAACCCGGTACTAAATGCGTATTTTCATCTTCAAATGAATAATCATTAAGCAATTGATTTAATGATGTTTCATGATGCTTTGTTGTAGCATCACTATAATCATTAAAATTTGACTTTTCTTCTACATTTAAAGATATTAGACCTTGCCATAGCTCTTTTCCTATAGGCTCATAGCAATGACAGACGTGAGCCTTACCATCATATAATTCAGCCATGACCAGTGCCGCGTCTATAATATCCACATCTAATTGTTCGCCACCGTCCCTAGGTTTGTTGGGGTTAACTGCCCCCATAATTTTTTGATATGGAGAATCACTCATATTTTTAGTCAGTAATAAAGGCACTGAACAATGCTCTAACAACTGCCAATCATTCGGTGTAAAGAATATTTTATTAATAAGAGAGTCTTGTTTCGTTGATTTAATTACCATAGAAGTATCGTTACTTGCTATTTCAGTTAAAATGGCAGGGCTAACATCAGAATGCCAAACGACATCAATACTTACCTTAATATCCATTGCTTCGATTTCAGGTACGAACGTTTTTAACCAGTCAATTTGTGAGACTAAATAACCTTTTTTTAATACATCTAACTGCTCTTGATTAAAATTCTAATGACTCACAAATTGTCTTTTATAGGCAACCAGAAAAAGATCAATTCTTGCTGACATTTTTTTCGCTATTTTAATGGCTTGTACTAACGCAGCTTGATGAGTACTACTAGAGTCCATAACCACCAAAATACTCTCAATTGACTTCATCATTCTCTCCCAAGAATCAACTATCGATATTTTAAATAGGGAAGTAAGTTATATCGATAAAATAGTAATCCGATAGATAATAACTTAGCTATTACTGTTAATTTAAAATTAACTTAATCAGTCGATTACAGCAACCTATATCGAATAAAAATACGCTTAAAGATTATATATCTCAATGAAATAATAAAAAACAGTCTATTTTTAAATAATTACTTAGTGAATGAGCAGTATAGCGTATTGTTTTATTACATAAGATGACATTATCGCCTTTTTATGTAGAGTAACCACATTACAAAGGCTCAGCCTTGTATAAATACGTAACAAGAAGTTACAAAAACCTCGAAAATTTTTAATTAAAAAAGCCGAAAAACCTTAAGTAAAAAGGTTGTTTCGGCTTATTTTAGTGGTATACATAAAATTTAACATTATTATAAAAGCGATTAAACACCACGTTAAATAACGATATTAAGACCCACTATTAAAACTTAGCATTCAACCATATCCAAACTTTATTGGTATCTACTTTTCCTGATGCTTTATCGCCCGCTGAATAAGCCGCTAATTTAATACCTGCGGTATAATTTTTAGTAAAACTCTTCGAATATACAGCATTAATTTCAGAGCCTAAATCATCCACTGTTGCAGAGGCTTCGTCAGCATCAAACTTATGGTAAACAACAGCCCATTTACCGCCGGCAACTTTACCACCAACACTGGCATATAAATCAGCTAAACCTACCGTAGGAGTACCTAAAAATTGATCTGACCAACCGTTAAATTTATGTAACGTAGCTAATGGGGTAGAAAAACCGTATTCACCGTCATCAGAGCCCAATAATTCATAACCTAATTTCACGCCAAGGCCTGAAAATTGAGTGCCTATTTCGGCTAAAATATAATCAGCTGAAAACGATTTGGCTGCTGTATCAGAGTCTTGTTGCGCATATTCTACTTGGTACGTTATTTTTTGTTCACCAATTGATGTGCCACCATTTAAGCGAAGACCAAAAGTATCAATGCCATTTTTGGTCTCATTATCAACTTCTAATAAATAACCATAACCTGTAACTTTACCAATTGATGTTTTATAAGAAGCATTAATTAAATGATCTTTCGTATCAAGATCGCCACCTTCAGCAAATATTCTATTACGCTGCGTAATATAACCGTAGTTTAACGACAAATTTTTAATCGGTGCATAAGCAAAAGTTACCCCGTCAAATGTCTGTCTATCTTGACGCCAGCCAACATGGCCAACAAAACGGTGATTATCCATAGTAATCACTTGACGGCCTAATTTAGCTTTAAATGAACCTTGTTTGTATTGAAGTAAAAATTGATCAAGCTCGGTAGTTTCTGGATCCGCTATTACAGAATAAACACCTCCATTTTTACCGCGCGTATTGTTGTAATCATCAATACCAAGCACAACACGAGAATCTTCAAATTCAACTAAAGAGGAGAACCCAGAGATATCAGCGGTTTCGTAAGTTAAACGAGTACGTAAAGTCAATGCTGACGCATCTTTTAACGCGTTGTCTTGATCAACATTTTCATAGCGTAGATTTAAGTTAACGTGAGCTTTACCGTTAAGTACCGCCTTGGTTATTGAGTTTGAAGACGTTGTATCGGCAAAAGCGACTGATGAACAAGTACCTGTTAAAGCGATAGATAGGCACACAGCAATTTTATTCAATGTCATGGGTATTTCCTTTAATGTTTTATTTTAAGTTTTATAAAGTTATATTGATAATTTTTATTATTCTTGTGCATTAACACGTTTTTTAGGTGCTGATACAGGAGCAGAAATTGTCTTTTTTATATTTTCGACTTTTCTTTGTTTCTCATAAAGAAAAGTTAACACTTCAGAGCGAAGTCGATTATATTCAACATCTTTAGCGAGTGATAACCGGCTGCGAGGACGCTCTAATTTTACATCAAGAATTTCACCTATGGTCGCTTCAGGTCCATTTGTCATCATCACAATACGATCAGACAGTAATACCGCCTCATCAACATCATGCGTGATCATAATCACCGTATTATTTAACTCATTTTGAATTTCCATAAGCGAATCTTGCATATGCGCACGGGTTAATGCGTCAAGCGCGCCAAAGGGTTCATCCATTAATAAAACTTCTGGCTGCATTGCTAAAGCACGCGCAATACCAACCCTTTGTTTCATACCGCCCGATATTTCGTCAGGGCGTTTGTGCATCGCATGATCCATATGAACAAGCTTCAAGTTATATTCAATCCACTCTTTCATTTCACCTTTTGACATGGTTTTATTGAAAACTTGTTTTACTGCCAGTTCAACATTTTGATATGACGTTAACCATGGTAACAATGAGTGATTTTGAAAAACAACCGCTCGCTCAGGCCCTGGTGCATTCACTTCTTTATTTTGTAGTAAAATGCCCCCTTTCGTTGCTTGATAAAGGCCAGCAACAATATTAAGTACCGTTGATTTACCACAACCAGAATGACCAATAAGTGAGATGAACTCGCCTTTATCAATTTGGAGATCTACATTTTTTAAAGCCGTGAAGCCGCCCGTTGCTGTAGGAAAAACCATGTCAATTTGACTAATATTTAAAAAGGCTTGCTCTTGTGTTTGACTTGCTAAAGTTTCTAAAGTTGATGTATTCATAATAATTCCTTAAACGCTTGCGCTTGATTTGTCCCAAGATACTTTTCTTTGAAATTGCAACATAGCTTGGTCTAATAAAAAACCGATAAAGCCAATAACAATTACCGCTGCCATAATACGAGCTAAAGAATCAGAGCTTCCATTTTGAAATTCATCCCAAACAAACTTACCTAAACCAGGGTTTTGCGCTAACATTTCTGCCGCAATAAGTACCATCCAAGCAACACCAAATGACAAACGCATACCGGTAAAAATCATAGGGATTGATGCAGGTAATACTATTTTTTGAATATGAGTGAATGTAGGTAAACGTAAAACTTTACTTACATTTAATAAATCACTGTGTATTGAAGACACACCAATAGAAGTATTAATAACCATCGGCCATAAGCTACACAAGCTAACTGTAATTAATGATGTTAAAAATGACTTTGATACCATCGGGTCATCAGACACATAAAGAGCACTAACCACCATTGTAACTAGTGGTAACCAAGCGAGTGGAGATACCGGTTTAAAGATTTGCACTATAGGGTTCATTGCTGAATTTAACCGTTTACTTAACCCCATCCAAATACCTAACGGAATAGCAATAATAGCGGCAACTAAAAAGCCGCACGTTACGGTAAATAAACTGGTGAGGATTTGGTCAAAAAACGTTTCTTTACCAGTATATGCTCTTATTTTACCAACATAGTCTGGATTTTTAGCTTGTTTAGCCAAATTACGTTTTTCTTGTCGCTCATAAAAAGCGTCGGCTTTCTCTCGCTCTGTAACATGCTCGTTATACAATGATGAAAATTGTTCAACAACGGCTGTAGGCCCAGGAAACGTCCCTAATGAAGTATGAATACTCGCTGCTGAAATGGACCAAAAAAATAAAAATATTGATATACCAATAGCTGGTAATAACATGGCATTAGTCACTTTACTTAGGACTGTTTTCAACATATTAATTACCTGTTCTGTAATCGTTAGTTGGCTTAAATTTACTGCTGTTAAACTCATTATTTATTCCTTACTGTGTAATCTACTTTACCTATTTACGCTTAATAAAGTCTTAACGACTTTTGTTACCGTTATCATTAAAAGTAACCTTATAAAAAGTCGTTAAAACTTATTTTTAAACAATAGACTTAAAGCTTGTCACCTTTTTTAAGACCTATTGTGAATTTTTCTAAATAGGCATTCGGTGTGTTACCGTCATAAACAATATCGTCAATGAAATGCTGTTGAGGCGGTTTAAAACCAGTTTCCGTAGCAAAGTTAGGGAACTCGCTAGCAGAAATCGTTTTATCTGCAATTAATGATTTTGCTGCAATTTCATAAATATCAGGACGATAGACTTTAGCAGCTAAATCTTTGTACCATTGGTCACTTTTATCATCTGAAATTTGCCCCCAACGACGCATTTGCGTTAAGTACCAAATTGCATCGGAGTAATAAGGGTAAGTCGCGTTATATCTAAAAAACACGTTGAAATCAGGCACTGCACGTTTATCACCTTTCTCATATTCAAACGTACCGGTCATTGAGTTAGCAATAACATCGTAATCCGCCCCAACATAATTTGATTGAGATAGAATTTTCACTGCCGCAGGACGGTTAGCATTATTTTTTTCATCTAACCATTTAGCTGCACGAATTAAAGCACGCGTTAGACGAATAGTAGTATTAGGATATTTTTCAGCAAATTTAGCGCTTATGCCAAATACTTTTTCAGGGTTGTTTTTCCATATTTCGTAATCGGTAACAACGGGAACACCAATGCCTTTAAATACAGCTTGCTGATTCCAAGGTTCCCCTACACAATAACCATGAATAGTACCGGCTTCCATTGTTGATGGCATTTGTGGTGGTGGCGTTACAGAAAGCAAAGCTTGTGCATCAATTTGTCCTGAATTATCACCTTTATGAGGGGCGTAATAACCTGGGTGAATATCACCAGCAGCTAACCAGTAACGTAACTCATAGTTATGCGTAGATACTGGAAATACCATCCCCATTTTAAACGGCTTACCTTCATCTGCTAATGATTCTATAATAGGCTTTAATGAGTCGGCTTTAATAGGATGTACTGGTCTACCATCAGCCATTTTAGGAATATTTGGCTTCATTTTTTTCCATATTTCATTAGACACTGTAATGGCGTTACCATTAAGGTCCATTGAAAATGGGGTAATTATGTGTGCTTTAGTGCCGTAACCCATTGTTGCTGCAATAGGCTGACCTGCTAGCATGTGAGCGCCATCTAACGTACCATCGATAACGCCATTGAGTAATACTTTCCAGTTTGCTTGTGCTTCAATAGTTACGTACAAGCCTTCATCTTCGAAATAACCATTTTCATAGGCTATCGCGATAGGTGCCATATCAGTTAACTTAATAAAACCAAACTTCAGTTCTTCTTTTTCTGGTTCGCCGAGCGTTTCTGCATGCGCTATATAAGTACTGGCACAGGCAAGTCCAATGCTAAGTGACAAAGTTGTTAAACTAGACGTTATAGTTTTTTTCCAATTCATAATCAATTCCTGTAATGTTTAAAAAATTAGGTTTAAAAAATGTTTTGTTATGTTAAAAAATCAAAAAAAAACGCCCATCAATTATTAGCCGGTTAGGGTCTGTAATTGATGAGCGCCGTTGCTCGTATATTTTAAAGGCTCATGCCTTTGAATATCCTACAGCACCGTTGCCGTCAGGTTTTTCTATATTTTTATCGCCGTTGATAAAAATATTCTTATGCTCTGTTCACTACCAATGACCTTTGAACTACTCGTCATGTTCCATTAATTTTTGGTCTAAGCGAGTTAATAATTCAGCCTACTACTCACGTAATAGAGTAATTACTTAACATGTTAAAAGCAAACATTATGCCAACTTTTACAAGCCCATTTTTAAAGGCTTCTAGCTCAACCTTATTGTTAAAGCTAGTCTTTTTTGCACGGTACTAATGAAATGTACTAATGAAATGCACCATCACAAGACATTACTGTGAATTATAACTACGCTTTAGTGGGAGAAAGTAGCTGACACACATCAATTATATTCTTTGCTACCGCCGCTAATGAGCAACCTTGATCCATTGCCATTTTTCTGAGACTGCCGTAAGCCTCGTTTTCACTTATTTGCTTTTGTTCCATAATAAGCCCTTTTGCTCTTTCAATATACTTCCTACTTTCTAATTGTGTTTTAGCCTGCTTAAGTTCGTTACGCAAAGATTGGACCGTTTTAAAACGCTCGTTAGCTACTGAGATTATACTCTTGAGTCGTTGAGGTAGTATTTCATTAACCACATACGCACTAACACCTGATTGAATTGCATTATGAATAACGTTAGGCGAATCATTTTCAGCGAAGATAACAATAGGCAAAGGTAATAGCTGATTAATTTCGGCAAGTTCTTTCAACATTTTATCACTGGGTAAATCTGTCGCTAAAATAAGTACATCTGGATTACAAACATCTATTTGTTCAATAATATTTTCATTAAAAGAAATGTGTTTCATGATGTGATAGCCAAAATCCGTTAATGCTTTTTTTAGCATAGAACTCGCCTTGGGTTGCGCTTCAATTAAAAGTATTGAAAGAACTTCTGCCTCGACTTCAACCGTTTTTTTATTGAAGAATGACTTTTTTTTAATGCCTGTTTTAGTAGATATATTGTTAAGGCTCATTTTATTATCAACTTAAGTATTGTCTATTAAGGATTATAATTTAATAGACAATAATACAAAATCTAAGCCAACTATTTTAATACTTTATTTTCAATAGCTTAACGGTTAAAAATGTATTTAACTTTGTTTTTTTTATAAAAATTTGCACCAACAACGTTATTATTCAATATAACAGCGCATATAAAAATAGAGTTAGGTAATAGCCTGAAATATAAAACATAACGTAGTTACTACAGCAGTAATCTACTCTAGTACTAATTTTAGTATTAACGAAATTACCCACATAAATGACCAATAATAAAAAATAATTGTACCTGTAAAAATATTTTTAGAGGTAACGAGGGTGACTTAGTTATGCAAAAAATACTGTCAGGCAATGTCTATTTTGTATCACCGCTTTTTTAATTACTAATGAAATTGAAGCGGAATTAATAGAATCTATTTGGGAAGAGAATATATCTGGGGTTGAATTGATATATGCCCTCCCTTAACCTTTGATAAATAGGCTTAAATATAAATAATATAAGGGAGTTAATTGATGATTAGCGGGTTATCATTACAGTAAGCTAGTGAGGTATGTTTAATTAAACTACCTCGCTAGCTTGATAAAACCTATTCAGGCTTAGAGTATCCTGACCAAATATCGTCATTTATTGTTGTTGCCGCTTTCTTTTTACGCTTTTTCTTACCAGTACCTTCTGGTTTTGCCATCGGCTTACTTTCCGCTAATTCAGCAGCTAAGATTGAATCCTCAGCAATTTCTGCAACTTCAAAGCCTTCCACTTGTTCGCGTTCAAGTCTAATTTTGTTTTTCTTTTCAATAACCTTGAAGTGATGATAATCTTCATGGTCGATAAGTGATAAGGCTAAACCAACTTCTCCAGCACGACCACTTCGACCAATACGGTGCATATAATCTGATGGGCTTCTTGGTAAATTAAAGTTAATGACTACAGGTAGTTTTTCAATATCTAAACCACGTGCTGCAATGTCAGTAGCAATTAATACGTCAATGTCACCCGCTTTAAAACCATCTAACACACGGCTACGTTCACTCTGACCTTTGTCGCCATGAAATACTGCGGCAGTAATACCACGCTTAGCAAGTTTCTCTGCTAAATGCTCACAGTGATGCTTTGCATTAACAAAAATAAGCGCTTGTCGCCATTGATGTTGGTTAATTAAATGGGCAACTACCGCCGTTTTATCACCTTTATTAACGGTAAAAACACGTTGTACTAAAGTGCTAGCATCGGCACTTTGTACTTGTATTTCAATAGGATTATTAAGTAGTTCTTGCGTTAATGCTTTGACTTGTTCAGGAAATGTTGCTGAAAATAATAGTATTTGTTTTTTAGTCGGCATTAAAGCTAACAGTGCTGTTAGCTCTTCAGTAAAGCCTAGACTTAACATACGGTCGGCTTCATCAAGTACTAACGTTTTAACGTTGTCGAGCTTAATGGCATTACTTGAAATGAGGTCAAGTAATCGACCTGGCGTTGCCACCAAAATGTCAGTGCCGCCACGTAATGCAAGCATTTGTGTATTAACCGATACCCCACCAAATACGGCAACAGTTTTAATTTCACCATTAAAATGTACCGCATAAGATTTAATACTATCGGCAACTTGTTTCGCAAGTTCACGTGTAGGCACTAAAATAAGTCCGGTAACAAAATTACCTTTATTACTATTACTGGTTCTAGTCGCTAATGAATTGTCTGCTCGAAGCTTCTGTAATAAAGGTAATGCAAAAGTAGCGGTTTTACCCGATCCGGTATTTGCCCCTGCAATTAAGTCACGCCCTGCTAATACACTTGGGATAGCTTGCGCTTGAATGGGTGTTGGCTGCTTATATTCAAGTTCAGACAATCGAGCTAATAAAGGTGTAATAAGACCAAGTTCGGTAAAACTGGTTGGGGTTGTGACAGAAGACATTAATATAAAGGGCTCAAAGCTAAAGTAATAGCTGACTATTTTAACGTATTTAGCGTGTGTGGGTTAGTTAAATCGCTCAACCTTTGTCGTGGTTTTAGTCAATGCACTGTAAGTTAAGATAACTTGCGTATAATTAAGTTAACGTAATAGTGAGAGATCTTGTGTTGAACCCCTTTATTTAGGTTGTGTAAAAGCCTTTTGTATTAAGATTCCGTCATCTATCCAAGTCAATAAATAATTGAAAGCCACTTGGCTCGCTTGATCTTCTTCAATTTCTTGTAGTAAAAAGTCACATAAATCCGCAAAATTTGCACCATTTAGGATCATATCAATAAGATATTTTTCTTGTGGTGGCAATGAACGAAATTGCGTTAAACGGTCATTGTTTCTCCACAGTAACCAAATACTGTTTTGCTTTATTGCTGGCTCAGGCGATTGTTCTTGCTTTAATGACTGCCATGCTTCTACACTATTGTAATTAAAGTTAGCTATTTGCACACTTGGATGAAAACGAAAAATTAACTCCGGCCATTGTTCATGCGGTGTATTACTTAAGACTTGACGCGTAAAACGGTCTGCATTGGCAGCATCAAAAGCTATCATAAGTAAACGTTCAAAATGTGCTATTTCACTAATAATAGGATGCCCATTAAAGGGGGGATGACTTGCTAAAAATAAAGGCAATTTATCTGCAAAGTGTCTAAGCGACGTATTATCAGAAGGATAAGCGTTAATATAGCCTAATACCATTTGGTCGAATAAGTCATCACCTAGAAAAAAGCCTAACATTTCATGGTCGTTCTCAATCGTTTCTTTAAGCCTTACATGATAAGCATTTTTGTATATATTGAGGCGAACATCACGGGTTATATTACCGTGATCGGTAATCTGCTCCATTATGGTATGGGTAACAATGGGGTCGTCATCAATTAAATAATTGATCAATTTTTGCTGTAATGAGGCTAACGGTAATTTATCCACTTACGTTGTTCTCTCCCATTGCGGCAATGTTTCTAACTGACCTAATGTCGAGTAAGCAATATTTCTAGCCGTTTCAACTTCTGCTAGTAGCTCAGCCAAAGGTGGTATATTGTCGTCACGTTCAATCATAGTACTTATCCAACCAAACCTTTTTAACGCTTGCTTATATAAATCCCAAACAGGATCAGAAACAGGGTGGTCATGTGTATCAATAACGTAATTACCGTAATCTGTGTGACCCGCTAAGTGAAACTGTTTTACTTTGTCTTTATCAATACCATCAAGATAGTCTTGTGATTTAAAATCATGATTTCGTGCACTAACGTAAATATTATTAATGTCTAATAATATTTCACAACCAGAACGACGAGCCACTTGATTAAAAAAATCCCACTCACTCATTTCTGATTCTTTATAGGTAATGTAGCTTGATAAATTTTCTAATAAAATAGGACGCCCTAAAAAATCTTGTACTTGATTTACACGATCACAAACATGGTTTAATGCTTCTTCATTATAAGGTAAGGGAAGAAGGTCATGGCTGTTAGTTTGGTTAACACCCGTCCAACAAAGATGATCTGAAATCCATTCAGGTTGTAATTCATTAACTAATACTTTTAACTTCCGTAAATATTGCATATTTAACGGATCAGTTGAGCCGATAGATAACCCTACCCCATGCATAACCATTGGATAAAGTTCACGTATTGCATGCAAATAATGCTTAGGCTTACCACCGTCAACCATGAAGTTTTCAGACACCACCTCAAACCAGTCAATATTAGGTTTAGTGGCTAATACGTCTTGAAAATGATCCGTTCTGAGTCCAAGACCAAAACCAAGAAAGTGTTCAGGCGGGACAATGCCAGAAACACCGCTAGAGAGCGAATGCTCTCTAGCGGTGGCTTGATTGGTTATCAAGTTATGCACCAACTTTACCGCCTACATCAGCACAAGCTTGTGCTGATAATGCAACAAAGCCGTGACCTTTACAAACAGCTTGACCTTTACAGGCATTTTCAGCTGTTTTACAGTCATTATGACCATTACATTGGTTTACACCGTAACAATGCGTTAATTCTGCAGTGTTAATTGGACCACGCCAATCATCTTTTACTGTTCCGCCAATATCGTCACATGTAGTAGTCGACATAGCAACAAAACCATGACCTTTACATACAGCTTGACTTTTACAAGCATTTTCAGCTGTTTTACAGTCATTATGACCTTTACATACATTGACATCGTAACAATGTGCCATTTCAACAGTATTAGTAACACTAGCTTTTGCAACTTTAGCGCTTGAGTCTTCTGCAACAGCTGTACAACCC
>Ga0308012_10001163_pt1 | contig 14344 bp, 13 predicted proteins | sample Neamet179_FD_203133 | JGI IMG/M metagenome (GOLD analysis project Ga0308012, IMG submission 203133) | Marine microbial communities from water near the shore, Antarctic Ocean - #179 | ecosystem: Environmental > Aquatic > Marine > Unclassified | place: Southern Ocean | collected 2014-07-25 | reverse complement strand
ACGTAAATTCCGAACAATTGAGCTATGGGGATTACGATGTGTCCCAGAGTGCGCACGATAGCGCTATCGTGTGGCCGAATCATGAGCCGCCCTTCCTGAGAATGAGTGCGCAGGCAATTCCAGCGGTAAAAATTACAATAGTTTCGATGAACGTGTCGAATGAACGGTAATCCATGAGCACAGCAGTTACTACATTCGGGGTCCGCGTTTGCTCCACACTATTCTCTAAGTATTCCGGCGAGATGTAGGTGCTTGCTGCGGAGGCTACATCACCGAAAGCAGGTAAATCACCTGCGCCGTAAAGAAGCAGAAGCCCCAGCACTGGAAGGCCTAACAGTGCGGACCAAGGTACAGGCGGCCGGCGTATATGCGTGTCCTTTTCTGTTGTACCGAACAACGTCAGCAGGAAGAATACAGTAGCAAGACCCGCGCCGACCACTGCCTCTACAAATGCAACATCAACAGCACCCACTAATGCCCATACTAGCGCCAGAACAAAGCTATAGGAGCCTAGGATAAACACAGCCGAGATGAGATCTTTCACCATGATGGCCCCGCCTGCTGTCACGACCAGCAAGATGAGAAGTGGAAGTTCTATTATCATTTTTTTTCCTCTTCTGTAGGTCGCAGGCCGGAACGGTATGCCGCCCGAATGGTTGCGTGCGAAATAACCGGGTTCAAAAGGTATACGAGCAGAAGCACAACAAAAATTCTGAGGAAATTCATAGTGAATCCCTCGTAGACTGCGAGACCTGCAAGAACCAAAACTGCGCCAAGCGAGTCGGTCAGTGAAAGTGCATGGGCTCGGGAAAAAACATCCGGCAGGCGCAGCATGCCAATCGAACCTACAACGAGAAAAAACAATCCAAGAACAATAAGGAAAATAGCTAGCCAAGTCATTTCGGTGATGCACCTCTTTCCTCTAAAAATTTAGCAATGGCCAATGCGCCAACAAGATTGAGAAGCGCATAGCCGGTTGAAATATCAATGAACATATCGACTCGCTCGAACATGGTGCCAATCAGGACGAGCAGCACAATTGCTTTGGTTGAGATACCGTTCAAGCCTAGCACCCGATCAAAGACACTGGGGCCACGCACTACGCGATAAAAATACACGAGCATCAATACGGTTATTATGGTGAGCACAACAAAAAAGAAAGTGTTCATTTCTTATCCTCCTTTACAGAGAACAGGCGACCCACTCTGTCATCGAATACGCCGCTCTTAAGTTCTTCGCAAGACGCTGCATCGAGTCCATGCACAAGTAACTCGCCCGGCGCGACTTCAACGGTGATAGTGCCGGGCGTCAAGGTGATTGAATTGCCGAGCACGACGAGTTCTCCATCGCTACTTAACTTTGTCTTGTGTTGAACAAATCCTGGTGCAATAGGAAGTGCTGGATCTAAGATGAGGCGGCTCACATGGAACCCGCTTTTTAGAATGCGGCTAATTAGCCACGGCACATACATGAGTGCCGCAAGCCACGAGAATCGTCTTACGTGGGGCGCACCAGCCGGACTCAGCCAAACAATCATACTGGCCACTACGGCGCCCGTCGCCATATGAAGTAGGTTATACGAGGCTGACAAGATGAGCCAGAGAATGAAAAGTGCGAATGCAGCAAAAATCCTCATAACTCAATCAACTCCCATGTAACGTCTTTATTGTATCTATGAAGCTTGGAGCTTAGAGGATCTAGTGCCACTAGATTTACCCACTCATTGTGGAAGAATTGTTGCAATACTTCGTGTCGGCTGATAATGGCGGCTATAACTTCAGTGTTTGCCTCTATTATCGTTAATAGCCGCATTGGCTCGTGATTGTGAATCTCACCATCGTTCATTGTCTGAAGCGGAAGGCCTGTTGCCAAATCACTTTCTGCGCCGTACATGAGACCGACACCGGCGACTACGTTGTGAATGACTTTACTGCCGCTACCGTAGTTCCAAGGATCGGTTGAAGAGAAGTAGTGCTCCATGTTGATCCATTCGCCAACGACAAGCGGTGCGGTCATGACTTTTTCCAGAATCGCACCCTCTGCATCAGATATCGCGTTATAAGAATGCAGGAAGCACCTGCCGCCAAGATCCACTCCTTTGGTCATGGCTCTACGGCCGATGATAAATCCAGCGTTACCTGACAAGCCCCATTCTGGGCGCGGGTTCGCCCAATCGAAGCCTCTTGCCTCAACGTGGGCATAGGCTTGTTTTGCTGTCATCCCTTTCGGTGTACCGGGAATACCAGAGCAGCGATTCAAGGCCTGCTGTTCGCCGCCTTCTTGGAATATCCTACGAAGTTCCGACAGGTCCTCTAGGAAACTGGCTGGAACATCTTGCACGTCATACAGGGATATTCTGTCTGAGTTCGTGTCGTGCCTGCCCGCCAGAAATCGGGTGTCATCAGGGATTTCAAGACCGCGCTGCATAAGTTCTTTACGCACCTCGGGGTTGTTGCCCATATTGGCAAACATGCGCGCATTCGGATCGCCTGAGCGACCACCACATGCGCCGCAATCAAGTGCTGCATAGTAGGGGTTATTATCTGACGTGCTGCCATGACCACAAAGCACTATAAAGCGCGCAAAATTTCCCGTAATGCCAATTGTACGAAGACCGCCCTCGACGAACGAGGCCTGCTGATCGATGGAAAATCCTCTATCCAGTGTAATCGGCTGGCCAGTTACCTGCGGGGCTTCTTCAGAACCGCCCGATACATCTATTTCTGTCGCCACCGGCTGAACAAACCAACCACGCAAAGAATTCATAAAAAATTCGTAGGGCCGCCGTAGCATCGTCTTGCCTATAAGCCCAATGCTGAAAAACAATCCGAGCACATCAACAAGCAAAAAGGACGCAACAGGGCTATGTTTCATGCCGTGGAAGAGTTGCTCTCCAAATTGCGCCCAACGCGAACCAGAAGCATAACGTGCAAGCTCCTGCTGCTGCCCTTCGCGCGGAAGTTCGAAGAGTGAATTTGCGGGAGTAAGGAGAACTGGGCAGAGAGCCAGTGACTCATCAGTGTCATAACCGCGATGACTTATCGGAATGCCAAAAAACCCGGCGTAGCCAAATGTCTCGACGGTACCTGCCTGTTCAAAATGTCGGCGAAAGGGTTCGGATCGAACATCAATGCAGAACACGGCCTGTGCCAGAGAGCGCTTGTTTGATGCCTGAGCTTTATCTCGATTTGCGACAATCTTAACCAATAGATCGTCTCTATAGGAATCTTCGTAGGCCTCGAGCCATACTGGCGAATGCTGTACTGCAGGGAATTGATCGAGCCAGCCAAGAAGTGTTATAGCGTTGTCATTGGACAATTCACCCAGAGCTTCCGAAGAAAGCTCCAAGAATTGCAGCAAGTGAAACAGACGCCAGCCGTCTGTACAGATTGACCGCTTTTTCGAATCTACAAATGCGCTGGCAACATCAACATTACTTTCAGAATTTTCGCTTTCGAGATAACTACAGATTACAGGAAGTTTGCCCTCGACTTTCCACTGGCGCAGAGCGTGAACTGTAGTGAGTTCAGCTTCGTAAAATAACCTAACAGCAAGGTAATGCACGATATCAATTGGATTATTTTTTTGTATAGGGTCTTCAGGATTCAGGCCGCGCCAACGTACCACCCCGGTCCAGCCCGAAAGCTGAGCAAGAACACGTGTCAGGTAATCCTCCCTGCGAGCCTCGGGAATCTGCAGCGCTTCAAGTGATTTTAGAATTGCACTTTCCGGATCTTCAGGAAGAGCTGCAATTTTTGCTGAGTATTTTTTTATGCCTAATAGTCGACCACTCAAATCATGTTGAGCGAGATCACGCCAGGCAGAGTAGAACCCGGAATGTTTGTCCGGCATCGTCCAGCCTGCCATGCCTTCATCAATAAACGATGAAACCCACTTGATCATCTGCCCATCGATAGTCGTGACGATAGAGGTGTCTGCCAATTCGTCAATCCAGTCACTGAGTGTTCGGCGAAAAGGCAGCTCAATCTTGGGAGCTTCATCATTCGACGAATTATGCGCGTGATCGTCAACTGAGTCATCATTGAGTCTGAGAACGGACTGAACGTGAGACCAAAGATCAACAAGATCTATATTCGTTGCAGCACCTTCTCGAGGCTGCTCCAAGGCGCCTGCGCTGGCGAATTGCCAGTCAAGCAATGCAGGCTCTAGGGCATCTATACCATGAAGGAAATGTATTCGCTGTACTTCGGCTGCCGTGATGGTGCGCGATACTAGTGATAAGGAAGCATCTGCAGTCGCCCCAGTACGGGCCAGTGCACGATCTATGTTTATCTCATTTATACGCCCAGTCCTAACGAAGCCGCGATACTCATCAATAGGCAAATACCCTTCGGCACCAAACAAATTCTTTGCCTGCTGGATTGCCTCATCAAAGGGAAGATGCTCAAAACCATGTATCGGGTTGTGATGCACAAACCCTTTCATCGGCCAGAACTGGGATATCGGCTCCGCCGCTTCTTCTACAAGATTCTGAAGAGTACTTGGCGTAGCTGTCACTTCGATTTCTTCCTTGCCGCCAAGGGGTGGTCTGAAAGCATGCTATGCCCTTCAAGCCCTGTAACCGTTAGCTCGTGATCACGCTCTTCAAATTCACCGCTGAGAGCATCTAGGTTAGCCATGACCGTATGATCTACAAGTCTTGTGCCTGAAAAATCTACCTCAATCTTGCTTGCATTTAATTTTCCAATACGATTTTTCAGCGCGATCCAGGTGCTGAAAACTGCAGATTTTTCAACTATGACCTTAGCTGAGCCGTCCCCTGCATTTTCAAGCTTAATGCTGGCTTTAAACAACGAGCCAAACGGCGCTCCGTTTACAATATGAATAATTGCTTTTACCAAAATTCCGATACCAATGCCGACAAGCAAATCAGTTGCAAGTACACCGATGATGGTCGAAACAAAAACGATAAACTGCTCAGGACCAACTTTGTACATGTGTATGAATTCTTGCGGGGACGCGAGGCGAAAACCCGTGAAAACAAGCATTGCCGCTAAAGCAGCAAGTGGAATGCGGTCAATAAGTGCAGGCACTAAGGCGACAAAGGCAAGCAGGAATACCCCGTGAAACAGGTTCGCGAATCGCGTGCGTGCACCATTGTCGATATTAGCCTTACTACGAACTATTTCGGAAATCATCGGTAGACCGCCTACAAAAGAAGCAGCAGTGTTACCGATGCCAACCGCGAGAAGGTCCTTGTCCATATTTGTCTTGCGACGCCATGGATCTATTTGATCAACAGCCTTTGCGCTCAGCAAAGACTCAAGGCTTCCAATCAATGAGAACATGATGACGTAGGTGATGCCTACCGATGTGAACACTCCAGAAAAATCAGGAAAGGTAATTGCGTTAAACATATTATCTGGAACATCGACAAGAAAACGGGGTCCTAACAAATACTCTTGACCACCAAACGCTACGACCTGTTCTGTGCCGATATCTAAATACATCCCCAGAGGAACCGTGATTATCAGCACAAGCATGGGTGCTGGAATAATCTTAAGTTTAGGATTCTTAATGAAGGTATATCCGAACATGATGGCAAGGCTAATACCGCCAATTAATGCTATGAGCGGATTCATTTCCATAAAATACGTTGGGAAAGATGCCAATCGCTCCAGCGGGGCACCCGTTGCCTGCACACCAAGTGCTATCGGTACTTGCGAGGCTATGACAATAATGCCTATTGATGCGAGCAAACCATGAACCGCAGATGTCGGAAAGAATTCGCCAAGTATCCCTGAGCGAAAAATACCAAAAAGAATCTGTACTACGCCTGCAGCAACACCCACACCAAGCGCTAAACGATATGCCTGATAGTCGGCAGCGGGGTCAGCCCCTGCTGTATACCCGAAATCGGTAACACAGCCTAGAGCGATCACAATGAGCCCGGCAGCAGGTCCTTTGATCGTCAATTCCGAGTTGCTGATAAAAGCAGACAATATTCCGCCGATAATCGCCGTGAAAACGCCTGCTATCGCTGGGTAACCGCATGCGAGAGAAATCGCAAGACAAAGCGGTAAGGCGATGAGAAAGACCAGAAAGCCCGACACCATATCAGCTTTCCAGTTGCGTTTTAGACCGTCTAGTGTGCCCTGTGGAATGTCAGAAATTGCATTATTCATATCATTCTTCTTATATTTTCAGTTTGTTCAATTGGGTAATTTAAAGTTTTCCATTCAATCAACAAAATTTACTATGATCTAGAACGACTAGCCGTTGTGCAGCCCATAGGCCTTGTCAAACGCGCCAATGAAACTACGCGAATGATCACAGTCAGCTGATTACAAGCCACAACAATTATCTATGAGTTGATCAGTCAGACATAATAGTGATTATTTATCTATAAATATATACAATAGATGATAGGAAAAGACTTTCACTGACAAATCGAATTGAATAGCTTATCAATGCTGAGGCAGATAGCTGCTTGTTCAGATATTCATCTCGCGGAACTGGAGTATAAACGTCCTGAATATAACGTTAAAACAACTCCGCTATTTTCTGGTCGCAGCCAAGTACGTAAGCTTGCGCCAGGCAGCTCGGGAATTGAAAATCAGCCAACCTTCTCTGAGCGCGCAAATACAAAAACTAGAGGAAGCGCTGGGCTTAGAACTCTTTGAGCGCAGCAAGGGAGGAGTCACACTCACTCCCCTCGGGCGCGATCTTCTGAAACAGGCGCAGCAAGCAGTGAGTGCGGCTGACGTAATCGTAGATGCGGCGAACTTCGCCACCAAGGGACCTTCCGGTACATTCAGGCTTGGCGCCAGCCCTACATTGGGCCCTTATGCTCTGCCGTGGATATTACCGGAAGTTCACAAGAAGTATGGCGGAGTGAAATTTTTTGTCCGAGAGGAAGTGCCAGATGCGTTGGCAGAAGGGCTCTATGATGGCCGTTATGACTTAATACTGACCACTTTACCATTGAAAGAAAACGGTATTACCGTCATGCCACTGTTCCGCGAATCTCTCTACCTAGTCATGAACCGAGAGCATCCGCTGGCGAAAAATAAATCTATAAGGGGAGATCAACTAGCGGGTTTAGAAATTCTAACCATTGAAGAACACCACTTACTGTTTCGACAAGTAGAGAATCTATGCAAACAGTTCAATGCAGACATCCTGCGGGACTATGAAGGCACCAGCCTTGACTCGATTCGACAAATGGTGCATATGGAAATGGGCGTTACCTTCTTACCTGCTCTTTATATACGCTCCGAAATCAATGATCGTGACGAACTTCGCGTACTCACAATTAAAGGCGAGTCTATTAACCGCGTACATGCACTGGCCTGGCGTGACACTTCACCACTACGAAATTTTTATCGGGAATTGGGTGAACTGTTTCGCGAAGTGGCCAAAGTTCAATTTCGGAATGCGGTTGAAGTATTAAAATAAACGATTGGGTGGTTTTTGTAAAAAAATCGGGGAATAGCTTCCCGCAGAATTCTTTGTTAAGACTCCAAATCAATATTGTTTTTAGCAACATTGCTACAAACCCTTCTCAAACAATTCATCTTCGCACTCAGTGCGGGCTGACTTACCGCCCCGCTGCTGCTTGTTCTTCGACTAGCTTGGCTTCGGCAGCGACCAACAGCTCGTCTAGCCAGGTGGTGTAGCCCTCTGGGTCGATGAAGGGATGCGGCTGGCCTTCTTGGCGGTATTTTAATAACTCGTAACGCTCAAAAACATCGCCGGAGGTTGGGTGATTGGGAATATTGACTTCGATATCGCCCATCTGTTGCAGACGCTTCACACTCGCTATGTACATCTGCGTGCGCTCTACGCCTTCGAAATTGAGGCCCACGCCGCCGAACATGAAGGCCTGAAAGGGAAAGCCATCGTCATACACGGTGAAACGCGTTGAGGTGACGCCAACAGTGTGACCCGGTGTCTTGACGAAACGCAGCCCAGTGCGGCCGAGATTCACGGTGCCGTTGTCAGTCACCATAAGGTGGCGCATAGGCTTCGGATATGCCTGATAGACGGGCTCTTCATCTACCATAGCCCAGTCTTCCTCAGTCATTAACACTACCGCCCCAAACTCATCCTGCATGCGCTTAGCTCCACCGATATGATCGTAGTGAGCATGGGTCACCACCACATAGCGAATATCGTCAGGGTCGAAGCCAAGCTCACGAATACCGTCGATTACGAGGTCGGTTAGCTCGCCATAGAGGGTGTCGAACAGGATCAGCCCCTGATCGGTTTCTAATAACCAAGCGGAGACCCATTTGGCGCCAACATAGTAGAGATTATCGAACACCTGAAACGGTGCAACACGCTGAAACTCTGGATCGTCGTTCTGACTCAGCTCCTGCGCGGACACGCTGTTGAGGGAGAGGCTAAGAAGAAGGCCTAGCGAGAGTAGTAGTCCGTGATTTTTTGTTCTTTTTAAGGCATATCTCATGGGTAGTCCTGTGGGGTGTATGCGCTTCAATGATGGCGTTCTATAGTCAATATTCTTGGTATTTGAAACTGCTTTTCGTTTAACTGAGTATCCATGCGCTCGGCTCTATTCCAAAAGAAGCCGGCATGCTGAACTGGGTCGAAGCCCAGCTTCAATGGGTGCGAAAATCGCCGGCTCAATCAATAGGAGCGCGGCAAACCTAGTACATGTTCTGAGACAAAATTTAGAATCATTTCTTGAGAGATAGGCGCGAGTTTCATTAGCCTTGCCTCACGCCAGTAGCGCTCAACATGGTATTCCCGCGCGTAACCGAAACCACCGTGTGTCTGTATTGCTGCATCGGCCGCGAAGAACCCAGCCTCGGCCGCTAGCCACTTCGCCATATTCGCTTCTGCGCCACAGCGCTGGCCGTTGTCTATTAGCCAGGCAGCCTTCTTGGTCATCAAATCGGCGGCATCCAGTTTCATGCGCGCCTCTGCCAAGGGAAAGGCGATGCCTTGGTTCTTGCCTATAGGACGACCGAAGACTACGCGCTCGTTCGCGTATTGCACGGCACGTCGCAGTGCTGCCCTGCCTATGCCAATCGACTCGGCGGCGATAAGAATGCGTTCCGCGTTCAAGCCATCGAGCAGATAGCGAAAGCCCTCGCCCTCCTCTCCTACTCTATCCTCAATTGAAACTTTTAGATCGTCATAGACGACTTCGCAGGTTCGAACTGCGTTGCGACCTAGTTTTTCAATCGCCGAGATATGTACTTCTGGCTTTTGTAGCTCAGCCAACAGCAGAGTCATGCCATCGATCTTTCGTTTCACCTTGTCTTTAGGTGTCGTGCGCACCAACAGCAGCACTCGCTCCGATTCAAAGGCCTTAGTCGTCCAAACTTTTCGTCCTCGGACTACATAATGATCACCGTGCCGTTTTGCAAAGGTTTCTATAGAGGTTGTATCGCTGCCGGCATTCGGTTCGGTAACGCCGAAGGCTACTTGTAGTTCACCGCTAGCGACCGCGGGCAGGTATTTCTCCCGCATGGCTTCGCTGCCGTGTTTTACGACTGGGTGCATGCCGAAGATCGAAAGATGTAGTGGCGTTGCGCCATTCATTGCAGCGCCAGACGCTGCAACTTCTTCTAACACGATGGCCGCTTCTTGAATGCCCTTGCCTGCGCCGCCGTATTTTTCAGGCATGGCGATACCGATCCAGCCTGCCTTCGCGACCTCGTTAAAGAAGTCTACTGGGAATTCCTTCTCTGAATCGCATCGCTCCCAGTAGTCATCAGGATAGCCACTACAGAGCTTGCGGATCGATTCTCGAATCAGGCCTTGTTCTTGTGTCTCAGTAAAATCCACGGCTAGCTATTCCCGGTATCATTGCGCTGCGCGAGCGCCAATACTTGCTGCGCACGTTTAAGATGCGGAACATCGACCATCTCGCCATCGAATTTAAATGCCATTTTACCTGCCGCTTGTTGCTCTTCGAATGCCGCCACCAGAGCTGCCGCCGCTTCTATCTCGGCGGCACTTGGTGTGAACGCTTCATTCACGATATCGATCTGATCGGGATGGATGGTTAGCTTCGCGGTAAAACCCATGTCCGCTGCCGTCTTACATTCTTTTGCTAAGCCTTCGGTATTTTTGATGTCGACATACACGGCATCGATCGGCTGCACTTTGGCTGCTACTGCAGCGAGCAGACACATCGACCGTACAAAGCTAAACACCTCTAAATAGTTTCCTTGCTCATCGCGCTTCGCTCTTGCACCTAGCGAGACAGATAAATCTTCCGCGCCCCAGGTGACACCATCAACGCGCTCATGATTAACCATCTGCGCGAGATTAAATACCGCCGCGGCCATCTCGGTACCTATCAACAACAGCTTAATATTGCTGCAGTTAGCGCCCGCGATTTTTTCTTGATTGACAATTAGTTGATCGACAGCATGCACGGCCTTTAGGTCTAACACCTTAGGCAATACGATACCGTCGGGTCGGTGCTGCAAAACCGCCTCAAGATCTTCCCTGCCCCATTCAGAATCCATGGGGTTTATACGAACGAGTTTTTCTTGGCTCTTGAAGTCGGCATTAGCCAGCCATTCACAGACTTCGTCTCGGGCTATGCCTTTACGATCTGGCGTTACCGAATCTTCCAAGTCGAGAATCAAGGAATCCGCGGGAAGGCCTAAGGCCTTGTTCAGCATCTTCTCGTTGCCGCCGGGGACGAAGTGAATCGATCTTCGCAATGTCATTTACCTTTCCTCGAAACTGCACTTGAACTAGCCATGCACAAAATATTCATGCTGGTAGCCGCAGCATCATGCCTTTTCTAATACACTCACAAACAATTTCGTCTCGGTGATTGACACCCAGATGCTCGAACCAAACAATGCCTCTATCTGGCTTGGATTTTGATTCACGTTTGTCTATGATTTTCGTTTGCGCACGCAGGGTATCGCCGATAAAAACTGGGTTAGGAAACTCCACCTTGTCCATCCCGAGATTTCCGATCGTTGTACCCAACGTCGTATCGCCAACCGACAAACCAACCACTAGGCCAAGAGTGAAATAGCTATTCACTAATATCTGACCGAATTGCGTTGTTTCCGCGAACTCGGCATCGATATGCAGCGGCTGCGGATTATGGGTCATCGTGCTGAACATTAGATTGTCAGTCTCAGTCACCGTGCGGTGAGGTTGATGCTCAAACAACATTCCGACTTCTAGCTCTTCAAAATACTTTCCTTTCACTCTTAGACTCCAGCTATGTTCATGGGCGCTACTATTCTATTTTCGAGATAGGCTCGAGATACTTTTCTAAGCTTATTTTATTAGCTTCTTGTACTATCATCCATTAGATTCTATCAAGTTAGCACCCTTTGCGGTGTCCGGATAGTTACAGACAGCAACCGCCAAATACGGATAGACACGCCCACAATGCAAAATGATTCGCAGCAGCAATTTTCCGAATGGATAGGAAAGACACAGTCCGCGTCAAACACCCTAACAATAGCACCTATGGAAGGTCTCGCCGCAACTCTGGATCGGGATAACAGCGCCTTCTCACTTGGCGATACGCTGCCCCCGCTTTGGCATTGGCTGTACTTCCTTGAGCCCTCGAAACAGTCTGAACTAGCTGAAGACGGGCATCCGCACCGCGGCGACTTCTTACCACCCATTCCGCTGCCACGACGCATGTGGGCCGGCAGTAGGCTGAACTTCATCCGTCCCTTATTAGCTGGCGCGACTATTGGCCGCAGCTCTGCGATCCAATCGATTAAATTGAAGCAAGGGCGATCCGGCAGCCTAGGCTTCGTCTGTGTCGCACATGAATTGTCCGACTCATCAGGTGTGTTATTGCGGGAAGAACACGACATTGTCTACAGGGGCACGCCCACCGGCAATGTCTCCACGCAGCCTCCTCTCAAGGCCGACGAAGATCATGACTTCGCACGCACCGTCACCCCTGATGCGATCCTGCTTTTCCGCTATTCAGCTCTGACCTTTAACGGCCATAGAATTCACTACGACCGAGCCTATGCAAAAGACGTGGAGTCTTACCCCGGCCTGGTTGTGCACGGCCCACTACTAGCTACTTTCCTACTGGAACTATTCGCCGACAATTATCCAGATGCAGCTTTGTCGGGCTTCAGCTTCAAGGCTATTAGACCGGTGTTTGATATCGAATCATTTAGGGTTTGTGGGAACAAGCCGGACAATACAGGTAACGCGAAACTCTGGATCGCAGACAACGCCGGCAACCTCTGCATGGAAGCGCGAGTAGAGCTGGCCAACAGACAATGAGCAGCACACCACCACTGCATGGCATAACGATAGTCTCACTCGAACACGCGATAGCCGCCCCACTCTGCACTCGGCAGCTCGCAGAACTTGGCGCGCGGGTTATTAAAATAGAACGAAGAGAGAGCGGAGACTTCGCTCGCCACTATGATGATCGCGTACTGGGTCAATCCTCACACTTTGTCTGGACGAACAGATCGAAACAAAGCCTAACGCTCGATCTAAAGCACAAGGACTCCGGACAGATCCTACAGAGACTGCTGGAATCGAGTGACGTACTCGTGCAAAACTTAGCACCAGGCGTAACTCGCAAGATGGGTCTGGATTTCGAGCAGCTGAGCAAGCAGTACGAAAAGCTCATCGTGTGCAATATCTCCGGTTACGGCCCTGATGGCCCCTATCGGAACAAGAAAGCCTACGATCTATTGGTACAGGCCGAAGCAGGATTCCTCAGCATCACCGGCACCCAGAATGAAATGGTTAAGAGCGGCATCTCCATAGCGGATATAGCAGCAGGCATGCAGGCGCAGACCGCAATACTAGCGGCCCTAATTCAACGTTCGAAGACCAACAAAGGCAGCAACATCGACATCTCCATGCTCGAAGCCATGGTCGAATGGATGGGGTTCCCGCTGAACTACGCCTACGACGGCGCATCGGCACCGGAAAGAACTGGTTCGGATCACGCTAGCATCTATCCCTATGGCGCGTTCGCAACCAGAGACGAGAAAGTCATCATGCTAGGCCTTCAGAACGAGCGAGAGTGGGCAGCATTCTGCGAAAGCGTACTCGAGCGACCCGATCTAACAAGCAACCCAAGGTTTGCCAAGAATGTTTCTCGCTCATCCAACCGAGAAGCCCTAAAAGAGATAATCGAAGAGAAGTTCTCCAATTTCACCTCGCAGGAGGTAGCGTCCAAGTTAGATCAGGCCCAAATAGCATTCGCGAGTGTAAATGACATGCCAGAAGTCTGGGATCACCCCCAACTAAGAGCGCTCAATCGACTGATCGACACTAAAACGCCCCAGGGAACCGTCAAGAGCTTCAAACCACCGGGCAATAACAGTAGTTATGAACCCAGTTTGGGCCCAGTTCCAGCACTAGGGGAACACACGGCAGATATCCTTGCCGATCTGGGCTTCGACAGCAATGAAATCAAGCGTTTTCAAGAAAACAAGGTAGTTTAGAACCCGGCTTCTCGTATCCTCTAGGTCTGTGTTACTATGCCCGCGATTTTGGAGAGGTAGTCAGTGGCCAAAACCCTCAAGGTACGCACTTGCTGAGACAATCTAGCTAGAATCAAAGGAGCGTAAGCTCCGCATACGGCCAAAGGCCGCCCCGAAGGGGTTTGGTAATTAGCTCAGCTAATTTCCAAATGCATCCCGATAGATGGGATTGCACAGAGTTCGATTTATGGAGAGATGGCCGAGTGGCTGAAGGCGCGCCCCTGCTAAGGGCGTATAGGGGAAACTTTATCGAGGGTTCGAATCCCTCTCTCTCCGCCATTTTCTTATTGCCCTTAAAATACAATAAGTTGGCGTTATTAGCCCCCGCTATTTTGTAGCATTCTTTTGTATCAAATCATCAATTTCCTGCTCTAACCTTCTTGGTAATCCTCCAACTCAACAAGTGGGGCAGGCTTCTTTCGAGGCCGGGGTGGTTTTTGAGGCTTGCGAGACTGTGACGGTAGGTGCGGAGGCATGCTAAGGACGACTTTGCAAAATCACTATTAGTCCGCTAACGGGTATTGACAACTTAACTATCTAAATCGAGAAAAATTCCGATTAGATTTTCCTATATAGCCACTGCCTTTTCCCAAGTCGCAAAGGCGCGCAATCTGAAATATCGATAGTTTTCTGCTGATATCAAATGACGACCCAGATTGAACAAGTTATAAACCGCTGCGTGTGCACCTAAAAAGCGCTGTGCTTGCTGCATTGATTTGAGCTTACGCATGCCCCGCTCTCTCACTCGTGTCGGCTCATGCGAAAGCTCTGCGCGATTGTTGGCATATTGCGATGTATCGTGAATTGTCTCTGGAATCAGCTCTCTATGAGCTACGTTATAGCTTCGGAATTTTTCAGTGACAATCTTACGTGGTTCGCCGTTTTTTTTAAACAAT
>Ga0308012_10001153_pt1 | contig 14444 bp, 8 predicted proteins | sample Neamet179_FD_203133 | JGI IMG/M metagenome (GOLD analysis project Ga0308012, IMG submission 203133) | Marine microbial communities from water near the shore, Antarctic Ocean - #179 | ecosystem: Environmental > Aquatic > Marine > Unclassified | place: Southern Ocean | collected 2014-07-25 | reverse complement strand
TTACTTATCAAAATGAATAACACTGCGAATACTTTTACCGGTATGCATTAATTCAAAAGCTTCGTTAATATCTTCTAAACCCATTGTATGAGTAATAAAATCACTGAGTTTAAATTCGCCTGCTAAATAACGTTCCACATAATCAGGTAATTCAGTACGGCCTTTAACGCCACCAAAAGCGGAGCCACGCCATACTCGACCAGTAACGAGTTGAAAGGGTCTCGTTGATATTTCTTGTCCTGCGCCCGCAACACCAATAATAATAGATTCACCCCAGCCTTTATGACAACATTCTAAGGCAGAGCGCATAAGGTCTACATTACCAATACATTCAAACGAATAGTCAACACCACCATCGGTTAATTCTACAATAACGTCTTGAATAGGTTTGTCGTAGTCTTTCGGATTAATAAAATCTGTTGCACCTAACTTTTTAGCTAATTCAAACTTACTTTCATTAATATCTATAGCAATAATACGTGACGCTTTTGCCATGGTGGCGCCAATAACCGCCGAAAGGCCAATACCACCCAGACCGAAAATAGCAACCGTTGCGCCCTCTTCAACTTTTGCGGTATTCATCACAGCGCCTATACCTGTGGTAACACCGCAACCTAATAAACAGACCTCTTCTAATGCTGCGTCTTTATTGACTATAGCTAAAGAGATATCAGGCAATACGGTATACTCAGAAAAAGTTGAACACCCCATATAATGAAAAATTGGCTCTCCGTCTTTATAAAAACGTGTAGTACCGTCAGGCATTAAACCTTTGCCTTGAGTTTCTCTAATTTTTTGACATAAGTTAGTTTTACCTGATAAACAAAACTTACATTCTCGACATTCCGGTGTATAAAGCGGAATAACATGATCACCCACTTTAACACTGGTAACACCTTCACCTACTTGTTCAACAACACCACCACCTTCATGGCCTAAAACACAAGGGAAAATACCTTCAGGGTCTTCACCTGACAAAGTAAAAGCATCGGTATGACAGACACCTGAAGCAATGATTTTAACCAGTACTTCCCCTTTTTTAGGCAACATTACATCAATTTCTTCAATGCTTAATGGTTGATTAGGACCCCAAGCAATCGCCGCTTTAGATTTAATAAATTGTGCTGACTTTGGTTTTACCGTAGGTTTTGGAGATTGTTCAAGTATCGTTTTAGACATGATGTTCTCGCTTTATCGCTTTCAAAGGGGAGAGTATTACTGGCAAGTTTATACCTGCTCCACTTCAAGATGCAAGTTCAAGCCTGTTATTAAACATCATCACGATTAAAGTGAGCATAATTAAGATCCTAACTGTAGATCCTAACTGCAGGAATAACTGTATAGCTAAAACTAACTCTACAACTAACGGCAGAACTTAACCTGAGAGCTCCCTCTACAAAGTAAAGACGCTACGATTATTTATGATTCATGTCTGGCAACAAATATTTCCGACAATAACAGAGAAAAGTGTGACTACGTCCACCGAATTGTCGTAATATAAGCAGATTATATACGTTAATAATTGATATAAAAATAAAGGAAGATGAATGAAGGTAACTCAATGGATTTTAGTCGTAATAATACTAGCCGGCACAGTGTTTGGCTTATATAGCTATAAATCATCCTTACAAGAAACAGCTAATGCACAAGCAGAAAATATGCCTGAGCCAACAGCCAAAGTAACCGCGATCAACGTTAAGACGATTAACTATCAAAAACAAGTTAAAATCAATGGTGAAGTACAAGCGTCTAAATTTTTAATATTAAATAATGAGCTGGCAGGTGAGATTACACATTTAAATGCAGTTTCAGGACAAATAGTTAATAAAGGCCAAGTATTAGTACAACTTGACCACCGTGACGAAGATGCTCGATTAATGGCCGCTAAAGCGACCTTAATATTACGCCAGCAAACACTAAACCGTAATATTAAACTACAAAAAAGTAATGGTATCAGCGAAGATAAAATAGATGAGGCGCGCGCAGCAGTACAAATTGCGCAAGCCGATATAATCGTGATTGAAACGGCTATTGATAGAAAGACATTGATTGCGCCATTTACCGCAAATGTCGGTATTCATACCTTAGAAGTAGGACAATATTTAGATAAAAATAGCCAAGTACTTGAACTCGTCGGTGTGAATGACTTTACTTGGATCGATTTTAACCTACCACAAATTTACCAAGAGCTCGATTTAGGTTCAGTGGTAAGTATTAGCTTAATCAATGAAACATCTATGTTTGATGCAATTATCATAGCCATCGATCCAAAGCTTTCTCGTACCTCTCGTCAATTAAAATACCGTGCACAAATTAACTCATCTGTTTTACCGTTAAAACCAAATACCTTAGTGTCGGTCATCGCACCAATTGCCAAAAAAACAACGATCACCTCAGTACCTGATTTAGCCATAAAACGTGATGCATTAGGTAGTTATGTCTTTATTTTAGAGCCGGCAGATGAAGGTGGTTATCGGGCTAAGCAAGTGCCAGTAACCTTAGGAGAACGACAAGGTGACCACGTAATGGTCCTTACCGGTTTAGAAGTAGGTCAACTTATTGCCAATAAAGGTTCATTCAAAATATTGTTTCCTGGCATGAAAGTATACATAACTGAAGAAGTTACTGCAGACACCAGTCAAGTTATTGCTTCTGAAAATAGCACGCAAGAATAAAGGATTATCATGCAAGAAAATAAATCGTCAATAATGGACATCTTTGTAAAACGTCCTGTCGTTGCTATTGTCTTATCTATTATTATTTGTATTGCTGGCGTTTGGTCTGCAAGCAAAATACCCGTACTACAATTCCCAAAAATTGACAGTGCTTCATTAGTTATTGACACTTACTATATAGGTGCTTCAGCCGATGTTGTGCAAGGTTTTATCACTGCACCTATTGAACGTGTTGCTGCCACCGTGCCCGGTGTAGAGTACGTTGACTCAGTCAGTACTTCAGGTAGTTCTAAAGTCACTATTTGGCTTAAGTTAAATGAAAATGCAACACTCGCATTAGCTGAATTAAATACAAGACTGGGCCAAATTCGCTTTGAATTACCTCAAGGTGCTCAAGACCCTGTCGTATCAGTAAGTCGAGCAGATAGACCTTTTGCTGTGTTCTATTTAAATGTTCAAGCGAATGGTAATGATTTATCACGTATTACCGACTATTTAACACGCCAGGTGAGTCCTGTATTAAATGCCATTGAAGGTGTGCAACGTGTTGGTATTGAAGGCGCTAGAACACCTGCTATGCGTGTTTGGTTAAACGCTGATGCGCTACAAATTTTTAATCTTAGTGCGAACGATGTATACCAGGCGCTTGCCGCAAACAATACAATTGCGACAATGGGTTATGTGGAAAATAGTCATCAAAAAATAGATATTGTCGCTAATACCCAGTTAAGTAGTGTTGAAGAGTTTCAACAACTCGTTATTACTCAAATAGACGGCGCTACCATTTATTTAAAAGATGTCGCTAACATTGAACTTGCTGCTGAAGACAGTAATGTTACCGCACGATTAAATGATGAAGATGCGGTTTATATTTCTATTTGGCCGCTACCTGGCGCTAATGAAATAGCGATTGGCGATAAACTCTATGAAACCGTTGCAGAACTCAATAAAACTCTCCCTCACGGCATATCAATTGGCTACGCATTCGATGGCACCTTATACATGCGAGATGCCTTAAAAGAAATTTTTTCTACATTAACAGAAACTGTACTTTTAGTGGGATTAGTTGTTGTGTTACTCATGGGCTCTTTTAGAAGTGCTATTGTACCGCTGATCACCATACCTATCTCTATATTAGGGGCTATTGCAGCGATGTCTATGATGGGCTTTTCATTAAACCTGTTAACCGTATTAGCGATTGTTTTATCCGTTGGTTTGGTGGTGGATGATGCGATTGTAGTCGTCGAAAACGTGGCGCGATTAATGCGACAAGGTTTATCGAAATTTGATGCGGCGCTGCTTAGTTCTCGTCAACTTCTTGTGCCTATCATTTCAATGACCCTAACACTTGCAGCTGTTTATGCGCCTATTGGATTTTTATCAGGGCTTACTGGTGTACTATTCAAAGAATTTGCCTTTACTCTGGCTATTGCGGTTATTATTTCAGGTATCGTTGCTATTACGTTATCGCCAATAATGAGTGCTTATGTTTCTCCTAAGGGTGGTCAAGAAGGTTGGTTAACCGCTAAAGTGAATCATTTGTTCGAGAAAATACAACAAAGCTATGGCAAATTATTACATCAAATATTTAAATGGCAAGGGCAAGTATTTTTAATCGCTTTCGTCGTTTCATTACTCACCGTGCCTTTTTACTTATACTCAAAAAAAGAATTAGCGCCAATAGAAGACCAATCTATGGTGATGTTTGTTATTCAATCTCCACCCGATGCCTCATTGGAATATAACGTAGCACAAATGAATCCTGTTGTAGAAAGCTTACAAGAAATTGAAGGCGGTAAAAAAGTCTGGCAAATAATTTTTGGTGGTGGTGGTTTTGGTGGTCTAGAGCTTGTTGGCGCCAGTGAACGAGATTACAGCGCACAGTCTTTAGTACCGCGTATGTACGGTAAATTAGCACAAATACCGGGACTTAACATGTTTCCAATTTTACCGTCCTCGTTACCGAGCTCAGGTCAATTTGAAATTGAAATGATTGTTAAATCTTCAGCACCTTACAGCGAAATGAAGCAATATGCCGACCAACTCGTTGGCGCAGCCTTTGGTAGTGGTAAATTCCTTTTCGCTGATACCGATCTCAAAATAGATTTACCCCAGGTTGAACTACAATTAAATCGCGATAAAATTGCTGATTTAGGTATGAATGTTGGGCAAATAAGTGAACAGCTCGGCATACTATTATCAAGTAATTTTGTTAATCGCTTTGATGCTAATGGTAAGGCATATCGAGTTATTCCCATGGTGAATGATGACGTCCGTAGCAAAAGTGAAGAGCTGCTATCGTTAACTATTCAATTACCTACAGGCGAGTTGATACCGGTTTCTGCGGTCGCTGATTTGAAGTGGAAAACAGTCCCTAGACAACTTGGTACCTTTGCTCAACAATCCTCTTTTAGAATTTATGGTGGCGTAGCACCAGGATCGAGTAAAGAGGACGCATTAACCGCGATTGAAAACGTCGCTAAAGAAATCTTGCCCGCAGGCTACTCTATTGATTATGCAGGGGAGTCTAGACAATTACGTCAAGAAGGTAATACGTTAGTCATGGTATTAGCGATTTCACTCTTAATCGTATTTTTAGTACTAGCGATACAGTTTAATAGCTTTAGAGATCCTCTGGTTGTCTTACTCGGTTGTGTTCCATTAGCGCTGTCAGGTGCGTTGCTTATTCCTTATATGGAATTCACCACAATTAATATTTATTCTCAAATAGGTTTAATTACTTTAATAGGCTTAATAGCTAAAAATGGGATTTTGATTGTTGAATTTGCTAACCATGCTCAGATGCTTGGCGCTAATAAACTAGAGGCAGTAACAGAAGCCGCCACTACACGTTTACGCCCTATTTTAATGACCACTGCAGCGACTATTTTAGGGCACTTTCCTTTAGTATTAGTTTCAGGTGCTGGCGCAGAAGCGCGTAATAGTATTGGTATTATTTTAGTCGCCGGTATGTTTATTGGTACTGTTTTTACGTTGTTTATTTTACCGAGCTTTTATTTATTATTAGCAGAGAAAAGACAAAAAGTGAGTGATCACCTAACCGCTGATACCGCTGATAAAAATCTACCTAATGAGGTAACGGTGTCGTAAATTATTTAATGTGAATAGTTTTATTAATTTATTAATAAATTTTATTCTAGGCAATTTATGGCGACTACAATCGATACAAGCCTAAACTTTAAATGATTAAGTTTATAAACTTAATCATTTAAAGTTCACCACAATACCTCTCTTTCTCTCATTTAATCTTATCTAACCTTACTTTCACATTTCATTACGTAAATCATCTAGTGCCTCAGCGTAGTTAAGCGTAAACTATTATTAAAATATATTAGGGTCTGTTGATCTTTCGAGATTATTTTTACAGCTACTTGTTTGGTATTTATACAAGGCAGAGCATGTGACGTGTAGCTGGCTACACGAACATGCAATAACGCCGTATAAATTTCAAACAAGCGCTGCCTTTAGGTTCATTTAAAACGAATTTACTCCTTGTTGCTCGCTTTTTAAATAGAATAACTATAAGTCAAAGCTCGCGCCGCGATTAAATCCGTTTTAAATTGAATAAATTTTAACCCTGAAAGATCAACAGACCCTAATCCATGCACCCTAAAATTCAGTTCGCTATTCATAATAAACACAGGAAAAACATGTCTGATAAACCCGCGGTCATTCAAGGCACAAAAAATACGCTAAAGCATACGAATCAAAAGAAAAAGGTTTCTATCTTATTTGAGCTTATACAATTTATCCGTCCTTACAAAGGACATGTTATCGCCGCTTTTATTGCCCTACTTTTTACTGCTGCTGTTATGTTATCTGTGGGTCAAGGCGTTCGAATGCTTATTGACGAGGGCTTTGCTCAACAATCAATGCAGCAATTACAACAAGCTGTTCTGTTTATTTTAGTGGTTACATTTTTGATTGCAGGAGGTACATTTACACGCTTTTATTTAGTGTCGTGGTTAGGCGAAAGGGTTAGTGCAGATATCCGACTAGCCGTCTTTAACCATGTAATTACCTTACATCCTAGTTATTTTGAAACCAATGGCAGTGGCGATATTATGTCGCGAATTACTACCGACACTACGTTATTACAAAGTATTATTGGCTCTTCTTTTTCTATGGCTATTCGCAGTGTATTAATGATGTTAGGCGCGCTAGCCATGTTGTTTGCTACCAACATTAAATTAACGTTAATTGTTTTAATTGCCGTACCTTTTATTCTGATTCCTATTTTATTTTATGGTAAAAAAGTTAGGCAATTATCACGTAAAAGCCAAGATTCAATGGCCAATGTAGGCAGCTATGCCGGTGAAGCCATTGAACATATTAAAACGGTACAAAGCTACACGCATGAAAAACAAGAAAGGCTGTCTTTTGGAGAAGAAGTAGAAAAATCCTTTACGATTGGTCGTAATCGTATTAAACAACGTGCAACCTTAATCGCCGGTGTCATCATGATTGTATTTGGTGCCATTACGGGTATGTTATGGGTAGGCGGCGGCGATGTCATTCAAGGGAAAATGAGTGGTGGAGATTTAGGTGCTTTTGTCTTCTACGCTATTTTGGTTGCCTCTTCATTAGCGACTATTTCTGAAGTATTAGGTGAGTTACAGCGTGCTGCCGGTGCCACAGAAAGACTCATTGAAATTTTACAGGTCAAAAGTCATATTCTCCCTCCTGCTGAAAATACGCTTTCAGCCAAGCAGCTTAGTGCTCAGATTAGCTTTGAGAACGTTAGTTTTAATTATCCATCACGACCCGATCAAGCCGCCACAAAAGCACTTAATTTAGTCGCTGAAAAAGGAAAAGTATTGGCGCTGGTGGGTCCTTCAGGCGCAGGAAAATCAACCTTGTTTGAGTTACTTCAACGCTTTTATGATCCTCAATCAGGAAAAATAACCTTAGGGGGAGTCGATATACGTCAAATAGACCCTAAAGAGCTTCGTCAACAAATGGCTTTAGTACCACAACAACCGGCATTATTTAGTAGTGATGTATTTCATAATATACGTTATGGAAAACCCGATGCGACTGATGAAGAAGTTATATCCGCAGCTAAAAAAGCGCATGCACATGAGTTTATTATAAGTTTACCTGAAGGTTATAATAGCTTTTTAGGTGAACGAGGTGTCAGGCTTTCGGGTGGCCAACGACAACGTATTGCTATTGCTAGAGCTATATTAAAAGATCCGCATATTTTATTATTAGATGAAGCAACCAGTGCATTAGATAGTGAAAGTGAGCATCATGTGCAAAAAGCTTTAGAAGAATTAATGCGTGGTCGCACTACTCTTATTATTGCTCACCGATTATCGACTATACAACACGCTGACCAAATAGCGGTATTAGAACAAGGCGGCCTAGTCGACATGGGTAATCATCAAGCGTTATTACAAACCTGCCCGTTATACCAAAGGCTGGTTGAATTACAATTTAAAAGAGTTACGTTATAAATAGAATGAATATTCTATAAAGCATAGGCACAAAAAAAGGAGAAGCCTATTAGGCTATCTCCTTTTTAAAGGTAGTTAATTACTATTGGATTTTAATGCAGGCTTTATTCAGAAATAGCTTCTGACTCGTCAAATTCACCTGTTTCTGGAAGCACATACTCTTCGGCTTCTTGTTCAAGCCATTCACAAATAACGGCATTGGCTTGTTCTGAACCCGTATACTTAAGCGAAGAAAAAGCCTGCACTCTTATATCGGCATTTAATGATGATAATGCTTTTTGTACCGATAAGACTTCAGCACTACGCTTACCTTGAGATAGCTTGTCACACTTAGTTAATAAAGCTAATACGGGTAAGTCACTGTCTGCCGCCCACTGTATTAGGTCCATGTCTAAGTCTTTTAGTGGGTGACGAATATCCATTAAAATAACAATACCTTTAAGGCACTGACGTTTTTCTAAATATTCTCCTAGTGCTTTTTGCCATTTTTTCTTCATTTCTAATGGCACTTTGGCAAAACCATAACCAGGCAAATCGATTAAACGTCTATTCTCTGCCACTTCAAATACGTTAATGAGCTGAGTTCGACCCGGTGTTTTACTAATACGAGCCAAGCCACGTTGATTAGTAAGCGTGTTTAAAGCACTTGATTTACCTGCGTTAGAGCGGCCTGCAAAGGCAACTTCAATACCAGAATCAGCTGGTAAGCGACGAATATCAGGGGCACTAATAGTAAAGGTAGCTTTACTTAAATGTATCTTTGTAGAAGACAAGGGCTTCACTCGTTAAAAATTTTCATCATTATAACGTTTTTCTGTCGTATTTATTATTAAAAAAATGCACAAAATAGCGATATTACGTGTTTTTTTGATCTATTTTTTATTATCAACTATTACAAGGGCCTACTATTCGTGTAAAATGCCAACACATCCATCACACTTTTTTATCATTCTTTAATTAAATAGCGACTATAATAGTTACAAAGCAACGTAATTAATGACACGCAGAGAGCAACTCAATGAAAAAAATTATCTTTTCGCTATTTGTAGCTTTAAGTTCTATAAGCACTGTAAACGCAGCAGACGCTAACGCCGGTAAAGAAAAATCAGCTGCTTGTAGCGCTTGTCACGGTGTTACCGGTGTTAGTGCTAGCCAAATGTTTCCTAATCTTGCTGGTCAAAATGATGCTTATATCATTAAACAATTAAAAGATTTTAAATCAGGCGCGCGTATTGATGCCATGATGGCACCAATGGCCGCTAACTTGTCTGATACTGACATGGCTGACTTAGCCGCACATTTTTCAAGTTTACCTAGTGCAAGCGAACAAGCTGCCGTATCGGTAAGTTCGGCTAACAATACTGATTCAGCACCTGCTAATACTCCAGCTGCCGGTACGATTGAAATTATTTCATCAACACCTGCAGCAGCTATTTATGCCGGTGATGTCGCTGCAGGTAAAACTAAAGCGCTTGTTTGTGCCGCTTGTCATGGTACTGATGGTAATAGCTTAGTACCTAGCTACCCTAGCCTCGCAGGTCAAAGTGCTAATTATATTGCTAAACAATTAGCTGATTTCAAATCAGGTAATCGTAATAACCCAATTATGGCTGGTATGGTTGCTGCATTAAGCAAAGAAGATATGGATGATTTAGCCGCATACTTTGCCGTGCAAACCGCTAAAGCGGGTACTGGCGAAACCAATGAAGTAGGCCATAAATTATACCTTGGCGGTGATTCGGCTAAAGGTATTGCGGCATGTGTCGCTTGTCATGGTGTTGCAGGTAAAGGCATGAAGCAAGCTGGCTTTCCAAGTTTAACGGGTCAAAGTCAAGCGTACTTAACAAGCCAACTGACAAGCTTCCGTAAAGGAACACGTGGTAATGATAACAACGGTATTATGCGTAATATTGCGATTAAATTATCAGATGCTGATATTAAAGCCGTTACACAGTACATCACGTCATTAAAATAATAATGATGGGGTTGCTTCATTAACAAGTTTTTAAAAAGCAGCGTTTATCGCTGCTTTTTTTATTGTCCTTTTATATCATCTTCGGTAATGAGTAATTAACCGCTAAATGAAAAATACTATTAACACGGACTTACTGGTTGCTTGCCAACAATGTGACGCACTTTATGACAAGCCACATTTAAAGCAGGGACAATTAGCAAAATGTCATCGCTGTGGCTATACCTTGATAGAGCGAAAAGTCGATTCTATTAATCGTAGTTTTAATTGGTCACTAGCGAGTTTAATCTTTATGCTACCGGCTATTTTATTACCACTTATGGGGATTACTTTAGCAGGTCAATTTCATCAAGCCTCTTTGTTTGACTGTATTTTAGTGATGATTGATCGCGGCTTCTTTATGGTTGCCTGTTTAGTGTTTCTTTTTGCGATTGCGGTCCCTATTGTTAGGTTATCTGGCGCGTTATATATTTCCTACTGCTTTAAATTTAACCGTTTAAGGCCCTCATTATTAAATTTTTTTCGGGCTTATCACTACCTTGACCATTGGGCTATGCTCAATGTATTTATGTTGGCTATAGTAGTTTCAATGTATAAATTAATTGATGATGCTGAATTGTCTGTTAATCTTGGCTTACTCGCTTTTATTCTTTGGCTTATTTGCTCTACGATGTCAACGTCAACGCTTGACCAAGACTATATTTGGGAAAAATTAGAAAAAGCGTTTCCTAAGAAGAGGCTTGCCCGTGAAAACAGCTAAGCAGCTTGGCTTAACGCTATGCCCTAAATGTCATAAATTAAATAGTTTAACCGCTGATCAACAGCAATGTAGCCGCTGTAATAGTCTATTTTATCAACGTAAACGTAATAGCTTACAATTTACCTTAGCTTGGAGTATTGCTGCGTTAATTGCTTTTATACCGGCTAACTTATATCCCATAATGATTATCTATCAACTCGGTATTCCTGATGGTGCAAATATATTGTCAGGTATAGGTGAATTAGTTGACTATGGTTTATATCCCATCGCTATTATTATCTTTACGGCTAGTATCATTGTGCCTTTATTTAAAATTGTTGGCTTATTTGTACTCGTTTATAAGGTACATACCGGTATTAGATTAAAACCAGACAAACACAGTAAGTTTTATCACGCACTAGAATTATTAGGCCCTTGGTCAATGCTAGATGTATTTGTAGTGACCTTAATGGTTACTGTTGTAGAGCTTGGCTATGTGACTTCTGTAGCCGCAGGTCCCGCCATTAATTATTTTACACTCACAGTAATTTTTACAATGTTTGCTGCAAACAGCTTTGATCCTCGTTTATTATGGGATAAAAAGGCAGCCGATGAAGCCTTACTTACACCTAATAACTTAACAGATCACTTAACCAATAATCTACTAGAGAAAAGGGATAGAAATGACCCATAATAAAGATATTGCTGCCTCAGAGCATAATCAACACAATAACGTGAAAGCTGAAATTGTGCCCCGCCAAGGCATCTCTATTATTTGGTTTATACCCTTTATCGCCTTAATTTTTGGTTTATGGTTAACTGCCAAAGTCGTGTCTGAGCAAGGGACGTTTATTACCATAGAATTTGATAATGGTTCTGGCATAGTACCTAATAAAACAGAAGTACGCTATAAAGGGTTAGTCACCGGTTTAGTAAAAAAGGTAGTACCATCCGACGACTTACAGCGCGTTATTGCCGAAGTAGAAATATCTCAAGATTTTAGTGATTACTTAACCGAAAACACTTTTTTTTGGTTAGTCAGTGCCGATATATCACTGCAAGGAGTCTCTGGACTAGACACCCTTATTTCAGGTAGTTATATTACAATAATTCCCGATACCAATGAGGATTCAGACAGCAAAGACCATTTTATTGCGCTATCAGAAGCTCCTCGATTAGATATGTCGACTCCAGGTTTACACTTAACATTACAAACGACTGTATTAGGCTCTATCAGTGAAAACTCACCCATTAGCTTTAAACAAATACCTATTGGCTATGTTACAGGCTATCACTACATAGAAAGTAGTAGAAAAATTGCAATTAACATTTTTATTGAACCTGAGTTTGCTCATCTCGTCAAAGAAAACTCTTTATTTTATAATACCAGTGGCGTCCAAGTTACCGCATCACTTGCGACTGGTTTAAAAGTCAATACAGACTCATTATCCTCTATTATGGCGGGTGGTATTGCGGTTGACACCTTAAGTTATCAAGATGAATTATCGCCGGCTAAAAATGGTCAAAGCTTTCGCTTACATCCTGACTTCCAATCGGCTGAAATGGGCCATGAAATCGAATTAACATTAGACTGGAATTCTGGTATTGATCATAACGCCGCTATTCTTTATCAAGGCTTAACTATTGGTATTATCGAGTCGTTTAGTAAAATAGATCCCGTCACTAGAAAAATAACAGCGATTGCGAAAGTTAATCCACGTGTTGTACCCTACTTAACAGAACAATCACAATTTTATATTGTTGCCCCACAGGTTAGTCTTTCAGGGGTATCAAATGCTAAAACACTATTAACGGGTAGTTATATTAGTATTAGGCCTTCATTAGCAGGAAAGCCGAGTAATAAGTTTAAAGTATTTACCAATAAACCCCCTTATAAATATAGCGAACCAGGCTTACATTTAGTTTTAAAAAGTAATGACCGCAGCTCATTAACTCTAGGGAGCAGCGTGTATTACAAGCAACAACTGGTTGGTAGTGTACAAGCTATTGAAACACTCAGCCCCGCTAATCATTTAATACATATTCATGTCATGCCTGACTTTAGTCAATATGTAAAAAGTAGTAGTCGTTTTTACAACAATTCAGGTATCAATATTTCTGCAAACTTACTGGGGATAGATATACAAGCTCAATCACTACAAAGTATTTTAACGGGTAGTATTGCTTTTACTAACGTAGAAAATAAGCCCCTGACAGTAACTGATACCGTAAGTAGTACCCTCAGTAATATTGTCAATAATGGTGATAAATTTTCCTTGTACGCTAACCATAAACTAGCAGAACAAAATATTAATTTCACTCTAAAAACCCGTAAAAATGAACCAATAAGTACCGACACTCCCGTGTTATATCGCGGCGTTGAAATAGGCGCTATTCACCGTATTACCATAAACGATGAACATCAATTATTACAGCTTGGATTATTACCTGAATACCAACATATACTAAAAACGAACACACAATTTTATCTTGTAAAACCTAACTTAAGTTTGTCTGGCGCCAGTGATCTAGACGCTTTACTGGGTGGTACTTATATCACTTTTAACCTCGGTAATGGGGAACCAAAAACACGGTTTAATTTATCGAGTCAGCCACCTGTAAAACTAGCTAATGCACCCGGTTTACAATTAACCTTAACAACCGAGCACGCCAGTGTCGCTACACCGGGTAGTGCAATAAGCTACCGTGGCATTGTTGTTGGCCAAGTCGATAATGTCAGCCTTAATAAACTAAGCGATGAAATACAAGTCAGTATCACTATTGATGAAGCACACCAAGACTTATTAAAAAGCACTACGCGTTTTTATAATGCCAGCGGTATTAATATTTCTGGCGGCCTAAGTGACTTTGTGATTAAAACAGAGTCTATTGATGCCGTATTACGTGGTGGTATCAGCTTTTATAACCCAACGACGACTGTGTCGATAAATGAACACGTCGATGAATTAACGCGTTTTATGCTATTTAAGCATGCCCAGCAAGCCGAAAATGCAGGTAACTTAGTGAGTATTCAATTTAATGACGTAACGGGCTTAAAAATAAATACTAAGGCCATTTATCAAGAACAAACGCTAGGCACGGTTGAGCGGTTACGCTTTGACAAAAATAAAGTCGGTGTCACCGTACTCTTACGCCTGAATGATTTAGGCAGTAAATATGCTCAACAAGGAACAAAATTTTGGAAAGTTGAACCAGAAATAGGCCTTGTGGGTTCAAAAAATGTTTCATCATTGCTAGGCGGAGCATTTATTGGTTTGATGCCCTCAACACTTGTCGATGCTGAACCACAATATGAATTTAACGCCTTCGAAATACCGCCAACTGTTGAGCAACTTAACTACGGCTTAAATATTAAATTAACCACTGATCGCCTCGGCTCTGTCCGTGTAAACAACCCTATTTTATACCGCCAAATACAAGTGGGTAGAGTAATAGGTGTCGATTTATCGCCAGAGGCTGATCAAGTACATATTTTTATCAATATTGCCAAACGTTATGCTCCCTTAGTTAATGCACAAAGTCAGTTTTGGAATACCAGTGGTATTAATATTGAAGCC
>Ga0308012_10001152_pt1 | contig 14456 bp, 14 predicted proteins | sample Neamet179_FD_203133 | JGI IMG/M metagenome (GOLD analysis project Ga0308012, IMG submission 203133) | Marine microbial communities from water near the shore, Antarctic Ocean - #179 | ecosystem: Environmental > Aquatic > Marine > Unclassified | place: Southern Ocean | collected 2014-07-25 | reverse complement strand
AATATACCCATTACACCTCAAGATGCAGATTTCAGCAAATCGATAAAGGGTCAGGTACAAGGCATTGATTGAAGAGAATAGTTATTCTATTTTCTAAATCAATAACGCCGTAGATGACCTTTTATCGCCTTGACCAACGGGAACTAAGCTAGTTCATCAGTCCAGCGTTGCAATGGGTTTAAAATGACTTTAAGTGGCGGTAAATAATCAAACCATTGAATGACTATGTTTAAATTATTTATCTTGCCTAAAGGCATTTTAACTCCCACTGAAATCCCGCACTTTGAATGGTAACGGGTATAGGCTGAAACATACTCTCCGAAGGCCATTATTTGAAAAAACACCGCACTTCTTAGCTGTTTATTTCTACTCTATTTGAAATAACTCAATAGACTTGTTATTAAAATTCGAAATTAATACTTAATTGGTATAAAATACGTCTCCTTTTATCTGTACTGGATTTGCTTAGGCATTTTTCAGTATTAAATCGCGTGCAAAGAGTGAAGTAATGAGTAAAAAGCTATATATCAAAACTTGGGGCTGTCAGATGAACGAGTATGACTCGCAGAAGATGGCCGAATTGTTAGACTCAACCCATGGCTTCACCTTGGCTGAGGAAGCAGAAGATGCCGATGTTATTTTGCTAAACACTTGCTCTATTCGCGAAAAAGCCCAAGAAAAGGTATTTCATCAATTAGGTCGTTGGAAAAAATTAAAAGATACAAAACCTGAACTACTTATTGGTGTAGGTGGCTGTGTTGCTTCTCAAGAAGGTAAAGCTATTCGCCAACGTGCGCCATTCGTTGACATGATTTTTGGTCCTCAAACGTTACACCGTTTGCCTGAAATGATAAACCAGTTAGCACGTTCAAGTAGCCCAATCGTCGATGTTAGCTTTCCAGAAATAGAAAAGTTTGACCGTTTGCCTGAACCTAAAGCAGACGGCGCTAGTGCGTTTGTTTCAATTATGGAAGGTTGCAGTAAATATTGTACTTTCTGCGTTGTACCTTACACCCGCGGCGAAGAAGTAAGTCGTCCTCTTGATGACGTATTGTACGAAATAGCCCAGCTAGCCGCGCAAGATGTTCGTGAAGTAAACCTACTAGGCCAGAATGTTAATGCTTATCGTGGTGAAACTCACGATGGTACGATTTGTCGCTTTGCTGATTTAGTACGTTTAGTTGCTACCATCGATGGTATCGACCGTATTCGTTATACAACATCTCATCCAGTTGAGTTTACGGATGATATTATAGAAGCCTATATCGATGTTCCTGAGTTAGTAAACCACTTACACTTACCTGTTCAAAGTGGTTGTGATCGTATTCTTACCCAGATGAAACGTGGCCATACAGCTATTGAATACAAATCCCAAATCCGTAAGTTGAAAAAAGTTCGTCCTGAGTTATCTATGTCTTCTGATTTTATTATTGGTTTTCCTGGTGAAAGCGATGAAGATTTCAATGACACAATGAACTTAATTAAAGCGGTAGATTTTGACATAAGCTTTAGCTTTATTTATAGCGCTCGTCCAGGTACACCTGCCGCTGATTTACCTGATGATATTAGTGATCAAACCAAAAAAGACCGTTTAAAAGTATTACAAGATCAAATATCACACCAAGCATTACGCATTGCCAGACAAATGCTAAACACAGAGCAACGTGTACTTGTTGAAGGGCCTTCCAGAAAAAACCCAATGGAATTACGCGGTAAAACAGAAAATAACCGTACGGTTAATTTTGTTGCCCCGCATAGCGTTATTGGTCAATTTGTCGATATCAAAATTACTGACGTAATTGCCAACTCTTTACGTGGTGATTTAGTCAGACAAGAAAAAGACATGGGTCTTCGTATTGCTCATTCTCCTGCAGATATTTTGGCAAATAATCACCATACAGCAACGCCAAGTAACCTTGACGAGCTTGGCGTGGGTACTTTTACGCCATAGCAGTTTCATTGAAACACTATTAAGCACTTTTAATTTAACAAAGCGAAAATAAATTGACGACACCAACAATTAAATCAACTCAAGAAACTTTCAGCTTAGAGCCTGTAAATAATGACAGGCAAGCAAACTTGTGTGGTCCTATGGACGACAACTTAAAAACTATCGAACGTCGTTTAGGTGTAAAGATAAGTTACCGTGGTAATAAGTTTGCTGTTGTAGGTAAACCGCTTAATTGCGTTGCAGTTGTTAAAGCTTTAAAAGATCTGTACCTTGAAAGCCAAGAAATTAATGGTGAAGGAAAGATAATAACGCCTGAAATGGTACATTTAGCAATTCTTGAAGCAGATTGTCTTGAGCAAGAAGAGCCAAAAAATAAAATATCTTCAGAGTTAGATCATAAGCTTAATGACGTAATCACCATAAAAACCCAGCGTGGAGTTATCAAGCCACGTAATGGTAATCAGCAAGATTATGTCCAAAACATTATCACAAGTGATATCAGCTTTGGTGTAGGGGTTGCAGGAACGGGTAAAACTTATTTAGCCGTAGCTTGTGCTGTAGAAGCATTAGAACGTCAAGAAGTACGACGTATATTACTGACTAGGCCAGCTGTTGAAGCAGGCGAGAAATTAGGTTTCTTACCTGGTGATTTAACACAAAAAATAGATCCTTATTTAAGACCTCTTTATGATGCTTTATTCGAAATGCTCGGTTTTGAAAAAGTTGAAAAGTTAATTGAACGTAATGTTATCGAAGTAGCACCTCTCGCTTATATGCGAGGTAGAACACTTAATGATGCATTTATTATTTTAGATGAAAGCCAAAATACTACCGTTGAACAAATGAAGATGTTTTTAACGCGTATTGGCTTTAATTCACGCGCCGTCATTACTGGTGATATCACGCAGGTTGATTTACCTAAACATCAAATGTCTGGGCTCCGCCACGCTATTGAAGTGTTACAGGAGATTAAAGGTATTAGTTTTAATTTTTTCCAATCAAAAGATGTTGTTCGACATCCTGTAGTTGCACGAATTGTTGATGCCTATGATAGTCACGAACAAAAAGTTAATAGACAAAAGCAAGAAAAAAAGCAGGCACAGCAAGCAATGACTAATTCAGGTGACAACTCAGTAAATAACTCAGGCACAAATTCAAATAGCGATTCAAGTAGTGATAAGGCTGAATCAAGCTAATGCCACATGAGGTTGATCTTCAAGTTGCCTGCACACCGACTGAACTCCCTAGTAAAGAGCAATTTCAGCTATGGGTTGATACTGCTCTAGATGAAGTTAACAGTACACCAGAAAAAAGTTTTGAACTCACTATACGATTAGTTAATTGTGAAGAAAGCCAACAATTGAACTGTCAATATCGAAACAAAGATAAGCCCACAAACGTATTATCTTTTCCCTTTGAAGTCCCTGATGGAATTGAACTTAATCTATTAGGCGATTTGATTATATGTATAGAAGTTATGGAAAAAGAAGCCCTAGAGCAAAAGAAAGACTTGTTTGATCATTGGGCTCATCTTGTTATTCATGGCTGCTTGCATTTAGTTGGCTTTGATCATATAAGTGATAGTGAAGCACTGGAAATGGAATCTATTGAGATCACTATTTTAGCAAAGTTAGGTATTAAAAATCCCTACTTAGAACAATAATTATTGAATCAATATAATATTTACATATAAATTCAACACCATAATAAAGGAATACAAATAGCTCCATGAGCGATGACAATCCCCACTCTAGAAACGGTTCAGCCAACAAGTCCTTTTTGCGTAAAGTTATGCAAGCCTTAACGCCTGAGCCGAAAAATAAAGATCAATTGGTTGATGTATTAAATGATGCACAAAATAGAGACTTAATAAATACAGAAACCAAGCAAATGATCCAAGGTGTATTAGACGTTTCAGAAATGCGTGTTCGAGAGATTATGATCGCGCGTTCACAAATGGTTACTATCGATATTAATCATAAGCTTGAAGAATTCTTACCCATTATCCTAGAATCAGGCCATTCCCGTTTTCCCGTTATTAATGAAGATATTGATCATATTGAGGGTATTTTATTAGCAAAAGACCTACTCGCTTTTAGCTTTAACTCTCAAAGTAGTGACTTTTGTTTAAAAGATATAATTCGACCTGCCATTATTGTGCCTGAAAGTAAGAAAGTTGAACCGTTACTAAAAGAATTTCGTTCTGACCGTTACCATATGGCAATAGTCGTTGATGAGTATGGTGGTGTTTCAGGTGTAATCACTATCGAAGATATTTTAGAGCAAATTGTTGGTGAAATTGAAGATGAGACCGATGATGAAATTGAAGAAGAGATTAAACACTTAGCTGGTAATGTATATCTCGTTAAAGCGCTTACAGAACTGAGTGACTTCAACGAATACTTTAACTGTAAGTTCAATGAATCTGATGCGGATACTATTGGCGGTATTGTTTTACATCAATTCAACCATATGCCCCAAAAAGGCGAGTTACTTACCGTTGGACATTTCGAATTTAAAGTACTGGTAGCTGATAGTAGAAGAATGCAGATGCTACAAGTAAGTGTTACTAAAGGTCATGAGATAATTGGTAAAGTAAGTGACTAAAATACGTAAAAATACTATGTTTCGGTCAATTACAAGCAAACTAACCTCATCAAAAAATTGGTTTTGTTTTCTAAGTGGTTTCTTCTTAGTTTTTGCTTATGCGCCTTTTTCTTATTGGTGGCTTTCATTAATTTTACCTAGCGTAGTACTTCATCAAATCAGACATGCTTCTCCCAAAATAGCGGCTAAAAGAATAGGCTTATTCGCTTTTGGTTGGTTCAGTAGTGGTATCAGCTGGGTTCATGTCAGTATTGACCAATTTGGTGGCTTACCACTGATCTTTTCTTTACTTTTGATGTTAGGCCTGTGTGTTTACCTATCCCTATTTCCTTTACTGTCTGGTTATTTAACGGCAAGAATTGCTAAAAATAAACAAGTAAACCTCTGGCTGCTACCTTCTATATGGATGTTCTGTGAGTATTTACGGTCTGTAGTGCTAACAGGCTTTCCTTGGTTATCCCTTGGCTATAGTCAAATAGATAGTCCATTAGCCAGTTTTGCCCCAATGATTGGTGAAGTGGGTATTACTGGACTGATCTTAGTAATAAATATTTGTTGGGTTAAAATTTACTGTGTTTTGTCAGGCTTATTCATCAACAACCCTCGAAATAACACCTCCCTCCCTACTTCAATCACAACTAAATATGTCACGGGTAAAAGTTTAGTACCGTCTATAACTCTACCTCTAACCTTACCTATAATCCTACTGATAAGTATCATACTAACAAGTTTTGCATTGACTCAGGTGAGTTGGACTAAGTTATCAGGAAAGTCTGCTAAAGTTGCACTAATTCAGGGTAACATTACTCAATCATTAAAATGGCAGCCAGAACAAGAATGGCCTACCATGTTAAAATATTTAGATTTAACACGTGCTAACTACGATGCTGATATTATTGTTTGGCCTGAATCAGCCATCACTCCACTAGAGCCAACAATTCAAGATTATTTAGGAACCGTTAACCAATCTGCAATTTTAAATAACAGTAGTATTATTACCGGTTTACTTAATTATAGTTATGAAACCAATGAGTATTTTAATGGCCTAATTGTACTAGGTAAGAAAACAGCTGATGATGAGCAAGGTTATTATTACAATCACAGTAACAGGTACTATAAGAGTCACTTATTACCTATTGGAGAATTTGTTCCCTTTCAAGAGTTACTTCGCCCTATAGCGCCATTTTTTAACTTACCTCAGTCCTCTTTTACCGCAGGCAGTTACGTACAACCTAATTTAATTGCTAATGACTTGCATATATTACCACTCAACTGTTTTGAAGTTGCTTTTCCAACGCAATTAGCGGCTAATTTCACCGATGATACCGGCATGATATTAACAGTGAGTAATGATGCTTGGTTTGGAAACTCTCATGGTCCACACCAGCATTTTGAAATTGCCAGAATGCGCGCTCTGGAATTTGGTCGCCCTTTAGTAAGAGCTACAAATACTGGTGTTACTGGTATGATAAATCACTTGGGTGAAGTTACAGCTATAGCGCCACAATTTGAAGAATTTGTACTAAAAGGGACTGTTGATTTTGTAACGGGATTTACCCCTTACAGCCAATGGCCAAATTTACTTTTATGGCTAATGATACTAGTGCCTATATCTTTGATGAAGTTATTTAGATTTTAGTAATACGCTCTTTAGTATAGATGATGAATATAGATAATTACCTTTACTCATCACGTATACTTAGTGTTTATAAATAACTTAAATAACAAAACCTTTAATAATAAGCGATAAAATATAATTTATTCAGCTTGTTTTTTATCTTTTTTAGGATGTAATGAAGTTTTATTACGACCTGATTCTTTTGAGCGATACAACGCCTCATCAGCACACTCTATCCACTCTTCATGATTTACAATGCTCTCATCAACTTCAGCTAGACCAATACTAATAGTATATTTAATCTCAATATCATTGTGGATTACTGTTGCATTGGCAACTTCTTTACGCAGTCTCTCTGCAAAAATATAAGCATTTTTAAGCGGGGTATCTGATAACAAAATAGTAAATTCTTCACCACCGTAGCGACCACAAACGTCAGTTTCTCTAACGTGATGCCTTATTAAGCCTGACAGGTGGCGAATAACATCATCACCAACCGTATGACCATAAGTATCATTAACATTTTTAAAGTGATCAATATCTAACATGACTAATGAACTAGCATGCTGACTTCGACTCCAGCGCTTATGTTCTGCTAATAAGCACGACTCCCAATGTGCACGATTAAATAACTGTGTTAAGCCATCTGTTTGACTTAGTATCGCTAATTCTTCATTCGCTTTTTTCAAACTCATCTTATGCACAGCAGTATCAGTTACATCATAAACAATTAGACATAAATGACTAACTTCTCCCGTAGAAGAGAGTAACGGAATGAAAGTAGTATTTTGATACATAAAATCGGCACTGCCGGTTACAGGGCGATAACTATTAAACTTAAATAAGTAAGGTCTTTGTTCCCATATACTAAAAGCTTTATTTTTAAGTAAAAAAACGGACTCTGCTTTTCGTGTAAACCAATCTCTAGGTATTTCTTCAAACATATCAAATATCAGTTTACCCTTTACTTCACGTGGTAATAAGCCACTGTGGTTTTCCATAAATCCATTAAATACTTCTATGTTAAATTCTTTATCAAGTACGACTAAACCAACGTCGATGTTATGCAACATTTCCATTAACCAATGTAGTTCATGTAATTGTGATTTTTCTAACGTCATAACCAATTCCTATTGTCACTTAATCTAGCTAACTTATTGCCTGATTTTATAGTAATCTTTAATTTTTTACTTATGAGTTAATCAATCAAGTAGGCTAATTTATTATTCAATGTTTGCATAGATTGCTCTGTAAACAGTAATAACAAGTCACACTTTATTGGGTAGTTTTCAATACTATAGCTAATTTCTATGGCGAGTGTTTTTTTCCATTTATTTGCATTATTATCAATTAAGTCGGATATTTTTCTATGCTGTCCTAATACTTCTGGTTGTCCTTGGCTAAATTGAATATCAAGTTGTTCTGACATGCCTTTTAAACAAGCCCCAATAAGTACATTAGCCAAGTCCATTAATAATTCTAACTCTGTACTAACATCATCTGCGTCGTATTTATAGTTCATCAATGAAGCAACATCTTTAAAACTTGAGTCATTAAGAATTAATAAAGCCTCACCTGAAATCCCTGCGCTAATAAAGCCTTGGCAGATACCTGAAGTGCTTTCATGAACCTCAATATCTTTTAACGTCATTAGGATTTCACTCACTTCAATGAAATTAACGTTTGGAATAGGTAATTCAACAAAAACATTAAGTAAGCGAGCAAGTAAATCTCCCGCACGTCCCATAGCAACGTTGGCTATTTCTTGATAACAATCTCTCATGTCTGCAGACATAGTCATATGAGGCTCTGCAGTTGTCGACTCGTCTTCAACTTCGAGCACATTGTCTTGAGCCGCAATGAGTTCCTTAGGTGCATTATGCACAACAGGTGCTGGCTCTGGTGGAGTCTCGACTGGTAATACATCGAGTTTTTCATCTTCAGAAGAAAAAACACCATAAGATGACAGCACGTTGGTAAGAATATCTTTATTTACTGGTTTTTGAATGAAACCTAGCGCTCCTAGGCCTGTGACGCGTTGGTGTGCTTCAGGTTGAATATCACCTGAGATTACAATGGTAAGTGTTGGTAAATCTTGCGCTAAAATGGCTTCTAGTACTTCATACCCATCCATATTTGGCATATTAAGATCAAGTAGCAGTACATCTCCCTTCCCTGCTTTTATCGCTTCAATTCCCTCTAAACCGTCCGCAGCAAAACTTATGTCTACATCCCACCCCTCAGGTAATGAACGCGCAACTTGTTTTCGCGCCATATTAGAATCATCACAAATTAATAACTTAGTAGTCATATGAATCTTGGGCCTTAAATAAACATTACAGAAAAGAACAGTACATAAAAAACAGCACTTAAATATACAATAACTATACAATAACAGAGTCAATAAAAAATTATTTAGCCTGTATTAATAACCATAGAGTATCCAAACTAAAAAACAATGAAAATGCTCAATTTATAGAATTTATTTCCTTAAACAGTTAATATCGGTTCACACTAACTAAATTATCAAAAAACAATGAAACTTATCGCTTCAAGTATCTCCTTATGTGCTTTCTTTATCGCCAGCATTACCTTTACCACGCATAGTTATGGCTTCACTTTTGACTTAGACAAACTACCATCAACAAAAAATCTTGTTAAAGCTGGTGATAAATATATCACGCTGCTAGGACAACAAGTACAGGTTGGTGAACTAGCTCCTCAATTTAAAGTTGTTGATAAAAACTTCTCACCAGTAACGTTAAAAGACTTTAAGGGACAAACACTACTCATTTCCGTTGTACCAAGTTTAGATACTGGTGTCTGTTCAATTCAAACAAAAAGATTTAATGAAGAAGTTGAAAAGTTACCTGAGAATATCACTATGTTAACTATTAGTAATGATCTTCCTTTTGCTCAAAAACGTTTTTGTGACGTTGAAAAAATTGAAGGTATTAAAGTGTTATCTGATTCAGTTTGGAGAGATTTTGGTACTAGTTATGGATTACTAATAAAGGACATGGGCTTACTTACGCGTGCATTATTCATTATTAATGACAAAGGGAAGATAGTTTACAAAGAACTTGTTGCTAATATTTCTCAGCACCCTAATTACGATAAGGCATTAGCTAAGGTAAAATATACAGCCCCTGTGCTAGTTGTTGATAGTGTTATCGTAGACGGTATTTCTGTTGATGCTAAAGTAATTAAAGAACAAGAATCTAAAGACGTTGAAAAAGCGCTATAAATACAACTATAAATACAAAACATTAATAGCATAAAAAACAATAACTTAAAGTAACTCATTCAATAATCGATAAATAATTTATTATTTTCACCTTGAAAAGAGAGTAATCAATCCCATCTTTAATTGTGTAGTCGCCGTAAGGGACTACACAACAATCATTGCCTGTTCATTATGAAAGGCAATATTATTTAAAATGAATATGATTTTCGACGTCACACTTTAGGCAATAATTATTTTGCTAGAAAATGACTCATTAAATAATCATTCTGATTTAAATAATAACCATTTTATTGCTATATTATAGGATAACTTATTATGCGTAACACCACAGATTTCAGCCCTCTTTATCGTTCATTTATTGGTTTTGACCATTTAGCCAGCTTAATTGATAAAGCATCTCAACCCGGAAAACAATCATCTTACCCGCCCTATAACATTGAGTTATTGGCCGATAATCAATACCGTATCACTATGGCTGTTGCAGGCTTTAGAGAAGAAGATATTGATATTGAGTCTAAAGACAATCATTTAATTATTATTGGTACTAAAGTAGATCCAACTAAACAAGCTGCTACTGAAAAAACAGCAAACGTTACTAAACAAGATACTAATCCAAATCCACGTCAATTCTTACACCAAGGTATTGCAGAACGTAATTTTGAGCGTAAATTCCAACTAGGTGAACACGTCAAAGTTATTGGTGCGTTTATGGAAAATGGGCTATTACACGTTGATTTAGAAAGAGAGATCCCTGAAGCATTAAAACCTAGAAAAATAGCCATTAATGGTAAAAGCTTATTAACAGGTGATTAATAACATTTAACTTTTTTATATTTCCCTTATATTTTTGCCCAGTCTTTGACTGGGTTTTTTTATAAAGTTAACTTAATACTCAATGCTTAACACTCAAAGTTATCGTATTTTTTAATGATGTTTTAAAATTCTAGCGAAAACAATATTTCTGATAAATCAGGATGCCATTGAAATTCTTTTAGTTTTATTCTGTTTCCTATGACAACAACTTGTTCATCTTGTAAGTTATGTTTTTGTTTCTCAAAGTTTTCACTGGCTATTGGAAAAGATATTTTTCCTTGTGAATTGATTACTCTAAACCAAGGAACTATTTCTCCTTGCCAGCCATCACTAGGAACTTTCCCTAGGGCTTTACCAACTAAACGCGCTCTTCCAGGCAAACCCGCTAAATCAGCTATTTGGCCATAACAAGCAACCTTACCTTGAGGAATTAACTGCACTGTTTTCCATATTTGTTGATGATTTATGTTTTGATTATTGTGCTTCAACATTATTATCCTAGGATTAACTGTTTTTAATTACCTACTGAATTACGGTATCATAGCGATACAAGTTAAAATAGCGCGAGTGGTCAACAGACCTTAAGGAAACACATGAAAATTTGGGTTGATGCAGACGCCTGTCCAGTGGTGATAAAAGAAATATTATTTAAAGCAGCCGATCGTACAAAAATAGAAATGACTTTCGTTGCTAATCACCATATCCGTATACCGCCATCACCATACACCAGTTTTATGCAAGTAAGCAGTGGCTTTGATGTGGCTGACGATGAAATTGTTAAACGGATTAACAGCGGTGATTTAGTTATTACGAGTGACATACCTTTAGCCGATGAAGTTATAGATAAGTTAGGTACAGCACTAAGCCCGCGTGGTGAGCTATATACTAAAGAAAATATAAAATCACGACTAAATATTCGTGACTTTATGGACACAATGCGCGCCAGTGGTGTCCACACAGGTGGGCCACCGGCATTAAACCAAACAGACAGACAAAACTTTGCTAATCACCTAGACAAAATTATAACGAACTACAAAAAAAACCTTTAAAAAAAGCAGTCAGGACACAGATATTAAAGACAATATCTGTGTCCTTATTTATTTCAATTATTTTTACTGAGTAATAGCGCTTTAATTTCTGCAAGCTCGCTTTCTAATTTTTCAATTTGTGCTCGACTAGCTGGCTCTCCGCCATCACCACTCTCACCGTGTTGCTCAGCACGAAAGAGTTCATGTTCTTGGCTCATCACTTCTAATACGGTACCCACCATCATATTTAAAAAGATGAAGGCCGTTAAAAAGATAAAAGTTAAGTAATAAATCCAGCTAAGTGGATGTACTGCCATTGTTTCGTACATGACATCAGTCCAATCTTCAAAAGTAGCAACACGGAATAATGTCAGCATAGAAATGGAAACATCGCCCCACAAAACTTCGTTAATAGAGTGAAAGTACATACTACCAATAGCGGCATATATATAGAAAATAACAAACATGAGTAATCCAATATATCCCATGCGAGGTATGGCTTTAAGTAATGCATTAATCAACAAGCGTAATTCTGGAACCATTGAAACTAAGCGTAAAACTCGGAAGACTCTTAACAAACGAGCCAGTAGTACACCGCTACCACCTGATGGAATTAAGCTGCCAGCAACAATAACAACATCAAAAATGTTCCAACCACTTTTAAAGAAGCTTTTTTTATCGGGACACGCTAAAAAACGAATACATATTTCTACCGCAAAAAATACAGTAACAGCAACATCTAACAGTAATAATACTGCAATGGCATTAGATGATAAGTCATGCGTTTTTGCACCAATTAGCAATGCGGAGAGTAAGATAACCGCAATAACAGCGCCTTGAAATATTTTACTATTATCTATTTTACTTAAACCTTGTTGAGCCTTTAATACAAAAAGACTCACTAGCTTACGCCTAATGCAGCATCACTTACATGAGGGTTACTACGGCGTTCTTGTCCGAATGTACTCATTGGTCCATGACCTGGAATAAAACGGACATCATCACCAAGATGAAATAAATTTTCACGTATAGAGCGTATTAGCGTTGCATGATCACCGCGAGGGAAATCAGTACGGCCAATAGAGCCACTAAATAAAACGTCTCCTACTTGGGCAAGTTTTGATTCTCGGTGGAAAAATACGACATGACCTGGCGTGTGACCCGGACAAAAGTACACTTCCATAACAATATTACCAAAGCTAACAGTATCACCCTGCTCTAAATAACGGCTAGGAGTAAACTTGGTAGCATAGGAGAAATAACCACCGAAGCGTTCCTTTTGATCTTCAATACCATCTATCCAGAATTGATCCTCGATATGTGGACCTTCAATCAATACTTCATAATGATTTGCAAGGGCTTCGGTAGCACCCGCATGGTCAATATGAGCATGTGTTATTAATATTTTTTCAAGTGTTAAACCATGTTTAGTAATACCCGATATGATCTTTTCAATATCTCCACCGGGGTCAACTACCGCCGCTTGTTTAGTCTCAGTACACCAAAATAAGGTACAGTTTTGTTCAAAAGGCGTTACAGGGATAATTTCATGCTTTAACATAGCTTGCTCTTCAATCGTCATTAATTAAAAAATTGGCACATTATATCATAACTTTTTTAACGTTATTAATAGAAAACACACTGTAAATATGTAACAAAAGCAATCAATAGTACTTCCCCTGTGCTCCTTAACTGAGTAAGCTTTGTTCAAGGTATTTTAACGACTATTATCAATTTATGACCTCCACAGCTTCTCGTGATTCATTTCATTCTCGTCTTGGTTTTGTTCTTGCTGCAGCAGGCGCTGCAATTGGGTTGGGTAATATATGGGGTTTTCCCACACAAGCAGCAAATAACGGTGGTGGAGCTTTTTTAGTCGTCTATTTAGTCGTTACATTTTTACTGGCATTGCCTGCTCTTTATGCTGAAATTTACATTGGTAATCAAGCGCAAACCAATCCGGTATCTGCTTTAGCTAATGCTTGCGGTAAGCGTTTTAAAAAACTGGGGCATAATGCGGGCATTATGGGAATTGTCGGCGCCATGATGATGCTAAGTTTTTATACTATCGTCGCTGGCTGGATGTTGGCTCATGCACTAGCATCATTAACCGAACTAATGGGATTGATTGATTTATCTCAATGGCTATCGACCTCAAGCACACTACGAAACCTGATATTTACACCAATATTTATTGTGCTAAGTGCAGCAATAGTCCACCAAGGTGTTCATAGCGGTATAGAGCGTTGGTCATCGCGATTAATGCCACTTCTATTGGTTATGTTGATAGGTTTAATACTATATATAGTACAGCAAGATGGCGCGAAAGAAGGGTTAACGCTTTATTTAGTGCCTGACTTTAGTCAAATAACCGAGCCGAAGTTGGTTATAGCAGCAATGGGACAAGCTTTTTTCTCACTAGCTATTGGTGTTGGGGCAATGATGGCTTATGGCTCTTACATGCCTAAAGGGCAAAGTGTCGGTAAGTTAGTCCTTTCCATTACCTTACTTGATACCTTTATTGCTTTTATCGCAGGTTTACTTATTATCCCTGCTCTTTTTGTTGCACAACATAACGGTCAAACTGTATTTGTTGACGGTAATTTAATTGGTGAAGGACAACTTATTTTTGATGTATTACCAACACTGTTTAACTCTATGGGTGGTATCGGACTAGTTGTTTCTTTTGCTTTTTTTGCTCTACTATCCATTGCCGCACTTACTTCAACCATTTCTTCAACCGAAGTCCCTGTGGCTTATCTGATTGAAGATAAAGGGATGACAAGAAAACGTGCGACTTTGTTAGTTTCTGGGCTAGTTTTTATTAGCAGCATGTTACTTATTGCCTTTTTTGAGCAACTATTTGGTTTAGTCATTCAGCTACTTACCACTATTTTACAGCCACTTATGTCATTGTTTTATTTTATAGTTGTTGGTTGGTTGTGGAAACGTGGTAACCAATTAACTGATATTTCACAATTAAACCAACACACTTCATTAAAGTTACTTGGCTTTTATCTACGCTTTATTTGCCCTATTTTATTAGTTATTGTTTTTGTTAACGTAGCTTTTTAATGTAATTTTTAACTTATACCATTCGTATTAATTAAGTGATCAATTTTTAATGAGGATAAGTTTTCAAGAACAAGGCGCTTGATTGAGCAATAGCTGGCTTATGTGGACTCCCCCTTG
>Ga0308012_10001150_pt1 | contig 14465 bp, 9 predicted proteins | sample Neamet179_FD_203133 | JGI IMG/M metagenome (GOLD analysis project Ga0308012, IMG submission 203133) | Marine microbial communities from water near the shore, Antarctic Ocean - #179 | ecosystem: Environmental > Aquatic > Marine > Unclassified | place: Southern Ocean | collected 2014-07-25 | reverse complement strand
AAACCTTAGTTAAACCTTAGTTAAAGATAATAAAAAGCCGCAACAAGTTGCGGCTTTTTTGTATCTGTCTAGTAATTTTTCTAGATAGTGTCGACTAACTAAATGTTGCCTGCATAATCCAGAAGAAGATGATAGATAAACCAGCACCTACAGGTAGAGTAATAACCCACGAAACCACAATATTACGTACTACGTTTAAGTTAATAGCAGCAATACCACGTGCCATACCCACACCTAACACAGCACCAACAAGCGTTTGTGTTGTTGAGATAGGTAAACCAGCTCCAGAAGCAATAACTACAGTACTTGCAGCAGCTAATTCCGCAGCAAAACCACGACTTGGTGTTAGGTGTGTAATACCTTGACCAATGGTTGCAATAACTTTATGACCAAACAACGCAAGACCTGCAACGATACCAAAACCACCCAGTGGTAATATCCACCAAGCAATAGCTGATTTAGCAGCAATCTCGCCACCATTATCGACAATACTTACAACAGCAGCTAAAGGACCAATAGCATTGGCAACATCGTTTGAACCATGAGCAAAAGCCATTGCACAAGCGGTAACAATCATCAATATAGCGAATACTTTTTCAACGTTAACGTAATGCGCTTCTTTGGCAAGCGTTTCGTCAAACTTTAAGCGACTAATAAAGAACTTACCAATAATAGCAACAATAACTGCGACAATAGCTGCTAAGTAAAAACCACCTGCGCCTTTAATTTCGAAACTAACAAAACCTAAGTCGACATGTTCTAAACCAATATGCTTAAGACCTTTTTTGATCGTTACAAGTGATAAAACAAAGCCAGCAAGAAACATGTAAGCAGGAACCCAACGCTTGGCTTGTTGTAGTGGTTTATCATTATCAAAAATAAGCTTTTGTGCACTATTAAAGATAATAAAAGCAATAATACCGGAGATAAGTGGGGTGATGATCCAACTACCAACAATACCTATCACCTTACTCCATTCTACTGCCTCAGCGCTTACACCCACCGCAGCGAAACCAACAATGGCACCAACAATTGAATGCGTAGTAGATACAGGCCAACCTAGAGCTGAGGCTATTAATAACCAAGTAGCTGCAGCAAAAAGTGCTGATATCATGCCGTAAACTAGTAGTTCCGGTGTATTTACAAAGTAACTGGCATCGATAATACCTTTACGAATGGTTGATGTTACTTCACCACCGGCAAGGTAAGCACCTGCGAATTCAAAAACCATTGCAATAATAATGGCTTGTTTAATGGTTAATGCTTTCGAACCAACAGAGGTTCCCATAGCATTAGCCACATCATTGGCACCAATACCCCATGCCATGAAGAAGCCAACAACGGCAGCAAGGATTACAAAAGTACCGCCTGAGTTAAGTATAATATCCATGAATTAAGCCTTATTTTCTAGCAAGAAGAATTTCTAAACGTGCACCTACACGTTCAGCAAGATCGGCTAAATCGCCAACCCAATCAATAATTTGATATAAGAACATTACATCAATTGGATTCAAATCCTTTTCAATCTCTAATAAGTTTTTACGCAAAATTATTTGCAAGCCATCTGTATCATCTTCGATAGCATCTAATTGGCTGATCATTTTTTCAATTAAAGCGACTTCACGACCACGAAAGCCTGTTTCTAATAAGTCATCTAGCTCATTGATCGCTTCAGCTGCTTTTTCAGTAGCGTCAATACAGCGTTCTAAATAAATAGAGAACTCTGCTTGCAAGTTAACCGGTATTTCAAGTTTACGCCCTAATACACGACCTGCTATATCTTTAGCTCTGTTCGCTATTTTGTCTTGTTGGGAAACTAGTTCAAGTAAGTCAGCTCTATCAACAGGCATAAATAAGCCACCTGGAAGCTCTAAACGTAACTGACGTTTTAAGGCGTCGGCATCATGTTCTAACTTTGAGAGTTTACGACGAATTTTAGTCGCTTCACTCCAGTCTTTTGCAGTACATGCTTCAAAAAATGGGATTAGTTGTTTACTACATTTAACAACTATTTGAATATGTTTTACTAACGGTTTTATTGGTGATTTTGCAAATACACCTAAGATTGAATTTTTAGCCATAATTTTATTTCCAGTCAGTTATAACTTTCGTCATTGTTATTCGCCGAGGATAGTACCCCATTTAACTTCTAATGTTAAACCCTAATAGCTATCTTTATTGACTAGGCGCAAAGATATAAAAAAGAATCGATTAAATACACTTATTGAGATAATTTAATCAATTGAATTTAAGGTATTTATAGTATTTATACCCGTTACCATTCAAAGTGCAAGATTTTCAGTGGGAATTTAAATGGCTTTAGGCAAGGAGAATAAATTAAACATAGTTACTCTATGTTTTGATTATTTACCGCAGGTTAAAGTCATTTAAAGCCCATCTAAGAAGTTCTTGAGCAATATCACTTCATCGTTTCTGTGATTTAGAAGGGAATAACCATTCTTTCATCACCGTGCCTTGAATTGAAATCGCTCAAGCACTCTGAAACATGCATCTTGATTGGTAACGGGTATATGTAATAGGCAATTTAGCCTAACGACTTATAATTTTTTAATGTCTTCAGCTGTGGTATGGCGTACGACCTTACCTTTAACAAAATATATAATGTATTCACAAATATTTTGACAGCGATCGCCAATACGTTCTAATGCACGTGCTGACCAAATAACCGTCATTATTTGTGGAATTGAACGTGGGTCTTCCATCATATAGGTCATTAATTGGCGTATTAGCGCTTCATATTCACGATTTATTTTGTCATCCGTTTGATGAATTTTAATTGCTGCATCACAATCCATTCGTGTAAAAGCATCAAGACTCGCTTGTAAAAACTCTAACACTCGTCGACCTAAATTATCTAAGTTAACGAGTAAGTCTTGCTGTGATGATGAGAAACTTTCTAGAGCAACTTTGGCTATTTTTTCTGCCTCATCACCTATTCGCTCTAAATCAGCAATGGTTTTTACAACCGCCATAATTAAGCGTAGGTCACCTGCAGCTGGTTGGCGCTTAGCAATAATTCGCGTACATTCGTCATCAATACTGACTTCGTAAGCATTAATCTGGTAGTCATTACTCAATACTTGTTTTGCTAAATCAACATCAGATTGACCAACAGCAGCCAAGGCGTCTGTTAATTGTTTTTCAACTAAGCCTCCCATTTGCATAACATTATGAATGACGCGTTCTAAATCTTCATTGAATTGGCCTGAAATATGTCGACCAATTTGTAAATTATCCATTATTATTTCCTTTCAATTTTTTTAAACTTTATCAAACTTTATCAAACTCTATCAATTGATAGCTTAACCGTAACGGCCGGTAATATAATCTTCTGTTTTCTTTTTCATCGGAGTCGTAAATAAAGTATTCGTATCGCTGTATTCTATTAAGTCACCCATATACATAAATGCAGTTTGATCTGACACACGGGCTGCTTGTTGCATATTATGCGTAACAATTACCACGGTAAACTGCTTTTTAAGATCATTAATTAACTCTTCAATGGTCAAGGTAGAAATGGGATCAAGTGCAGAAGTTGGCTCATCTAGCAATAAAACTTCTGGTTGAATAGCAATAGCACGTGCAATCACTAAACGTTGTTGCTGACCACCTGAAAGGCCTAAAGCGCTCTCGTGTAACCTGTCTTTAACTTCATTCCAAAGCGCAGCACTTCGTAAGGCTTTTTCTGCTGCATCATCAAGGTTTCTTCGATTATTTTCGCCCATAATACGTAAACCATAAACCACATTTTCATAGATAGTTTTAGGAAAAGGATTAGGTCGTTGAAATACCATACCGACTTTTCGTCTTAATTCAGCAACATCAACATGTTTATTGTAGATGTTATTACCGTGAAGATTAATCTCTCCAGTAATATGACAATTATCAACTAAGTCGTTCATACGGTTTATACAGCGTAATAATGTCGATTTACCACAACCACTGGGCCCGATAAAAGCAGTTACCTGCCCTTTTGGAATCGACATAGTGATATTGTTTAACGCTTGTTTATCACCATAATGTAGATTCAATTTATTAATATCTAGAGCGACTTGCTCTGGTGTTAAATTATTTAAATCTAATTTGCTTTCAAACGATGTACTTGAGCCAGTTGCTAACGCTTTGGGATTAATTGAAATCATAATAGTCTATTCTCTAATTCTTTTTCATTAATCATTACTTAACAATTATGAATTATCAGTAGTAACTTATTCGTTATTGATAACTCATTGTTAAGTAATGCTTGTTAAATTCTAGGTACGTATCTTTATTAAACTATTTACTGAAATTTGTGTCAGCAAACTAATGCTCTAACATCTTATATCTTTCACGTAATTTATTACGAATTGAAACAGCGGTCATATTCAAGGCAACAATTATAGTTACTAAGAGTAAAGCGGTTGCAAAAACTAGCGGACGTGCGGCTTCAACATTAGGACTTTGAAAACCTACGTCATAGATATGAAACCCTAAATGCATGAACTTTCTATCTAAATGTAAGAATGGGAAGTTACCATCTAATGGTAGGTTAGGCGCCATCTTAACGACCCCAACTAACATTAATGGAGCCACTTCGCCTGCTGCACGTGCAATGGCTAAGATAATTCCTGTCATAATAGCAGGACTTGCAATAGGTAAAATAATACGCCACAAGGTTTCAGCTTTGGTTGCGCCAAGTGCCAGTGAACCATGACGCATAGCCGATGGTATGCGAGATAAGCCTTCTTCTGTTGAAACAATTACTACCGGTAGCGTTAATATTGCTAATGTTAATGCAGACCACAATACACCAGGGGTGCCAAAAGTTGGGCTAGGTAAGTTTTCTGAATAAAATAATTGGTCGAGTGAGCCACCCACCATATAGACGAAAAACCCTAAACCAAACACACCGTAAACAATTGACGGCACACCTGCTAAGTTAATAACTGCGATGCGTAAAAGCTTAGTAAAAGCATTTTTACCTGCGTATTCATGTAAATAAATAGCTGCTATAACACCAAAAGGTGAAACGATTACTGTCATTAATAGCACCATAAGTACCGTACCGAAAATTGCAGGGAATACACCGCCTTCTGTATTAGCTTCGCGAGGGTCTTCAATTAAAAATGATCCAATTTGACTAAAGAACAAACCTGTTTTCTCGATAACGTTAAGTTGATTATTAAAAGTCACCTTTAGAATATATTCGAAGTTAACCGTAACTAACTGGCCATCCATAGCACGCATCACAACATGATCACGCGATATTTCTTCTCTATAGCCCATTAGCTCTTCTTCTAACTTTTCGTAATCTTGATTTAATGTCGCTATCTCATTGTCGATACCCGCTTGTAACTCTGCGGTTAAAGTACCCTTTAGTTGATGTTTACGTGTTTTTAAACGCAAGCGCTCTAACTGGTAGTTTATTGCACCTATATCAGTTTTTTGTAAATCGTCAATTTGATCTTGAAAGTTGTCAACACGTGTTAATAATTCAGGTAACTGAGTTGAATCAACTTCTTTACCATCAAGTACTACACTGTCTATGTAACCATAAAAGTTACCATGAGTGCGTCGTTCAACAACGACTAAGTCTTTTGGTTTTTCAGTCTTTTCAATATAATGGCTTAACAACCAACGAAAATCTAAGCTAACCAGTTCTCGGTTACCTGTTTTAATTAACAAACGCTCTAATATCTCTTGTTCAGGAGCAAGGTCTAAATTCAAATGAGCCAATTGGCTTACCGGAATTTCCTCACGATCATATATCTCACCGATAACAACACTTTTAGCGCCATTTTGATCAATCATATCGAATTGATATAACTCACTCGGCCAAAAATAAGATAATCCACGTGATGCGATAAGCCACAAAAGGCCTAACACTGAAATTAAACTTATACTTACGCCACCTGCCGATAACCATATCCAAGGTGAACCTGATTTAAACCACTTATTCATAAATAAACTCTTTATTGGTAAGTAGCTATCATCTTGTCGCTATATGACCAAATTTAATCAGAAACAGTACTCATTGATAGTCATCAACTCCGTACACTTTCTTTTAAATTAGGCTATTTAGCTTAAAGCTGAACAGCTACTTTGTATCTTTAATTTTTAATTTTTACCGTGACTTAACTTTTTACTCGAACTAAAACTCAATACATTACATTGAGCTGTATTTTTCGCGTAATCGTTGACGGACAAACTCTGCTGCGGTATTGAAAATAAAGGTGAATATAAAGAGCACAAACGCTGCCAAGAATAATATACGGTAATGAGAGCTCCCTACTTCAGATTCAGGCATTTCTACCGCTATATTTGCTGCAAGTGTTCTCATACCTTGGAAGATACTCCAATCTAAAATTGGTGTATTACCTGTAGCCATCAATACAATCATGGTTTCACCTACAGCACGACCAAGTCCCATCATTACTGCGGAAAATATCCCTGGGCTTGCGGTAAGGAGTATTACCTTAATCAAGGTTTGCCATTGTGTTGCACCTAATGCTAATGAACCACTCGTTAGGTGACCTGGTACACTGAATATTGCATCTTCAGCCATAGAGAATATGGTCGGAATAACAGCAAACCCCATAGCAATACCAACAACTAACGCATTACGTTGGTCAAAATTGATGCCTAAGTCATTGGTTAGGTACTGACGCATATCACCATTAAATAAGGCTAATTCAAGTAAACCTGACAAAGAAAAGGCTAAATATGTTGCAGATATCATGACCGGTATTAACAGCATTGGTGCTAATGTTTCTGGTATTTTGTCTTTCCAGTTATTTGGTAAGTTATGCCATGCAAACGCAGTTAATAACGTTGCTAAAGGCAAGAAGATAAAGAGTAAAAATATTGCAGGTAAATATTCTTCCATGATTGGTGCTAACCATAAACCAGCTAAGAAGCCTAAGATAACCGTAGGAAGTGCTTCCATCATTTCGATAGTTGGCTTAACTTTTTTACGCATGCCTGGTGTCATAAAGTAGGCGGTATAAATTGCTGCAGTTAATGCGATAGGTACTGCAAATAACATTGCGTATAAAGCCGCTTTTATCGTGCCGAATGAAATTGGAACTAAGGAGAACTTCCCTTCAAAATCATCTGAGCCGGAGGTGGATTGCCAAACATAATCTGGCTCTGGGTAACCTTCATACCAAACTTCTTGCCATAAGGCCTGCCAAGTTACTTCAGGATGCTCATTATGAACACTGAAAGTTTGTAGCTTATTCTGATTGGCATTATCGTTTTCAATAACAATTAAGCCATTAGCCCGAGGAGATATAGCAAACGCTGCTGGCTCTGATGAAGCTAATTGACCTTGCCATAAATGCGCAGCACTGGTGGTATAAAATACATTAACAACACCTGTTTCGGTCATGGTGTAAAAACTTTTTCTAAATTGTTCGGTATAAATAGCCGTTATTGCATTGGGAGTTTTACTCGTAGATTTTTCAACACTGTCATTATTTGCATTGTAATCACTTGTTTCAAAAATTCTTATTTGCTTAAACTGACGACCTTCATCTGTCGATACTTCGAACCATTGACTCACTTGCCCACTACTGTCACCTAATAAAACAGCACTACTACCTGACAAAAGCGCCATTGATGTTAGATACGTATCTGAATTACTGAAGGTTGGAGTTATGGTGGCTTTAAGGTTTACTTCTTCATCATCGTCTAATGAATAAACATAAACTGTTGAGCCACTTCGAATAAAAGCTAAACTTAAATCGGGTGTTACAGCTATTTCATCCACAGTAGCATTAGGAAGTTCTATCTCTTGAAAAATTGTCTCATATTCAACATCATCGCCGTCAGTAGAGCTGAAGTCATCTTCTGCAACAAAGCTCGTTTTGATCAAACGTTTGTCTTGTGTAAAACCAACAAAGACAATTTTTTCATCATCCATTGAAAAAGCTAACTGGGAGAGAGTACTTTCATATTCATCGATGATTAGAGAATCATTACCTAATGGGTAATTTACTTGAGGAATTATTTCACGGGTATCATTCGCGTATTTAGCGAAAAAACTCGGCTGTACTAATAATGTTTTACCTGTAACAGTATGAAGTAACTTGTTGGCCGAAAAAGAACTTACGACAATCGCTACACTATTCTCGTTAAAGTCATCACTGATAAGTAATGGTAAAGATAGTGCTTTATCACCAACATTAAATTGGTTACTGGCTTTCTCATCACTTGCTTTTAAATGATAAAAATCAATATTACCTACATCAGTAATTTGATAAGCAACTTCTTGTAACTCATCTACACCGGTACTTAAGACTTTTTCGTTAGGATTTAAGTGAAGACTAATATTTACATCAGCTTCAATTTTAGCCGACTCAAAAATAGGCTTAACAACGTACAATAAATATAAAAAAATCAAAACAAGCGTAAATAAAACGCTAATACCACCTAGGGTGATTAACCACTTTGCTAAGGAGTTTTTAACCCCGCGACTGCGATTCGAACTAGTAAGAGTTACCACTTAATTAACCTTATCTTTAATAAACTATCAAGTAGCTTATCCAATATAGAGAATACGATATAATAATGAGTCGAAGTATAAGTCAGTTATGTGACAGTTATATTACAGTGGTAGATTTCTATAGATTAGATTAATGAGAATTTATTGATAATTGCTAGATAGCAACTTGGAACTGAGGGATTTTGGGTAAAGTAATCAATAAAAAAAGCAGTACTCACTAGAGCACTGCTTTAAAATTATATTGTTAATTTAATCTGAGCCAAGGTAAGTATTAATCTTATTTTTTTAAAAAACCAATATACCAAGGCATTGCTTTATCAATACCCTGCTGAATTTTAAACTCTGGTTCAAACCCAATTAAAGATTTAGCTTTAGATATATCAGCTTGTGAATGTCTAACATCACCGGCTCTAAAGTCTTGGTAGGTAGGTGATTTTTTATAATCAACACCATTAGCTTGTAATGCTATTTTTAAACTATCAAACAAAGTGTTCAAGCTTGTTCTGTCACCTAAAGCAACATTATAAACTTGGTTTTTACCTGCTTCATTTGCTGTGGCAGCCAATATATTCGCTTGTACTGCATTTTCAACAAAACAGAAATCACGACTTGTTTCACCATCACCGTTAATAAGCAACTCTTCGTTGGCTATCATCGCTGCAGTCCACTTGGGAATTACCGCAGCATAAGCGCCATCAGGGTCTTGCCTTTTGCCAAACACATTGAAATAACGAAGACCTGTGCAATTTAAACCATAGGTTTTATAAAATACATCTGCATAAAGTTCATTTACATACTTAGTTACAGCATAAGGTGATAAAGGTTTACCAATAGCATCTTCAACTTTAGGTAATGCAGGGTGATCACCGTAAGTTGAACTTGAGGCAGCATAAACAAAACTTTTAACTTGGGTGTCTTTTGCTGCAGTTAACATAGTTAAGAAACCAGTAATGTTTGCTGAATTTGTTAATAATGGATCGGCAATAGATCGCGGTACTGAACCAAGGGCTGCTTGATGAAGAACATAATCAACACCATTATCATAATAGTTAAACGCTTTTTGACAGTCTACTAGCTCTCTAATATCACCTTGAACAAAATGAAAGTTTTTCCATTGCTCAGCTGAAACTTGTGTTTGTACTTCATCAAAATTATGCTGATGACCCGTAGCGAAGTTATCTAAACCTACAACTTTTTGATTTAGTAAAAGAAGAGTTTCCAGTAGATTTGAACCAATAAAACCTGCACAACCGGTAATAAGCCACGTTTTAGGTGTTTCAAATAGCTCTTTTTTAATTTTTTGAAATTGGGTCATTTTTTGCAAATCCTGTATTTAAAAATAAACCCTTAGCTAAATATTAGCTAAGGGTTCTTATATTTTAGAGTAATAGTATCGAGTAAATAAATTTTGAATTATTTTGTATACGTAATAATATTTTAATAAATCATTACAATGTAAGTTACCGCTAAATGACTTATAAACGGATATCAGATAAATCGGTATCAAGCATGTATTTTAAATCATAAATTACATGCTCATTTTTCATAAACCCTTTAATCTCATCAGCAGATAAGGCTTTAAACTCATTATGTGCAACAGCGAAGATAACAGCATCATAGAATCCTGCTTTGGGTGCTGAAATTAAATCAACATCATACTCATGTTTTGCTTCTTCAGGGTTAACCCAAGGATCATATACATCAACATTAATATCGAATTCAGCTAATTCAGATATAATATCAACCACTTTGGTATTTCGGACATCAGGGCAATTTTCTTTAAATGTTAAGCCCATCACTAATACATTAGCACCATTAACAGGTAGTTTTCGTTTAAGCATCGTTTTCACTAATTGAGAAACGACATACTCCCCCATGGCATCATTAATACGACGACCTGCAAGAATAACTTCAGGGTTATAACCAATCGATTGTGCTTTATGCGTTAAATAGTAAGGATCAACTCCAATACAATGCCCACCAACAAGACCTGGTCTAAACGGTAAAAAATTCCATTTAGTGCCCGCAGCTTTTAATACTTCTTCTGTATCAATATTTAGCTTATTGAAAATTACAGCAAGTTCATTGATTAAAGCAATGTTTAAATCTCGCTGCGTATTCTCTATAACTTTGGCCGCTTCTGCTACTTGAATACTTGATGCTTTATACGTACCCGCTGTAATAATGGACTTATAAAGGCTATCAATGAATTCAGCAATATCAGGAGTTGAACCTGAAGTTACTTTTAAGATATTAGTTACTCGGTGTTCTTTATCACCTGGGTTAATACGCTCAGGGCTGTAACCTGCAAAAAAGTCTTGGTTAAACACTAGATCTGAATGACGTTCAATTTCAGGTAAACAAACGTCTTCTGTTGCCCCTGGGTATACTGTTGATTCGTATATAACGATATCGCCTTTATTAATCACTTTGGCAAGCATGGCACTCGCCTTAACTAATGGTGATAAATCAGGTTGTTTGTGCTTATCAATAGGCGTTGGGACTGTAACAATATAAATATTACAGTCCTTTAAAGCAGCAACATCAGCAGAGTATGATATGTGTTCAGAATCAGCTAGTTCTTCACTTGATACTTCTAAAGTAAAGTCATGCCCTTGTTTTAATTCTTCAACTCGTTTTACATTTATATCAAAGCCCAAAGTAGGGTATTTTTTTCCAAACTCTACCGCTAACGGTAAACCAACATAACCTAAACCGATGATGCCTAGTTTTACGTTTTCTAATGAGTGCAACATACTACGTCCATTCTGTGTTTATAATTTATATTATAGTAATGAAATCAAAACTATTATTTCATTACTCATTCTATTTAATGTCGTTTAACTAGATACCACTGATCGCGGCTATTGCTACTGCCGAATTATAGATGATACCCGTTACGCTAGTCCACAAGGCTAAATTGTCCATGTATTCCGCATCAAGAGGTACAACAATAGTATCGCCAGGCTTTAAGTTATCGCCTGCATCACTAGTAAACCAATTACCAGTGTCCATCATTTTAATACTGCCGTTAGCTGAAATTATATATATTCTTTCTTCATCAGCACGTTTTTTGCTACCACCACTTTGCGCTAGGTAGTCATCCGCCGATAAACTAACATCATAAATATGTGAAGAAGTTACTTGTACTTGACCAACAACATTGATTGAGTTTTTCTTTGTCGGTACATAAAGAACATCGCCACCTTCAAGGAGTACATCATAATTTTTATTATCGATTATTCTTGGCAAGTCAAGTACTAAACGTCCAACGGGCTGTACATTAGCCATGTCATCAAGCATTTGTTGTACTTCGACATAAGATTGCGAATAATCTTTATCTGTCATTGATTTAGAGGCCATTTCTATCCTTAAATCGGCAGTCAATTTTAATAAGTTTTGCTGTTCAATCTCTCGTAACTGTACACGAGTAAATACAGAGCCTTCTTGATGTGCAAATTTAGTAAACCCGCCTGCTTTGGTAATTAAATCGGCTAAACTTTCACCTCTACGTACAGTATATTTACCTGGGAAGACAAACTCGCCTCGAAGTTCAACAACATTATTTTCACTCCACGCTGGAATTTGATGGATATTCAAACGATCTTTCGAGTTTAATAAAACATTATCTTTTTCATCACCAGCAAGCGCCGCGCTTAAACTTACCGTAAGAGACGTTTGTTGTGCCATATGGTTAACAATTTCATTGCGAGTCACTTCAGCCCTTACAAGATAAGCAGACTCTGTTAAACCACCTGCGGCGGCAATAAGATCGGCGACACGTGAGTTTTTAGCTAAAGGGTAAACCCCTGGAAACTTAACTTCCCCATCGGCTTCAATTAATTGGATTGGTTGACCAGACTTACCTTGGCGCTTTAATTTTTCGATAATTGGCATTAATAAACGTTGACGAGAAAAAAGAGTTAACTCATTAGGATCAAGTTCCTCAACTAATTCGCCTCCACTAAATTGTGCAATAGATTTTTCAACTAATTCGGCTGTAGATGATTGACTACTATCTAATTGAGCAATATCAACTTCATCACCATATTTCAACCAAAACTGTTTATTCTTATATTTATTTTTAGCCAGTTCTTGTTCTTTTTTAGCCAGGTTTTCTTGAGTAAAAGCTAAGTCGTCTAAGTTGATTTTACTATCAATTAGTTTAACAACATTAGAAAAAATCAATATTTTATCATTTCCCTTTAAAGTTAAATTATCTTTTTCTTTTGGAGACGATAACGCTTTCGCTAAATCAAACTGAAGTATCTCTATATTTCGAGCAATATCAATTTCGCGCACAATAATGGAATAATTCAGGTCCGCTGAATGTAATAAATGTGAATCTATATTTGGGAAAATATCGGAAATACGCTGCCCTGTATGCCACTGATATTTACCTGGACGAGTAACCGCGCCAATAACAGTAATAGATTGCCCAAACATTTCAGCTGCTTTCATCACATAAACAGCATCTCCTGATCGTACTTTTTTAGCTAAATCAGATTTATTGGTTAAATCAATATTAACAACTGACCGTAAAGCATCTTGGTTGTAACGTTCCACTCGAGTCGTTTTTGAGAAAGCTGTAGGTAATAAACCTCCTGCCATACCCAAAACATCCTCAAAGTCTTCATTTTCAATTAACTCATAAATTGCTGGTCGACGTACTTCACCTTCAATGCTGATGGCTTTTCCTTTAGGAGCTATAAATACAACATCGCCCGATTGTAATAATAGATCGCTACTTGAATCACCTTTAATCAATAGCTCATATAAATCTAAGGTTTTAACTAATCGTCCTGCACGTTTTAATTGTATATTACGTAAACTACCAACATCACTAACTCCGCCTGCGGCAAAAATAGCGTGGGTAATACTTGATAATGAGCTTAGACTATAAGGTCCCGGTTTATGCGCATCACCTAAAACAAAAATACGCATAGAGCGCAAAGAAGCCATACCGACAACAACATCAACACCAATAACTTTCTCTTTAATACGTGCCGTTAACAAACGTTTCATTTCGTTAAATGACAAACCTGAAACAGTAAAAGGTCCATGGGAAGGGAAAACAATTTGACCTTCACGGTTTACTGGTAATTCAAGTTCATTTTTTTCTTTACCAAAAACTTGAATTGAAATTTTATCTCCAGGTCCAATTATATAATCAGCAGGGATGGCAATATCCATCATAGGTGCAAATGTTTGTGGTGCATTAGCAAAAACATCATAACCAAATGATTTAAGTTCATCATCCTCATCTAATGCTAAAAATTCTTCTTCACTGTTTTCAAGTGCATTACCTTCGGCATCAAAACGGGTACCGCGAGGAAATATATCCGTATTTTCAGACTGCTTCCCGCCATTTCCTGAATTTAGCTGTCCTTCAATAAGGTTAAAGTCAATGCCCATACTTTTAGCTAATGATTTTTGCTGAGCTATAGGTAATTTTTTAAACTGCTCCATTTGTTGGGCGCTGACTTGAGGTATAGCCAGTGCTTTCATAGGAAAATTGGCTAAAGAGAAAACCAATATCATCAAAGCCCCGATAAAAGAACTTGAAATTTTAACATCGTAATTTTTAATAGCTTTTATTATGGCAGTTATCATTTTAACAAAACTTTCCTATCTCTATGGTTTTTCTATAATATTTTCAGACTAAGGTTGCCATCTGTTCTTGAAAAGACAAGAACTAAAGCACCTAGCATACCCACTTAATTTAGTGACGACACAGTTTACCAGTATATAGCGACGCAAACAATATATTAGCCAAGCGAGTACCGAGTAATATGAAGTGTTATGAGTAGTTTATGAATAAGGAACGAGGGATAAATGAGGAAAGATATCTCTACATCCCTAAAAATAAGGGATATATTGATTTATAGCAAAACTTGCCTTTATTTCCTCACACGGGTATAACATTTCCTTTATTGAAAATTACTTAACTCATTCTATT
>Ga0308012_10001144_pt1 | contig 14559 bp, 22 predicted proteins | sample Neamet179_FD_203133 | JGI IMG/M metagenome (GOLD analysis project Ga0308012, IMG submission 203133) | Marine microbial communities from water near the shore, Antarctic Ocean - #179 | ecosystem: Environmental > Aquatic > Marine > Unclassified | place: Southern Ocean | collected 2014-07-25 | reverse complement strand
TGTGGTCAACAAATTGGACGACCTCAAAAAGTCTGTCGTTCCGGTATTTTTGAAGTAGCCACTACGAACCGAAAAGTATAATCTTTTCAAAAATATGGAGGGTGGGTTGAAACGTCACACGGAGTAAAAACGTGCTTTGGGTGGTCGCTCAGAGACACATCGTCATCGGGTCTTGATGGAGTAGATGGACTCTTTGGATAAAAGCGTTGATGTTGATATTCGCGGTAAAGACTAAGACCATGGGCTAGACCCCTGGGCTTATAATGACGGGTGCGGCTGGGGCACAAAATGGAATAATGCATATCTGATGAAAGATATGCGCGGCTTGACATGATTTCAAATTATAAATACCCGTTTTGGCTATACTTGTTTGGGTGGTACAATCATTAGTTCTGTTGAATCCAATGATGGTATTCTTGTCAGTAAAGGGGGCGATCCTTTTGGTACTCGTATTTCTACACCCTTTTTTTAATCGTATTTTAGCCCTTAATCCAAAAAGGCTTAAACTTTTTATTTTTTAATGGCTCCCACCTATCGAAAACATTGGAAAGCTGTCTATCAAGCAAAACAAAACCTTTAAGGAATTTCATTTAAAGGTGGTAAAGACAAGTGGTCGTGGACCACAGACAAAAACGGTTCTGACTTTGGTAAGAATTTTCCGTTTAAGTTTGAAAAAAATATTAATAATTATTTTGAAGTGACAAATACGTTGCCAAAGTCAGTACGTTTTTTGGCACCGCTTCGACGAGAGTAAGGTATACGTTTGCGTGCAAAACAGGCGGCAAAAGCAGCTTATGGTCTTATTCCTGAAAAACGCTTTAAAACTTTGGTTAATAATTTTAAATAACAATCAGGTGGTAAATACACAAATTTTTTTATTTATATGAATATACAGTTGGCAACTATTCTAGTTACATCTGGTTTGGCTATTTCACCTTTTCAAGCACGACAACTTTTGGCTAGTGGTGCGGTTTTGGTCAATAGTAAAAAGGTTCGTCGCTCAAGTCTTGTTCTTGTTCCAGGTGATATTATTTCGATTGACCTTTCTTTTGCAGGTCTTAATATTAGTGGTGGTAAATAAGTTTCATTTTCCCAAACACGATCTCAATGGCACGAAGATTTTATAGCATTTTCCCAAACAAAAGCACTTTCTATTGTGATTTTGCGTTAACCTAAAGCTTCAGAACTTAGTTTGGCTTGGCTTTTTAATCCACAAGCTTGTTTTGCGTTTTATGGAAAATTATTTTATTTTTTATGGTTTCACCTATTTTTATTAAAGGTCAACAGGATTTTCCTGTTATTGTAAGTTTTTGGCAAAATTTTATTATTTCTTGTCTGAATTAAGATCGCAAACGAATTTCACTTGAAACTTTTTCTGGTGGTGTTCGTTGTGTGGTTCTAGACCCAAATGATCTTCCTTTTGTGGTAAAATTTTTCCGTGATTTTAGTTGTTGTCGCTTTAAAAATTTGTGTGATATTGCAGGGGTAGATTAACTAAATCGACAAGATCGTTTTCTTATTGTATAACAGTTTCTTAGTACGGATTAGGGTATCCGTTTGCAAGTCGAGGTAGCCGCAAATGAACTTTCAAGTATTCCATCTATTAGTTCATTGTTTAGTAGTGCTAATTGGTTTGAGCGCGAAATTTTTGATATATTTGGTGTTATTTTTTACGACCACCCAAATTTGCGTCGAATTCTAACAGATTATGGTTTTGAAGGTTTTCCTCTTCGAAAAGATTTTCCTTTGAATGGTTAGGTTGAAGTTTTTTATGATGAAAATCATAAACGTGTTATTGCTGATACGGTATCAGCATCCCAATCTATACGCAATTGGGATGTAGCAAAAGTCTGGGATTTATTCAAAAAAGAGCTTCGTATAATGGTTTATTACCGTAGTTTCCAAAACTGTTAATAGTGGTTCGATCCCGCTAGTTCTTGTTTTTGTCATATAACTCAGTTGGTTAGAGTGCGCTGCTGATAATGGCGAAGTCGCTGGTTCGAATCCAGCTATGACAATAATAAATAGTGTTGTTTCGTTAAGTAAAAGTTACTAAAGGCCTTAAAGGCTTTATTGTAAACGACTTAAAGACATAAGATATCTCAAAAAGAGAAAAAATGATACAATTCTTATTTATTTTTAGTGGGCAAATGGCCGAGTGGTTAAAAGCGGATGCCTTTAAAGCATCTTCGTAACAGATCGTAGGTTCGAATCCTTCTTTGCTCAGAAATTAAAGTCGTTCTTTTATAAAATTTTGTAATTTTTTATGAATTCAAATGTTTAAACTGGGCCAGGGCTAAAAAATTCTTGGAATCGTCTACAAGAATAAAAGTATAGTCTTAGTTCTGACGAACTAAACCAGTATGAGTCTTTGCAAAATAAAAAAACAAAAAAAAATGCAATAGAGGTTCGTACTCGTGAATCTGCCTCAACTATTCTATCAGATTATATTGGAGAAACTTTTCATGTGTATAATGGTTAAAAGTTTGTACCAGTCTTTATTAAAAAAGAAATAGTTGGTTATAAGCTTGGCTCATTTGTTAACACCCGTATATTTAATGAAAATAGTCGCAAAGGTAATTCAAAATCACCTGTCAAGAAATTATTTCTTTTATATTAAAATTTTATTCATGGGTCAAAAAGTTCATCCATTGGGTTTCCGATCAGGCAACCGTCTGAAAAACCCCAATTAAGCTTCTAATGCCTGGGACGGCATATAGTCACGAAAATATTTGCGTTAAGGTGATTATGTTGGACGTGATCACCTATAATATTGTTGTGGCCTGTTCCTTGACCTAGAAAAAGCTCTAAACAGTCAAAATTTTCTGGTAAATCGCCTAGAGCTAACATTTCCTGGTAAACAAGCCGTTTTGGTCTGTGAAGTTTTGACTAAATCATCTGCACAAGTTAAAAAAGATTTTTCACTTAATTCATCTTTTATGGATAAAGATTTGGAAGAAATTTCAATTAAGTTGAAACCTTACATTGGTAACCGAAATATTGTAATACGTCTTACTGTTTTGGATGGGTTGTTTCAGCAACCGGGTATTTCTTTGTTGGAAAGTCAAGCACAAGATAGTCTTAAGGGCAAAAAGTTGGGGACAGGGCTACTTTTTCTTACTTCAGATCTTCTACGTTCAATTTGTTTGATAACACAATTGCCGATAGCAGGTCTTTTTTCACTATCTTTTCTTAAGCTTGTACAAAAAGCACCAAACCATCGGGTTGTTTTTGATTAGTTGGATATAGCGTTTCGCACCGTTTGGACAAATTCCGAAAAATTTCGGCGTGTCCAAGGTATAAGTATTCGGGTAAAAGGGCGTTATAATATCTCTAATGATCGGTCCCAACGTTAGAGTTTGCGGTTGGGTGCTGTGTCTTTGAGTAATATTGATGTTCTTATTGACTAGCGGTATAAAGCTTATCCTACAAAAGGGGGACGGTCTGGTCTTAAAGTTTGGTTTTGTTACCCTAAGTTTTTACACTTTTTATATGTTTATACGCCCCCAACTAAAACAAAATTCGTTTACAAAGTTTCGTAAAGGTCGTATCCGAGGAGTAACTCAGCCGATATCACTTAAGTAAAATTGTGTTGTTGGTCTTCAAGCATGCGAAAATACTAAACTTTCTTCAAGCGTTCTTTGGTCTATTAAGCGGGTCATACAGCAAACTTTGACTCGTAAAGCTAAGATTCATTTGATAACATTCCCTCATACAGGTCTAACTAAAAAGCCGTCAGAAGTCCGTATGGGTAAGGGTCGGGGAAGCTTGTCTACATTTGTCGCTCGTGTTCGTTGTGGTGACCTTATTTAGCAACTTTCAAACATACCTGTGTCAAATGGTATTTATGCTTTGAAAAAAGCTCAATAAAAGTTGGGTATTCGTACACGTATCGTAACACGGGTACAACCTTCTAAAATTATTAAGTCTTCGGTTTTTTCTTTTTTATTTTTTAAATTAATAACAATGCCTCAGTTGGATCTAGTAACATTTCCCAGCCAAGTTTTTTGGTTGGCTATTATTTTTATGTCTTTTTATGCTTTTGTATCAGGTCATTTTGTACCTATGCTACATAAGATTATTCAAACTCGTTCAAAAAAAGTATTTGCTGGTCAGGGCATAGCTTCTGGTCAATCTGATGCAGAGTTTTCAGTGGTTTCTGGGTCAGAAAATCTTGTAATTTTTGCACTAGATAAGTCAATTTCTGGTCTAAACGCTTGCGTCCAAGAAACTGTTACAGCTCAATCAGCTGTACTTCGGTCAGGAGATAAATCTAATATTAATTCTCTGGCTAATACTGTTGGGTCTATCCAAGGTCGTTACCTTGTGTCTCGCGGATTACTTTATATAATTTTACGACAAAATAGCTCAATTTGGTAGAGCAACTCTTTTATACGGAGGAAGACGCTGGTTCGAGTCCGGTTTTTATTGAGTTTTTTCCTTTTTATTTTTTATAATTTTCATGGTCTATTTTAATGGAACCACTTCTATATTCGATTCTGATGTCATAAATATAGACTTTTTGTTCATACTTCCGGAGGTTTTTTTGGCACTTTCGTTGTCTAGTCTTCTGATCTTTGGTGCGTGTGTTTAAACACCTTCAACAGAAGGTAAAACACCAATTTTTCGTGACGTTGTTTGCTCTTTGTCTATTTAAACAGCTTGTATAACCTTGATAATTTTTCTATTTTCACCCTAGACACAGTCTGGTGTTACCAAGAATCTATTTTAAGGTCTGTTTGTTGCAAACGACTTTGTCTATATGTTGAAAGTTGGCATTTTGATTATGGCTGTTGGGTCTTTGGCAACAATACAAGATTCGCTACGGCAAGATAAGATTAACTCTTTTGAATATACTCTTTTGATTTTGTTTTCTATTTTTGGTATACTTTTGCTTGTGTGTTCTTCAAATATATTGGCTCTATATTTGGCTCTTGAACTACAATCGCTAGTTCTTTAAGTTCTGGCCTCTTTTTGTCGATCTTCAGCTTTTTCAGCGGAAGCTGGTCTAAAATATTTTATTATAGGCGCTTTGAGTTCAGGTTTTTATCTGTTTGGTGTCGTTATTATTTAAGGTTTTACAGGGACGTTGCAATTTGATTCACTCGGACTTCTTTTGGTAGATTTGGGCAATTATCCCTTGGATCAGCTAGTCCTTGGTATTATTCCCGGGGTTGTTTTTATGATATCTGGTCTATTTTTTAAGATATACGCTTTTCCGTTTCATTCGTGGGTTCCAGATGTCTAAGAAGGGTCACCGACCGTTACAGGCCTTTTTTTTGCCACTGTGCCAAAACTAGCAGTAGTGGGCTTGGTTTCGCGTCTTGTTTTTGGTCCGTTTTAGGAATTGTTTAGTTATTGGCTTCCTGTTATTTTTGTGATATCAGCTGGTTCTATATTGTTTGGGGCACTAGCTGCTTAAAATCAGCGAGGTTTTAAACGTTTTTTGGCTTATTCTGCAATTGGGCATGTCGGTTAGCTACTTATTGGTTTTACATGTTCTACTGTCTCTGGTGTTCAAGCTATTGTTATTTATACTTCTATTTATGTTATAACGTCACTAGTAGTATGGACCGTTCTACTATGTCTTTCTTCATTTTCATCTCAAAAAGTTTTGTATGTTTCAGAATTGGTAGGGCTGGGAAGTTCTCAACGGGCTTTGGGTATTACACTTTCGGTATCTTTGCTTTCAATAGCAGGTATTCCTCCACTTGCAGGTTTTTACGCCAAATAACTTATTTTTCTTTCTGCGATAGGTAGTTCTATGTATATTCTAGCGTTCATTGGGGTTCTAACTAGTATTATCGGCACGTTTAATTATTTGCGGTGGAGTAAGATTATTTGGTTTGAACCATTGCCAAAAAGTGTTGGGTCTTATTCGAATTTTGATGAAAAAGTCGGAGGTGTTTCCATAACTTTCTAGCAATCCTATATTTTGTCTTTTGGTACGTTTTTTTTGTCTTTTCTGATGCTTGACCCTTCTTTTCTATTGATTACTGCTCATCGTATTTCGTTGGTACTTTTTCTTTTACCTTTTTTAGTCAAAACGTGATGCAATTTGGTAGCATGTTCGCTTTGGGAGCGAATAGTTGCTGGTTCGAGTCCAGTCGTTTTGATAACGCACTTCTTAACTATTTTTTATTTATATTTATTATGGCTGGTTCTTTGATTAGTATTAGTGCTTTTGTTTGTGTTGCTTCATCTTTTGCTGTTATTTTGTTGCGTAATCCGGTGCACTCAGTTCTTTGGCTTGTCCTCTCTTTTTGTAGTGGGGCTGTTCTTCTTTTGGCAATAGGGGCAGAATTTCTTGGTTTGATGGTTCTAATTGTTTAAGTTGGTGCTATCGCTATTTTGTTCCTTTTTGTGGTTATGATACTAAATATTAATCTAGAGTCACGAGGTAAAGAGCGAAAAAGCCTTACTTTGGTAGGGTCAGGTTTGGTTTTTCTAACATTGTTTTGTTTTTCATCCTTTTTGTCATATACTGGGGATGTTCCAAACGCTTTGTCATCTTTTCGGGGTTATGGTTGGTCTAATATATTTGATTGGCTTAATACCCTAGAAGTTCTTGGTCAAATTATTTAAACTAAAGGTTTTATTCTTTTTCTTATAGCGGGTTTTATTCTATTGATTGCATTGGTTGGCTCGATTGTTTTGACACTGCAGACACGTCATGATGTTAAAAAACAATCTGTAGCTCAGCAACGTTCTCGGGAAGCAGGCAATTCAGTATTTTTGGTTTCTTTGGATCGACAACCAGGTTATCTTTTTTCATCAAACAAAAAATTACACAATGCTTGATAATCGTTTTTATAGCCTTTTGGTTAAACATGGTCAAAATCCTATTAAGGTTCGTAAAGATCTTTATAAGGGGCTACACCTTTATGGTTTTTCTAATCCGGCACTTGTCCTCTCACTGGTCGTCAGTACCATAGTTCTGCCTTTGGAAACAAAGAAACGCCGACGGGGACGTAATTTTCTGAGTGTACCTTTTCCTATTACTCAAGAACGGCAAGAAGGTCTTGTTTTGCATAAACTTATAAAAGTTGCTAAGTAATCAAAAGGCTCACTTTCATTTGGTGAGCGGCTTTCTTTTCATATTGTACAAACTCTTCGTGGTACTGGTCATTTGGTTCAAGACCGCCAAGACATATTGCGGTCGTTGAAACACGGTCGTCCTTTCGCTTATATGCGTTGGTATTTATTTATTATTTATTATTTTATGTCTACTTTGAACCAACTCATACGTCAACCTCGTAAGAAACGAAAAGTTTTGAAAAAATCCCCCGCATTGAAAAGTAATCCTTTTCAACGGGGTGTTTGTCTTAAAATTCAAACACAATCCCCAAAAAAACCGAATTCCGCTAACCGAAAAGTTGTTCGGGTCCGGCTTTTCAATGGCAGTGATATTACAGCGGCTGTTGGGGGAGAAACTCACAACCTTCAAGAACATTCCCTTGTTTTGGTTCGTGGTGGACGTTCGGCAGATTTGCCGGGTGTCCGTTATCGCGTAGTTCGTGGTGCTTAAGATCTAATCGGTTTGGCTACACGTAAAAATGGCCGTTCAAAATAAGGGACACCAAAACCAAAAATAGGTTTATAACTCTTCCTTAGCTCAGTGGTTAGTCAGCGACTCGCTGTTAACGAGTAGGTCAAAGGTTCGAATCCTTTAGGAAGATTTTAGGGCGATTAACTCAATTGGTTAGAGTATTCGGCTTTTAACCGGCAAGTTACAGGTTCGATTCCTGTATCGCCTATTTTTAATTATAAATTCTTTTATGGACTAAGTTTCTTTTCTTAATATACCTGTTTCTACTAATCTTAATATTTTTCGAGTACTTTCATGTATTAAAGGTATTGGGCCTACAAAAGCAAAAGATATTTGTAAGTTTGTTGGTGTCTTGCCGGGTACCTTGTTCCAAGATATAACGTAAGGTCAGCGAAAACGTATAGAAAATTTTGTGTAAGATCAAGAAGATTTTTTGTTTGAGTCTTCTCTAAAACGCAAAGTACTCGCTGATGTACGTAAGTTGGTAAAGATCAAACATTAACGAGGTTTGCGCCTTTCTAATGGTTTGCCAGTACGGGGCCAGCGTACAAAGACAAACGCCAAAACGTGCCGCCGTATTCGTATGATTAAAAATTTATTGGGTTGTTGGCTGAGTGGTTGAAAGTGTCAGTCTTGAAAACTGAAGTTCATTATATGAACCGAGAGTTCGAATCTCTCACAGCCCTTTTTTTTTTTTATTTTTTATATATTATTTTAAAATGTATTTGTTGATTCCTTTTCTTCCACTAGCGTCTGCTCTCATTGCTGGGTTTGGTGGCCGTTATATTGGCGCTCAAAATGCTGCTTATCTTACAACAGCACTAGTTGGCATAACTTTTTTTACAGCTTTTACTTGTTTTGTAAATGTAGGTCTAGCTGGTAATTCTGTTGTTATTAAACTTGGTGATTGGATTACTTGTGGTTTGTTTGAAATTAATTGGGGTTTTTTGTTTGATCCTTTGAGTATTTCTGTTATTTGTGTTGTCTCTGGTGTTTCTTCTTTGGTTCATCTTTATTCGATTGGCTAGATATCAGAAGACCCGCACCGGCCACGTTTTATGTCTTATTTGTCTCTATTTACTTTTTTTATAGTTATTCTTGTCACAGCTGATAATTTGGTTCAGATGTTTCTTGGTTGGGAAGGCATTGGTCTTACCTCTTTTTTGCTGATTGGGTTTTGGTTTACACGTATCCAAGCAAACAAAGCTGCTATTAAGGCTATAACGGTTAATCGTATTGGTGACCTGGGATTGGCTCTCGGTATTGCTGCTGTTTATGCACAATACCAGTGTTTGGACTAAGACACCCTTTTTGCAGTAGCACCTACAGGGGACGTTACTATGGTTTTTCTTGGGTAAACTTTTGACTCTATTACACTAATTACCCTGTTGTTGTTTGTGGGTGCTGTTGGTAAAAGTGCACAGCTTGGTTTGCATACTTGGCTTCCAGATGCAATAGAAGGCCCAACACCTGTATCAGCTCTTATTCATGCAGCCACTCTTGTTATTTCTGGTGTTTTTTTGATTTGTCGTTGTTCGTCGTTGTTTGAATTGTCTTCTACTTCTCTAGCAGTTATAACTATTTTTGGTGGTATAACAGCTCTATTTGCAGGTGCCACAGGCCTTGTTCAAAACGATCTTAAGCGTGTTATTGCTTACAGTACTTGTTCTCAGCTTGGCTATATAATTTTTGCGTGTGGTCTTTCAGGCTAATCTGTCGGTGTTTTTCACCTAGCGAATCATGCTGCTTTTAAAGCTCTACTGTTTATGTCGGCAGGGTCAGTTATTCATGCAATAAGTAACGAGCAGGATATGCGTCGTATAGGTGGATTGGTTAAGATTCTTCCTTTTACTTATAGTATGGTTTTGATTGGTTCACTTGCTCTGATAGGTTTTCCTTTTCTAACGGGGTTTTAGTCGAAAGATGTTATTCTTGAGATTGCCTTTGCCTCATAAACACTCCCTGGACATTTTGCTTGGGCCTTGGGTACTCTTGCAGCATCTTGTACAGCTTTTTATTCCACCCGATTGATCTTTCTTACTTTTTTGGTAAAGCCCTCAGCTCACCGTAACGTTGTCGAAGGGGCGCATGATGCACCAATAGTAATAGCAATACCACTTTTTATTCTTTCGTTTGGTGCTATTTTTCTTGGTTAAGTAACTAAAGATTTGGCTATTGGTCTTGGTACAACTTTTTGGCAACATTCTTTGTATACACACCCTTCACACATACTTTTTACAGAGGCAGAGTTTATTCCCCAATATATTAAGCTTTTTCCAGTTATTTGTGCTTTGTCAAGTTCCGCCTTGGCTTTTTATCTATAAGGGAGTTGTTCACGTTTTTTGGTTGAGTTTAAAATTTCTACTTTGGGTATTCAGCTATAGACGTTTCTTAACCGTAAGTGGTATTTTGATAAAGTTTATACAGAGTACATTATTCAGCCTTCTCTTAATTTTGGTTGGCATTTTACTTAGTTGGGGGTTGATCGGGGGTTGATTGAAATATTTGGACCGTACGGATTTGCACAATCTTTGAATAAACATTCGCGCAATGTTTCACTAACCCAAACAGGTGAAATTTACCATGCAGCATTGGGATTTATTCTTGGGTTGTTGTTTTACTTTTTTCTAACAGCTCTTTCAATGTTTTAGTTTATCTCTTTTGATCCTTCAATAATTTTTCTTTTTGTTGTTGCCCTACCATTTTTGGGATAAGTTTCCCCAAAAAATAAGTTTTTACTTGGTATTTTACCTTGGAATTGGCGGTAATGGTGAAGTGGTTATCACGTTAGTTTGTGGAACTAAAATTTTGGGTTCAATTCCCAATTATGGCCCTCATATCTTAAATTTTTATTTTTTTATGCTGTTGTCTTCTTTGATTGGTTTGCCTCTTGTTGGGGCTAGTATTATTTCTTTTTTTAGTGAAAAATCCACAATAAGCATTCGCCGGGTTGGTCTTTTTTCATCTGGTATTACTTTTATTCTTAGTCTATTTCTTTGGATTTTTTTTGATACAAGTAGTGCTGATTAACAGTTTATTGTAGAAAGTTCCTGGCTTTCTAGTATTAACATTAATTTGGTAATAGGTGTTGATGGAATTTCTCTTTTTTTTGTTATCCTAACAACACTTCTTACACCAATTTGTTTGCTTGCTTCATGGGAGCTCAACCCGGTAGGGCGAGAAAACAAAGCTAGCCTTAAGTTTTAATGGATAGCATTTCTGGTATTGGAATCTCTCGTTATTTTTGTTTTTGTTGTTTTGGACCTTCTATTGTTTTATATTGGTTTTGAGGCGGTTCTATTGCCAATATTTTTTCTTATCGGTATTTTTGGTTCACGGGCACGAAAAGTTCGTGCTTCTTAGTTTTTCTTTTTGTATACACTTTTTGGTTCAGTTTTTCTGCTTCTTTCTTTTGCACTTTTGTACTCAGATACAGGCACGACAGATTTGCGTCTGCTTTCAGTATTGGTTTGTGAAGAGAACCGTCAAATTCTTTTGTGGTTGGGTTTTTTTATTGCTTTTTCAGTAAAAGTCCCTATAGTGCCTTTTCATATTTGGCTTCCAGAAGCACACGTTGAAGCACCTACAGCAGGGAGTGTTTTTCTAGCAGCAATTCTTCTTAAATTGGGGACTTAAGGAATAATTCGGGTTCTTATACCACTGTTTCCATTGGGTACAGTGTTTTGGACTCCTTTGGTTTATGTACTTGCAATTGTTGCTGTTATTTATTGTTCTTTGACGGCAATCCGTCAAACAGATATTAAGCGTATTATTGCTTACGCTTCTGTTGCCCATATAGGTGTTACGTTGGTCGGCTTGTTCGCTCTAACACTAATTGGTGTTGAAGGGTCAATCATTCAAATGCTTTCTCACGGTTTTGTTTCTGGGGCACTTTTTCTTTCTGTTGGTGTTATTTAAGATCGGCATCATACACGTTTGGTCTCGTATTAATCAGGTTTGGTCCAAACAATACCTTTGTAAGGCTTTATATTTCTTTTTTTCTCTATGGCTAATATTGGTCTTCCAGGAACTTCTTCGTTTATTGGTGAATTTATAATCCTAGTAGGGGTTTAAGAAGTTAATACTTTTGCAGCTGCTTTTTCTGCTCTAGGTATAATTTTGGGTGGTGCTTAGTCCCTTTATCTAGCAAATCGTATTCTATTTGGTAATATTAATTTGAATGCTATTGGAGTTTCAGTCGATTTGAATAAACGGGAAATAGCAACACTTTTTCCATTGTTTGTTCTAGTCTTGGTAATAGGCCTTTTCCCAAATATTTTTTTGGATGCAATACATGTATCTTGCTCTAATTTTGTAGAAAATTTGCGTTTATTTACTTTTTATTTTATAAATGAATACTATCTTTTTGAAGAAACCTAACAGTCGTAGTGCTGGTTCACGACACCAACGCGTTGTTAACTCAAAAGTTTTTGGCGTATCTCGAAAATCAGATAAGATTAAACACAATTTCTAATCTAAGTTTAAAAATGCGGGGCGTAATCACCACGGGAACATTACCGTATAAGGGCGTGGGGGAGGTACAAAGAATTTGACTATTAAGACTTTGCCTTTGCATGATTTTATATCTTTGTCAAATTATAACCCAAATTCGTATGGGAAACATTCATAATAAATGCTAACGTCTATTGAACGTGTTCCAGGTAAGGGTCGGAGTTTTTTCGCTCTTTTTACACCCCTTAACTCAATAGACCTCCCAGAATTTTATCTTTTGTGTTCGCAGGGTATATCCGTTGGGACTATTATTTCAAATATTTTGCCGGGTGAATAAGTACATTCGTTTAAAAAGGGTTTCGTTGCTCCGATTTCACAAATACCTCAAAATAATTTTGCTTTCAACGTTGAATCATCTCCGGGTTGTGGTACAAAATTTGCACGGGCGGCTGGTTCTCGTATTTATCTTCAAGGTATTGATCTTTCAGACTCGAGCTCTTTTACTAATATTATGGTAAAATTGCCATCTGGTGAACTAAAATCGCTCCCTAGTGATTGTCTAGGTCAGATCGGATCAAGTTCAAATGAAGGACATTTGTAAGAACAGCTTGGAAAAGCTGGTCGTAATCGTTTTTTGGGACGTCGGCCAAAAGTTCGGGGTGTTGCAATAAACCCAGTAGACCATCCGATAGGTGGTGGTGAGGGTAAAGCTTCAGGTGGACGTCCATCAGTTAGTCCTCAAGGGTGGCATACGAAAGGTCGGCGGACTATTCGAAAACTAAAAAAATGATTCTTTCATAAATTATTGGGCAAGTTACGTAGTGGCTATCGTGGATGGTTGTAACCCATTTCTTGTAAAAGACCGCTGGTTCGAGTCCAGCCTTGCCCAATATTTCATTTATGTCAACGTGGCGGAATTGGTTTACGCGGTGGTTTTAGGTGCCATGTCTTTTGGATTGCTGGTTCGAGTCCAGTCGTTGATAGCTGTTTTGGGAACATAACTCAGTTGGTTAGAGTGTTTGCTTTGCAAGTAGAAAGTCACCGGTTCGACCCCGGTTGTTTCCAATTTCTTCTTTTTTTATAAAACTCATGGCACGAAGCCCTCAAGTCCAAAAAGATAAACTGCGACGTAAACAATTTTCTAATACAGAAAAAATCTAACGTTAGCTCAAGTTTCAATCGATTAATATACATCTGTCTGAGGAATCTCGTAATAAAGCAAAGTTTAAGCTTTCATCGATAAATTCAAAAGGGTTTCTTGTTCGGATCAAGAATCGTTGTGTGCTTACCGGAAAATCACGTGCTATTATACAAAAGTTTACTATAAGTCAAACTTCTGTCCGTATATTGGCCCGTGCTGGTTCTATTAGTGGTATAAAGAAAGCTTCTTGGTTATTTTTTAGCTTTTGTGGTGAAATTGGTAAACACAACGGTTTCAAGTTCCGTAGCTTTTTAAGCTTGCTGGTTCGAGTCCAGTCAAAAGTACCTTCGTTTTGAATTTTTTAATATTTTTCTTCCTTTAGTTGTTTTGTATCTTGAGCTTTTATTCATTTTTATATTTTCGTTTTAGACGTTCAATCCCAAGCTCTACAATATCCGTTGTATAGAGCTTTTTTTTTAACCTTTTATGGCTGCTGTTACTCAAAAACATCCTTAACATCTTGTTGACCCAAGCCCTTGGCCTCTTACGGCCTCTACCGCTGCATTTACTATAACTACAAGTGGTGTAATATAAATACATGGGTATGAAGGTGGTGGAATTTGTTTTCTTATTGGTTTTGCACTTTTGTTGGCTACTAAATATTTTTGGTGGCGTGATATCGTTCGCGAAGGTACTCTTGAAGGTCAACATACTTCAATGGTCCAACTTGGTCTTCGATTCGGTATAGTACTTTTTATTATTTCAGAAGTTATATTTTTTGTAGCTTTTTTTTGGGCCTTTTTTTGGGCAAGTTTGGCCCCCGTACCTGAGATTGCTTCGGTGTGGCCTCCAAAAAATATCGAAGTTCTATCTGCCTGGGAAGTTCCTTTTTTGAACACGTTGATCCTACTCTCATCAGGTGCGACAGTAACTTGGGCTCATCATGCTGTTTTGGCCGGTCATCACCGTTCAGTAATTACTGGGCTTATCTCGACGATTGCTCTTGCTGCAGTTTTTACAGCTCTTCAGGGTTTTGAGTATGTCAATGCTGGTTTTACTATTTCTGATTCAATTTATGGCTCTACTTTTTAAATGGCGACAGGGTTTCACGGCTTTCATGTTTTTATTGGAACTTGTTTCCTATTTGTATGTCTTCTACGAGCTTTTAAATAACATTTTACAAAGCAACACCATTTTGGTTTTGAAGCTGCTATTTTCTATTGGCATTTTGTTGATGTTGTTTGGCTATTTTTGTTCATCGCGGTTTAGTACTGGGGTGGCCTTTTATTTATTTATTTTTATTAGCTTTTCTTTGACGGTCTGTATTTTTTATAAAGCTTTAAAGTGGACTTTTTTACTAAAATTTTTTTGAATGCATTTACTGTTTTTACAGTACAAGCTGATGCGGCAAAACCTT
>Ga0308012_10001143_pt1 | contig 14567 bp, 13 predicted proteins | sample Neamet179_FD_203133 | JGI IMG/M metagenome (GOLD analysis project Ga0308012, IMG submission 203133) | Marine microbial communities from water near the shore, Antarctic Ocean - #179 | ecosystem: Environmental > Aquatic > Marine > Unclassified | place: Southern Ocean | collected 2014-07-25 | reverse complement strand
CTTATTACTCAACGTGATTGGTTTGCTAAACATCCAACGTATCTTAAACGTGTTGCTAAACGTGCTGAACCCTTTATTTATTATATTGTTGAAGAGTTAGAAAAAAACAACATGCCTATTGAGCTAGCACTTTTACCTATTGTAGAAAGTGCTTTTGATCCCTTTGCTTATTCACATGGTCGAGCTTCAGGTATGTGGCAATTTGTACCTGGTACAGGTAAACGCTTTGGCATGAAACAAAACTGGTGGTATGACGGTAGACGTGATGTTGTTGCCTCTACTGAGGGTGCTATTCAATACCTTAAATATTTAAATAAATTTTTTAATGGTGATTGGATGCTAGCACTCGCGGCGTACAATTCAGGTGAAGGCCGTGTTAGAAAGGCCGTAAGAAAAAATAAACGTTTAGGTAAACCTACTGACTTTTGGTCACTTGATTTACCTAAAGAAACACGCGCTTATGTGCCTAAGTTGTTAGCATTAGCGGACATTATTAAACGCCCGCAAGATTTTAATTTATCCCTTTACCCTATCGATAATAAAAGGGTATTAAGTCAAGTCGATATTACCTCTCAAATCGACTTAGCGAAGGCTGCAACGCTTGCAGGTATAACCTTAGCCGAATTACAACATTTAAACCCGGGTTTTAATCGTTGGGCAACAGATCCTGATGGACCTCATCGTTTATTATTACCTACGCAGAGTGTCGATAAATTTAAATCAGGTTTGAGTCAATTAAGCACAAAAGATCGACTCGCTTGGCAGCGTTATAAGATCAAAAAAGGTGATAGTTTAGGGGCCATTGCGAATAAATTTAATACGCGTGTTAATTTAATACAACAAGTGAATACTATTCAAAATAATCAAATTCGGGCTGGTAAATATTTACTTATTCCTGTGGCAGCCAAGTCACTGGATAGTTATATTTTCTCACAAGAACAACGTATTACTAAAAAACAAAATAAACCACAAAAAGGTAATAAGCTAGTGCACACGGTAAAATCGGGTGATAACTTGTGGGATATAGGGCGTCAATATAAAGTAACCAGTAAAAGTATTGCTAAATGGAACGGATTTGCCCCTAGAGACACGTTAAAAATAGGTCAAAAATTAGTTATCTGGAAGAAGCAAGAAAATAAATCTAAATCAGCTAATGCTAAAGCAAGTAATAAGGTCGAAAATGCTATAATGCGTAATATTACTTATAAAGTACGTAGTGGTGACTCTTTTGCTCGCATAGCAGATAAGTTTAACGTGCGTATTAGTGATATTGAACGTTGGAATAACCTTGATAAAAAGAAATATTTACAACCGGGTCAACGCTTGAAGCTTTCTGTTGACGTGACCAATAATATATAACGATTAACCGAGTTAGAATATGTAACTTTACATATTCTTCAGTAAGGCATAATAAGTAACAATATATTAACTCTATTTTATTTGTCCTATCGAGCCTTATCGAGTCTTATTTTATTTAAAGTAAATCATATTATGCGCATTTATGTACGTTAAGTGAGCTTATAAGCGCTAATTAATATATGGTTCTACACATTCTCACTCGTAAAATCGATAAAAAATGTTTCTGTTTTAGTTGCAGTTTCAACCGTTATCCATAAACGCCAAATCATTAGCGCTTCACCGCAACGCGCTAATAAACTTTTTGCGAGATAAATGTCACTGTCCCCTTTTTTTTGAAAAAATATAGGTACCTTACCCATAAACATATCCTTACCTTCAATATAAGCCGATATTTTACTCACTTTATTATTAAAATCACCGGGTGATTGAGATAATTCAACAGTAAAAGGTAATTCTGTTTTAATCGTATCCGATAATTTTTCTTGTGAAAACTTAAGGTTAAAACCCGCTAATTTTGTACTTATTTTACATTGGCTTTGACTCGCAATACATTGCGGTATTAAATGATTTACAGTACTTCCCTTGTCATCTTCACTCAATGGCTGACAAGCAATAGTAAAGAATAAAAAAGTGATGAATATAATTTTTTTTAACATGACTTAACCTTTATGAAATCTTAATTCGAGTAACGGGAGAATGGTAACGGGTATCCGCATTAAATTAAACAAAATGATGGTATATAAAAGATCTCTTTTCATGATTTAGCGTATATAAAAGAGCACTGTAGAATAAGTAATTTATTATAAACTACTAATTTGATGAGAAACGTCTATAAATAATGAGACGCTTATACAAAATACGTTAAAAATAAATCAATAATACTGCTGTTATACTTTACTCACGCATTGACTTTTTATTACCTTTTATCTGGATAATAAATATTTTGTCATAATTTATGTGAGAATTACAATTTATTGATCTACATCAAACTTAAACACGCATAGTTGTTGATTTATGCCCTATCCAAAGGGTAAAATTACAAGGGTATTGAAACATTTACTTACACGGATGTGACATATATTTCAGCTCAACAAGAAAACACATAGATTCAGTATAATTTGTGTCCTATACCGAAAGCATTTAATGCTTAGGTATTGCAGCAAAACATACTTTCTGATTAATAATAACACTGCGGAATTCTTAACATGACCACAAGTAATACGTCAGCAGTAGACTACAACTTCGATGTTGTACGTCAATTTACTGTAATGACCGTAATCTGGGGTATCTTTGGTACACTAGTAGGTGTACTTATCGCGGCACAATTAATTTGGCCTGCGTTAAACTTTGATACACCTTGGTTGACCTACTCTCGTCTTCGTCCACTTCATACTAATGCTGTAATTTTTGCTTTTGGTACAAGTGCCTTATTTGCCACTTCTTATTATGTTGTGCAACGTACCTGTCAAGCACGCCTATTTGGCGGCAAATTAGCAGCCTTTACCTTTTGGGGATGGCAAGCCGTTATTGTTTCAGCGGCTATATCTTTACCTTTAGGTTATACCTCTTCAAAAGAATATGCTGAGCTAGAATGGCCTATCGATATTCTTATTGCTGTGGTTTGGATTTCATACGCTATAGTATTCTTTGGCACGTTAGTTAAACGTAAAGTTTCACATATTTACGTTGCTAACTGGTTCTTTGGTGGTTTTATTATTACGGTTGCCGTATTACATATTGGTAACTCAATGGTAATTCCTGTGTCGGCGATGAAGTCTTATTCAATCTACTCTGGCGCTATCGATGCGATGATGCAGTGGTGGTATGGTCATAACGCCGTTGGCTTCTTATTAACGGCTGGCTTCTTAGGTATGATGTATTATTTCGTGCCTAAACAAGCAGAGCGTCCAGTTTACTCTTACCGTTTATCTATTGTTCATTTTTGGGCATTAGTTTCTCTCTATATTTGGGCTGGTCCACATCACTTACATTACACTGCACTGCCTGATTGGGCTCAATCAGTTGGTATGGTTATGTCTATCGTTTTATTCCTTCCTTCATGGGGCGGTATGATTAACGGCATAATGACACTTTCTGGTGCTTGGCATAAATTGCGCACAGACCCTATTTTACGTTTCTTAATTGTTTCATTATCTTTCTACGGTATGTCTACGTTTGAAGGTCCGATGATGGCAATCAAATCAGTTAATGCATTATCACATTATACTGATTGGACTATTGGCCACGTACATTCTGGCGCTTTAGGTTGGGTTGCTATGGTTTCAATAGGGGCGTTATATCACTTAATTCCAATATTATTCAATCAAGGCCGTATGTATAGCATTCGCCTTATTAATGTTCATTTCTGGCTACATACTGCCGGTGTTGTCCTTTATATTGTTGCAATGTGGATTTCAGGTGTCATGCAAGGGTTAATGTGGAGAGCGGTAAACAGTGACGGTACATTAACGTATAGCTTTGTAGAAAGCTTAACAGCGTCTTATCCGTTCTACTTTATTCGATTCGTCGGTGGTGTTCTCGTTGTAATAGGTTTCATTTTAATGGGTTACAACATGTTTAAAACTATTGGTGCTAAAGACAATAGTCTTAAGCCTATAGAAGCAGTCTAAGGGAAGCCATATGAAAAATATACATGAGAAAGTTGAAAAAAATGTTGGCTTATTTTTTCTTTTTACTGTCTTTGCTATTAGCATCGGTGGTTTAGTAGAAATTACGCCATTATTCTTTCAAAAAGAAACAACGACACCCGTTGACAATTTAAAACCTTACACGGCTCTACAAATGGAAGGTCGTGATATCTACATTCGTGAAGGTTGTAGTAACTGTCATAGCCAAATGATTCGTCCATTACGCGCAGAAACAGAACGATATGGTCATTATAGTGTTGCCGGTGAAAGTGTTTGGGAACATCCCTTTTTATGGGGCTCTAAACGTACCGGACCTGATTTAGCACGTGTTGGTGGTCGTTATAGTGATGATTGGCATATTGCCCATTTAACCGATCCTCGTTCAGTAGTACCTGAGTCGAACATGCCTGCTTATAATTGGTTAAATACCAATACGCTTGATGGTGAGTTAACGGGTAAAAAATTAGACACTTTTAATTTTTTAACACGTAACAGAAGCCATAAAGATGAAAACGGTAAGGCAATTCCGCTTTATACACAAGCAGAAATTGACGGTGCTAAAGAGGCTGTACAAGGTAAAACTGAAATGAGTGCCGTGATTGCTTACTTGCAATCACTTGGCCACGCACTAAAGTAAGCGAACATCATGGATTACGGAACACTTAGAGGGTTTTTTGCCCTCCTTATATTGGCGTTGTTTATTATCATTGTTATATGGTCCTATTCAAAAAAGCGTAAAGACTCCTTTGATGAAGTCGCTAACTCTATTTTTGAAGAAGACGATGTAAACACTGCAGATAAAAAACGTCATTTCGATAAAGATAACAAACAGGAGACGAATCATAATGTCTAGCTTCTGGAATATATGGATTTGGGTACTTAGCATAGGCTTGTTAATCGCATGTTTTTTTATACTACGCATGTGCTTAAAGAACTTTGCCGGTGTTGAAGAGGGTGAAGCAATGGATCACACCTTTGACGGCATTCAAGAATTAAACAATCCACTGCCTAAATGGTGGAGTACGTTTTTCTTATTAACTATTGTTTGGGCTTTTGGTTACATTGCCTTTTATGGCTTAGGTAGCTGGACTGGTATGCTAGGCTGGAAAAGTTCAAACCAAGGTATTTTAAACCTCGCTGAATCTAAGGCTAAGACACTAGAGTATTTAGATAAAGAATCGGGCGTTTTAGTACAATATGATCGTGAAGTTGCGGCTGCCGATGCTAGATTTGGTCCTATCTTTAAAGCTTATGCTGCGCGTAGTATTGAAGATTTAGCCACTGACGAAGAAGCTTTAAAAGTGGGACAACGTTTGTTTATTCAAAATTGTTCTCAGTGCCATGGCTCTGATGCTCATGGTACTACTGGCTTTCCTAACTTAGCTGATAAAGACTGGTTATATGGCGGTACACCTGAAGCAATTAAAGAAACGCTTATGAATGGCCGTATAGCTTCGGGTATGATGGCTTGGGAAGGCGTATTAGGCGGCGACCAAGGTGTTAAAGAAGTTGCAGCGTATGTTATCAGTTTAAGTGGTCGCTCTGTTGACCCAGAGCTAGCCAAAGCAGGTAAAAGTAAATTTGCTATTTGTGCGGGTTGTCATGGTCCTGATGGACAAGGTAGCTTGGCTTTAGGTCTCCCTATGGGTGCGCCTAACTTAACGGATAATATTTGGTTATACGGTGGTTCAAAACGTGTCATTGAAGAGAGTATCCGTAACGGTCGCGCTGGCGTTATGCCTGCATGGAAAGATATACTGGGTGAAGAAAAAGTTCATCTTGTTAGTGCCTATGTTTATAGTCTTTCTCAAGATTAAAGCGTATTACACTGATATTACTGATTAGCTTCACCTATTAATCGTTAATAACATGGGCTATTTTTAGCTTAAAGATAAAGCCTTTATTACACCGTGTAATAAAGGCTTTTTTATGACTTTAAAAGAGTAGAAACCTAGCTGATTGTTTATAAAAAATGTATAATATTGTCTATATTCACCTCTTAAAAAATACCCTTATGAAATCTTCTTGGTACCGCGAGCCTTGGGCTTGGCTAGTTTTCTTCCTTCCTTTTACCGCTGTTGTAGCAGGTATTGGTACTTATATTATTGCTAATACTAATCCTGATACGTTGGTCGTAGGTGATTATTATAAGAAAGGTAAATCAATCAATTTAGAAGTTGCTAAAGTAAAGACCGCACAAAAATTAGGTATGCGTTTTACGCTTCAATTAAAAGACAATGAATTAATTATAAAGCCAACAGGCATAGAAAAAGTTTTTCCATTACTTAATGTTAACTTTTTTCACCCTACCCTCGAAGAAAATGATTTTTACTTATCATTAACGCCTGATGGTAATGGTTATTTCAGACATCGCTTTGATCGTAAAATTAGTGGTAAATGGAAGCTAACGTTAAGTTCTTTTGAAGGTAACTGGAAAATACAAGAAACAGTCTACTTACCACAAAATGATTTTGTCGATCTTATTCCCGATCCAATAAAAGCGCATTAACGTACAAATATAGAAAGATATAAAGGAAATGTTTAAAGCTATTACTATTTATCTTTAAATGAGACATTGTCGATATTTATACGGTTAATTTAATACAGTCAGTTTAATATAATACTTCTAATATAATAAATGCCTGTCATTAGCCGTACGATACGAAGACTTATAGCTAGAATCACATTAGTACGTTTATAAAAAACCATCGTGTCACTAAGAAAGTAATCCATGATCCCTAAATGTTTTCACTGTAACGAGCCTGTTCCTTCTGGTATTAACTTATCGGTTGAAATCAACCATATTCAACAGCCAATGTGCTGTATTGGTTGCCAAGCAATCGCTCAAACAATTAAAGATAATGGCTTAACTCAATATTATACAGTAAGAACTGAGCCTGCTCATAAAGGTCAGCCGCTCATCCCCGAGCAATTACAAAGAAATAAATTACTTGATGAAGCTGTTTTACAAAGTGAGTTTGTTTTTCAAAGTGGTTCTCATCAAAAGGGTAATCAAGAAAGCAACTCTGATGGAATATACAAAGAAGCCATATTAACTATTGACGGTATAAGTTGTGCTGCTTGTGCTTGGCTTATTGAAATGCAAATAGACAAGCTAAAAGGTTTGGTCAATATAAATGTCAATGCGACTAGTCAACGCGCAACGGTAAAATGGCAAGATGATAAAATAAAGCTCAGTGACATTCTGCTCGCTGTTGAAAATATTGGCTATCAAGCACTTCCTTTTAAAGCTAACGATGCAGAAATAAGTAATAAAAAGCAGAGTAAAGCATTCATTAAACGTATTGGTATTAGCGGTATATTAATGATGCAAATAATGATGATTGCTTTTGGTCTCTATTTTGGCGCTTTTTCTGACATGTCTGAGTACAATAAAGTTTACCTACGTTGGGTTAGTTTTATCTTATCAATACCTATTATATTTTATGGTGCCTTTCCTTTTTATATTGGTGCGATAAAAACAGTAAGAGCAAAACGTCTCTCTATGGATGTACCTGTTTCTATTGCCATTATTTTAGCTTTTAGTGCCAGTGCTTGGGCAACCATTACCCAACAGGGCGAGGTCTACTTTGAGTCTGTCTCTATGTTTACTTTTCTATTACTCATTGGTAAATTTTTAGAATTTCGAGCGCGCTCTCGTGCCGCACAAGTTTCAGCTAACCTATTAAAATTAATGCCTATGACGGCAGTTAAAATCATTGTAGAAAGTAATAAAGACGGTTCAGTCATACAAAAAAAAGAAGTATTGATCGCCGCGAAACAACTCCTCAAAGACGATATTGTTATTATCAAGCCTGGTGAAATTGTCCCTGCTGATGGGGTCATTACTATAGGGCAAAGTCAGTTAAATGAAGCTATGCTTTCAGGTGAACAATTACCTATTACTAAAACAATAAATGATAAGGTTTTCGCCGGTACTATTAATGGTGACGGTAATATTACGGTGCAAGTAAACAAAGCGTCTAGCCAATCATTTTTAAGTCAGCTCATTCGCTTAAGTGAACAATCTCAAACACATAAACCTAAAATAGCAAAATTATCTGATAAAATTGCCCAATACTTTGTCGCGGTTATTTTATTAACCTCTATTGCTACCGCTCTTTACTGGCAGCAACATATGCCAGAAGAAGCTTTTTGGATCACCCTTTCAGTATTAGTCGCAACCTGTCCTTGCGCTCTTTCATTAGCAACACCCACTGCTTTGACCTGCGCCACTACACGCTTAAATAAAGCCGGTATTATGATTAAAGGCGGTCATGTTATGGAGACTATGCCAAAAATAAACTGTTTTGCTTTTGATAAAACAGGCACCTTAACTACGGGTGAATTCACCATTAATCGTGTCGATTTATTTAGCCATTCGTCACTTAATACTAACTCCCCCGACAGTGGTTCAATAATTAATAATGCACCTTACACCAAAGGTTATACTAAAGATTATACTAAAGAAAAAACACTCGCGATTGCCGCAGCATTAGAAGCATATTCTGAGCACCCTATTGCTAAGTCGTTTACTGAACATCGAGATTACAACTTAACGGCAGAGCAAGTAAAAGTTCATTCTGGGCAAGGCGTTACCGGAAAAATTAACGGTATTAATTATGCTATTGGTAAATATTCCTGGTTAGAGGGCAATACTCCCGTTGATATTAACCCTACAATATCAGCGACGAGTAATGTTACTGATAGTAATAGTGATACGGCTAATGGTCATACCGACATAAATAGTGCTAACTGTATTTTAACCGCCAATAAAAAAATAATAGCGGCTTTCTATTTGGTTGATAAAATTCGAGAAGAGTCATTTGAGACATTAAAAGTGCTCAATAAGCACAGTGAAACCTTATTATTATCCGGTGATAACCAAATAGCTTGCGACGCTATAATTAAAAAAATCCCCATTAGTAAAGCGTTAGGCGGGTTAAGTGCACAAGATAAAATGCAAAAAATTAAAGACGCCCAAACTTATGGTTTTAAAGTGGCTATGACTGGTGATGGCGTAAACGATTCACCCGTATTTGGTGCCGCCCATGTGTCAATTGCTATGGGCTGTGGTGCCGATATTACTAAAAGTGGCGCTGATGTTATTTTACTCAATAATAAACTGAGTAGTATTAATACCTTAATACAAGTATCTCGTCGTACTCGACGGGTAGTTTTACAAAATTACGCATGGGCTTTTGGTTATAATGCTATTGTATTACCGTTGGCGGTGGCTGGGTATATAACACCTTATATAGCCGTTATTGGTATGTCAGCGAGCTCTATTTTAGTCATTACCAATTCATTACGTTTATTGAAAGAATAAGCTAACTAATAAATAAACAAACAATAGTAATAATTAGCTATAAGAATTAGCTGTAATAAAATATGAGTAAAATATGAGTATTATTTATATCTTAATCCCTATCGCCATTTTATTAACTTCTTTAGGTGTTTATCTTTTTTTCTGGGCAGTAAAAACAGAACAATTTGACGATCTTGAAAAACAAGGAATGAGTATTCTTTTCAATGATGAAAAACCCAATGAAATGACAAAAGAAGTAATAGAAGATACGGAGAACAAATCAGGTACACCATGAGTATCGATATATTTTCAGCATTTATTATTGGATTACTTGGCTCTGGCCACTGTTTAGCTATGTGTGGTGGCATTACTACTATGCTAACTTCAGCTATTGATAAAGCTCCTAACGTCAAAGCGACTCAAATCAGTTCGCAAGGTGATATATCTATCCTTGTTGCAGCAAAAAAAGAAGTACCTAATAACAGAGTTTGCTCCCCGCTAACTTTACGTTTAAAACTTGTCTTTTTTTACCACTTTGGACGTATTGCTAGTTACACTTTAATTGGTGCAATAGTCGGCTTTACTGGCTCTATTGCGGCTAAAAATATTGGTTTACCACTTGCTGGTTTACGTTTAATTGCCGCACTATTTCTTATTTTATTAGGCTTATATATAGGTCAGTGGCTTTTATGGTTAAATAGAGTTGAATTATTAGGCAAAGGTTTATGGCGATATTTATCACCTATGGCGAAACATGTTATTCCTGTTAATAGCTCTAAAAAAGCACTCGGTTTAGGTGCTTTGTGGGGTTGGTTGCCTTGCGGACTAGTGTATTCAACACTCACTTGGGCACTGGCTAGCGGTAGTAGTTTTACAGGCGCAACAATCATGCTTTTTTTCGGCCTAGGCACATTGCCTGCTTTAGTCGCGTTATCATTAGGTATTGGCGGTATAAGAACATTACTGGTCAATAACTTTTTTAGAAAAATAATGGCTATTTTACTTATTGCCTACGGCATCTACAGCTTTATTATTGCCTATCAACTTATGTTCTAACTGCCTGAAATGATCTTAAATTTAGCATAAGCATTTATTGGGTTATTCTTTTTTTATTATTCTTTTTTATTGTAACTTAGCTAAACTATTGTTGATTTAAAACAAGCATTAGTTTATTAACTTTGCTATAAATAATGTAACACTGTTCAACTTTATTAATTAGTTTGAAAGAGGTTACCATGGACATATATCAAAATATCCTCGTTGTCATTGATCCTACAACCGATGAACAAAAAGCACTTAAAAGAGCCATTGAACTTGCTTCGAAAGTAACAATATCGAAACCTGAACATCAAATAAATATTACCGCTTTTTTTAGTATTTTCGACTTTTCTTATGAGATGACGACAATATTATCCAGTGGCGAACGCGATAGTATGCGCCAACTGGTTATTAAGGAAAAGCAACAATGGCTAGATGATATTATATCTGCCGTGGATGCACCTATAAATATTAAGAGCAAAGTGGTGTGGCATAACCGTCCTTTTGAAGCCATTATTAAACAAGTCATAGATCATAAATACGACTTAGTAATGAAAGGTACTCATCAACATGATAAATTCAAATCAGTAATATTTACGCCTACCGATTGGCATATTTTAAGAAAATGTCCTTGTCCTGTTTTACTAGTAAAAGAACATAAGTGGCCACAACAAGGAAACATATTAGCGGCATTGAACGTTGGTAGTGACGAAATTGAACATATCTCATTAAATAACGCCATCACTCAACAAGCAAAAAGTATTGCTCAGTTAATAACAGCAAATGTTCACCTAGTAAACTCTTATCCGGGAACCCCTATAAATATTGCGATTGAGATACCTGAATTTGACGCCACTGAATACAATCGCGCTATGCAAGCACATCACAAAGAGGCGATGAACACTCACGCTAATAAATTTGATATTCCATTAGAGAGTACTTATGTTGAAGAAGGTTTACCTGAAGCAGTTATCGAACAAGCAGCTTTGAGACTTGATGCTGAAATGGTTATCTTAGGTACTATTGGCCGTACCGGTATTTCTGCAGCACTTATTGGTAATACGGCTGAGCATGTGATTGATTTGTTAAATTGTGATGTATTAGCGCTAAAGCCTGATGGCTATATTTCACCTTTGGCTCATTGATTGATAAAAACAAAAAGGTCTCTTTTACTGATCCTATCAACAAGGCCTTTTAGTTATTACTGTTAATTTAACGGCAACTAATCAGCTCAGTTTGCTTAAATCGACTGATATTAAGATGAAATAGATTATCGGCTTGAGAGAGTGAAATGGGCTCAAAGCGTACTTTATCACCTTGACGTAATTGCGAAAGCTTAGCGCAGTCTTGTGAGATAACAGAACCTATTTTAGGATACCCGCCAATAGTTTGCCTATCATTAAGTAAAACAATAGGCTGACCGTCTGCTGGTAATTGTATTGCACCATAACAAATACCCTCTGATAAAATGCCCTTAATATCAGCATTAATCGCGTGCCCCTGTAACCGATATCCCATGCGATCCCAATATTGACTCACTGTATACTCAGTCGAGAAAAATAGTCTCTTTTCTATATTTGAAAAATATTGGTGTTGGTAACTTAACACCGTATGTAATACAACTTCATTGCTATATCTAGGTTGTTCATCTTCGGGTAACATCATTTTTTTTAGCTTATGTTCAGGCTTCAACGCTGCTTGGCAAGGTAACACATCATTTTTTATCAGTTTACCGCCATTAATGCCCCCTACAGATTCTCGACATACTGTTGACGTGCTGCTAAAAGTTGGTTTTATATCAAAACCACCTACCACCGCTAAATAACAACGTACTCCTTGTGTTGAAAAACCAATACTAATTGTATCGCCAGCTTTAACAAAAATATTTTTCCATAGTGCTTTGGGCTGACCGTTAAGGGTTAAAGGCATTGGCGCTCCCGTAACCGCAATAACACAATCTACTTGTGCAATTAACTGCAAACCGCCTAAGCTAATCTCTACAGCTGTCGTGTTAAGTGGATTACCACATAATCTATTAGCCCAATAAAAAGCAAGTGAGTCTGCGGGGCCACCATTGGTAAGTCCTAAATTAAAAGCACCATAACGCCCAGCATCTTGAATGAGGCTTAATATACCTGGGGTTTCAACAATAAATCCTTGTGCTTGTGTATTTTTTTCATTGTTAGAACGGTGTATTACATTCGTTAATTTTTTCATTTTGAAGTCACTCTAGATTCTACATAAGTAGAGAGTGATTTATCGCCAACTTCCTCACCTAACTTGTCAGGTAAATTTCCACCTAAGTGAAGATACTGCTGTTTATTTATTGCGACAAACTTAACCCTATCACCAACTTCAACGGGCATTGTAGGCTCTGCTTCTGGGTTAAACATATCTATTGGACATAAGCCGATGATATTCCATCCACCCGGAGACTGAGCGGGATAAACAGCGGTTTGCCTATCGGCAATAGCGATCGCTCCTTTAGGAACATTTAATCGAGGTGTCGTTAATCTTGCCATAGCAATACGTGGGTCAACTTCACCTAGATAGGCAAAGCCTGGCGCAAAACCGATAGCATAAACACGATACTCTTGTGATTGATGCAAGCTAATAACTTGCTCAATACTCAATTTAGCCTGTTCAGCAATACGCACTAAATCCATACCTGATTCAACCGAATAATAAGCTGGTAACTCAATTAATCGTCCTTGTAAGGTCGTTGTACCACTACAATGCTTAAGTACCTTCTTAAGTTTATTACGTAAATGGTGATGATCTGTTTCTACTAAATTAAACACGACTAAAATAGAGGCATAAGAAGGAATAATATCGATCACTTCAACCCAGAAATTCGCACGTATAAGTTCAGCCGCTTGATGAACATGGTTACTTAATTCAGGCGTAATAACCGACGAGACGTGCTCGTTTGAAACATCTTCTTTTGAAGCGTGTTGGTTCGAGTAAAAATAAAGCATTAGCGCGTTTTCGCCGGCCACTTCGAGCCTAATAGACTCATTTATAAATAAAGGTAATTCTTTATTAAGATGGAGATCGGTTAGCATTAGCTCTGTTAACATTAGCTTATTAAATCTTTTATTTCGCGAATAGCTTGTACACCCGTAACATTATCACCGTGAACACATAAACTATCTACACTAAGTTTTAATATATTACCTGAAATAGTCGTAACACTGCCTTGCTCTGAAAGTTGTTTAACTTGAGCGAGCATTGCTTTTTTATTAAGCATCGCACCTAACTGACTACGTGCCAATAACCTCCCCTTATCGTCATAACAGCGATCAGCAAAAGCTTCAGTATAAATAGTTAATCCTAGCTTAGCTGCTTGCGCTTTATAAACATCAATTTCAGTCGTTGCTTGTAACATCAAAGCAAGGTTTTTAGGGTATTGAGCAAGCGCAATTAAAATAGCTTCAAAGACTTCTGGTTTTTGCATCATATCGTTATACAAGGCACCGTGGGGTTTTACGTAATCTATCGATACCCCTTGTGTATTAGCCATGCCGTCAAGTGCCGCTACTTGATACTGTATAAGCGCTATTATTTCTTGAGATGAACAAGACATTGACCGACGACCAAATCCGACTAAATCGGGATAACTTGGGTGCGCACCAACACTCACTCCACATTGTTTTGCTAAGGTTAAGGTTTTTTGCATTACTAAAGGATCACCCGCATGAAAACCACACGCAATATTTGCTTGATCAATATAGGGCATAACGTCACTGTCAAGTCCCATGGTCCAAGATCCAAAGCTCTCACCCAAATCACAATTTAATTTCATCTTCATTATTGCTCACACATTTATCATTTAATCGTTATCGGCTTAAGCCTTATTCAAGACTTATTATTTATTTACTCTTTTTTTACTTGATATAATAAATCATTCATATTGGTATATACTCATAAACATTATTATATGATGTTAGGGTCTGTTGAACTTTCGAGATTGCTTTTGCATCGATTTGTTGGGTATTTATACAAGGCAGAGGCTTTGTCATGTGGTTATTCCACATAAAAAGGCGATAACGCCGTAAAAATGTCCAACAAACGCTGTCCGAAGAATTCGGCTAAAAGCGTTTTATTCATTGTTGAGTAGTATTTGCTTAGAATGCTAGGCTACACACTACTCGCCCCGATTAAAACGCTTTTACCTCGAACAAAATTTAACCACGAAAGATCAACAAACCCTA
>Ga0308012_10001138_pt1 | contig 14657 bp, 15 predicted proteins | sample Neamet179_FD_203133 | JGI IMG/M metagenome (GOLD analysis project Ga0308012, IMG submission 203133) | Marine microbial communities from water near the shore, Antarctic Ocean - #179 | ecosystem: Environmental > Aquatic > Marine > Unclassified | place: Southern Ocean | collected 2014-07-25 | reverse complement strand
CTGAGGCCGCGCGTAAGTATTTAGAAAACAACAGTGTGGACTTAGTAATTCTCTCACCAGGTCCTTCTGCGCCGAAAAATTTCTCCATGAGTGAGACTATCGATGCTGCACTTGTGAGGTCGATCCCAATATTTGGTGTCTGCCTCGGCTTACAAGGCGTTGTTGAATACTTCGGGGGGGAGTTGCAAGAATTAGGTTATCCCATGCACGGTAAGCAGTCTGATGTAAGTCACGATGAAAGCGAAATATTCGCCGGTATTGCATCGCCGTTCGCTGCCGGGCGCTATCACTCACTTGTCGCGAAGACAGTGCCTGAGTGTCTAACAGTCACAGCTAAAACAGAGGACGGCAGCGTGATGGCTATTCAGCATTCGAGCCTGCTTATAGAGGCGGTACAGTTCCATCCAGAATCGATAATGAGTCTAAGCAACGCGGTTGGGCACACGCTAATCTGCAATGTAGTCAAATTAGTTGCTGCGTCACGGTCGATACCAGAGCCTGTGTAGCAAGAAAGGTTACAGCTTAGCCTCGAACCAGGTTGCGAGACGGCGACCGGCGAGTGCTAGACGCAGTCGCGCGTGGTATTTCATCGCCTCGACATAGTCATCGCTAAGATCGAATTTGCGGAGCTTTTGTGTGGAGCTGTCCGAACGCGCGATCTCCGATTTCATTTCTTCTGTGTAGACGGTGTTAAGTAAGAGCGCTCTGCTCTCCTGCATCCAGAGCGACCAATCCTCATAGTCTTGAAGTCCCATTCTCTCGAGTGTCGTGGAATGTTGTCTGAGTAGTGTTTCGAGATTGGCATTAATTCCCTGACTACTCACCGCTCTATCCCAGCGAGCATGCAAATTTCTTCCGCCGGCCTCGATGCCGTTGCCGCCACGATCTCCAGTTGAAAATCGATTCGCCGAATACAGCGACCCTGTATGCAGTGGTTGATGAATGTCACCGATCAAATGTAATACCCAACACAGGGCAACGGCGCGCTGTGGCAATGAAGCCTGCGAATCGGCAAGTAGAATGGTGTTGTAGTCTAGCGCGGCCATAACATTGTCGGCGCTGGCCTCATTGCGGATAGTTTGAGCGCTCTTCCCCGCAATATCGTCGAAGGGCCCGACACCGATATAGGTGTTTCCTTGTACCTGAGCCTGACCTCTTAGCCAGGCGCCGTCGATATAGTGCCAGTTGGCACGGTTGTAGCGTTTTCTTTCTGCTTCGGGCAGTCCACGAGTGATGTCGGGCCAAAATGCTGCCTGACCCAGAAGCCAAACGAATCGCGCTTCTTCATTGCCGCGAGCAATGGAGGCTGGCATCTGCTGCACGAAGTCTTGTTGATAGCGTGGGTGTTGCTGCAAAATTTTAAGTAACTCAGTCTTCGAGTTGTCACTTAGATAGTTGCTGGCTACCGCCGCAGACAGTCGGTGACCAACCGAGTCCCAGGCGAACGCGCCCTGCATAGACAGTAGTGCCAATGAGGTGAACAGGGCTAATAGAAGATTTTTACGGGAGCAAGGCATGATGTGCTGCTCGTAGGGATGAAGGTTAATAGTGTAGTGCTTTAGAGGCTAGACTTCGAGCCACTCTGCTTTTACATCGTCCGCTTGAAGTAAGCTCTCTGGTGTACCTTCGTAGACGATCTTTCCGTGGCCCATAACGTAAAGACGATTAGAAATCTTAAGAGCGATGGAGAGCTTCTGTTCCACTAGTAAGATAGAAACACCTCGCTTTGCGATTTCCTGCAGTAATTGTGCGAGTTGTTGGACAATCTTTGGCGCTAGGCCTTCAGTAGGCTCATCGATCATGATCATATCAGGATCGCCCATTAGCGTGCGGCACATGCACAGCATCTGCTGCTCGCCACCACTTAGTGCGCCGCCGGGAACATCGGCGCGTTCAGCCAAATTTGGGAACATGCTAAACATCTCATCGATGTTCCAGCGACCGGTTGGCGTGTTCGATTTCATGCCGAGTACAAGGTTCTGCCGGACGGTAAGTGTAGGAAAGATGTCGCGATTCTCCGGAACATAACCCAGTCCTAAGTGCGCGATCTCAAAACTCTTCTTGCCTGCGATATCGATCCCTTTAAATTGGATAGAGCCCTGCGGTTCGACTTCACCCATTATGGTTTTGACAGTTGTGGAGCGGCCGACTCCGTTGCGCCCGAGCAGGCTAACAATCTCGCCCTGGGCAACGTGAAAATTGACGCCTTGCAGTATGTGGCTCTTGCCGTAGAAGGCATGAAGGTTGCTGACTTTAAGCACTGTGCACCTCGCCGAGATAGGCTTCTTGAACCTTGGGGTTGGCGCGAATATTTTTCGGTTCGTCTGTTGCTATAATTTCGCCGTATACGAGGACTGAGATGCGATCCGCCACATCAAATATGATATTCATATCATGCTCGACCATGATCAATGTCTTGCCCTCGGTAATCCTGCGGATCAGCTCGACGGCGTTCTGCGCCTCGCTATGGCTCATGCCTGCAACTGGCTCATCCAACATAATTAGCTCTGCGCCACTAGCTATGGAAATACCTAGCTCTAACGCTCTCTGCTCTGCATAAGCGAGCTCTCCGGACGGAAACTTTGCCTTTTCAGTGAGGCCGATCTGCTCGAGCACATGCATGGCCTCGTCGTTCAATTCTGTTTGCCGTCCTAGCAGGTGCCAGAAGGAATAGCCGTATCCCTTTGACCAGAACAAAGCACAACGAATATTCTCAAACACGCTCATGCGCTGGAATATATTTGTAACCTGAAAGCTGCGCGCGAGACCCATCCTGGCAATCTCATAGGGCGGCTTGTTCTCGATCTGCTGTTCCTTGAAGCGTATGCTGCCGGCGCTTAAGTTATAGCGCCCGCTGATGAGATGGAATAGCGTAGATTTTCCGGCACCATTGGGCCCGATGATAGCGTGCTTCTCGCCCTGGACTATATCGAGCGAGACGCCACGAATAATTTCCGTAGCACCGAAGTTCTTCTTTACGTCGATTAGGGAAAGAATAGCCATGCTCTAAGTCTCTTCTTCCTTGGGAATCGCGTTGGCGGTCTCCCATGCGTCATTCAGTTGTAGCAGAGACCTCTTAACTGCATAGAAGGCGCCGCCGGCTATGGCAAGAATAACGATCCAAGTAATTGGGCTGGCAGGATTAAGCACGAGCCCGAGGTAGTGAAAAACCTCGTCTTCAGTATGACTCATCTCAATTAGTGCGATGGTGCATAGTGTGAATAGCAATGCAGGAATAGTGGTGACTAAGTAGGGTTTGATCAGTAACTTCATGTTGCCGCGAACCCAGGCTAGCTGATGCATCATGATGAATCCGGCAAAGCCGCGTGGTAGATACATCACAGTTAGTAGAAACATGATGCCGAGATACAACATCCAAAGTTCGGAATAGTTGCTTAGCAGAGAATTCATCAGTGTCAGCACCACGGCACCGATTATCGGGCCGATGAAATAACCCAAGCCGCCTATGTAGGCCATCAGGAGTACCCGGCCTGAAGTAGCAGCGTTCAAGTTCTCTTCGGTGATAAATTCGTAGTTGAGTGCAAACAGCCCACCCGCGATTCCAGCAAACAGACCAGATGCGCAGAAGGAGATGAAGCGGACTTTTCTCGAACTGTAGCCAATGAACTCAGCGCGCTCGGGATTGTCACGCACGGCATTCGCCATTCTTCCCGCTGGAGTCTGTGTAAACAGATACATAAACAGCGTGGCAATGAAGGCCCAGACAGCGGCGACATAGTAGATCTCAATATTCTGTGCAAAGTCGAAACCGAAAAAGGTAGGGCCGAAGGTGCGGTCGCCACTGATGCCAGCCTCGCCACCGAAGAAGCTGGAGAAGATAAGCGAAGAGGCGGCGATGAGTTCGCCAATGCCGAGTGAAATCATCGCGAATACGGTGCCGGCCTTGCGTGTGGAGAAGCTGCCAATAAATATCCCGGCGAGGAGGCCGAATAGACCGCCTATTAATGGAATCCATAGAATAGAGAACACCATTGTCTCGAACTCGATGAGCATTAACGCATGAACTGAGAGAAAACCTCCCAGCCCAAAGTAGACGGCATGTCCGAAGGAGAGCATGCCACCCTGGCCAAGTAGCATGTTGTAGCTAAGAGCGAACACGATAGCTATAACCATCTGATTTAGTATGGAGATGGCGAGTATGGAGTCGAATAGCAGCGGAAGCCCCAGCAGTGCAACTATAAAGGCAATCCAGATCGATGATTTCTTCAATAGCGCCATCATTCTTCTCGCTTACCCAACAAGCCGGTCGGCCTGAAGATTAGCACTAGAACCAACAACAGATAGGGTAATACCGGGGCAATCTGTGGAAGGTTCATCGTCCAGAGATCGTTCAGCGGATGACTACGATCGAAGGAAATGCCGAACAAGTTGAGTAGGTCCGGCATACCGACATCGGAGGCGATCGCATAGGACTGCAACAGGCCTATTAATAACGATGCGATAAAAGCGCCGGCGAGGGAACCCAAGCCGCCAATTACGACGATGACGAACACGATGCTGCCAAGCACAGTAGCCATGCCAGGAAATGTGGTGAGAACGGGCCCGGCAATTACGCCAGCTAAGCCTGCTAGCGCTGTGCCCATGCCGAACACGCCCATAAATATCAGCGGCACGTTGTGGCCTAGATTAGAAACTGTTTGCGGATGAGTGATTGCCGCTTGAATAATAATACCGACTCGACTCTTTGTGAGTACGTAGTACAGCGCGATAAAGATGACGATGGAGATGGTCATCATGAAGCCGCGGTAGGCGGAGAATTCTTGTCCGAAGAGGGTGAATAAAGGAAAGTCTAAGAGATCAGGGGTTTGGTAGTTTTTCGTGTCGCGACCCCAAAAAAACTGTATGGCTTCTTCGATGAGGAAGGCAAGCCCGAAGGTAAACACGAGTTCGGCAACGTGTCCGGAGGCGTGGACCTTTCTTAGGCCGTAGCGCTCTACAAGCGCACCCAGCGCGCCGACGATGAGGGGAGCGAAAATCAATCCGCCCCAGAAACCAAAGTAGAGGCTAAGAGAGTAGGCGAAGTATGCGCCGAGCATATAGAAACTGGCGTGAGCGAAATTCAATACGCCCATCATGCTGAATATCAGTGTTAGCCCGCTGGCTAACATGAACAGCAAAAACCCGGTAACAAGGCCATTCAGTGTGGCAAAAATTAAAACTTCTAGCATGCTGGCCTTAGCATTTAACTGCTTTCAACTGTTTTTTTATGGTTTTTGATTTAGTTCTTATTTTAATTTTAACTGTTAGAAACCTCACCGATTGGGTCGTCTCATCTGACAGCTGGATTCTACCACCGTCTCTTCTAGCGGGACCTGGTATTCAGTAACGAGTCCCCAGCCAGAATTATCTGCATCGAATTCAACTCCCTCATCGGTGTGCACTGAAACGCTCAACCCCTGAAAGATTTGATGATCTTGGGCGCGCATCCATATCTCTTCGCCGGCCATGGTGGTAAATCGCATATCTTCTAGAGCCAATGCAACATCGTAGGGGTCGGTGCTCTGTGTTTCCTCCATCGCCGCCACCACCATCTGCAAAGCATTCACTATGCGAGGCTGAGTCACGTCGTAATTAGGATGGGCTATTTTGAAGTCTCGATTGAATTGCTTCCGCGCTTCAGTGGGAAGTGGGTTGGCGACGCCATTGTGTATTAGTCGAATCTTGTTTTTGCCACCCTCTCCGAGTGTTGCTGTTATTCCGTCATAGGCGGCATAGAAAGTATAGATGGGTATGTCGAGACCTGAGTCGATGATGGACCTCGCCAGTGAAACCATGTCGGCTCCAAAGTTGCCGGTAACCACGGCGTCTGCGCCGGAGGAAACAATTTTGGTAACATAAGGAGTGAAGTCCTTAACTTGGCCGATAGGATGGAATTCGTTTCCCACTATTTCAATGTCTGGACGTTTCTCATTCATCAGCTTAATAGTTGTGTCTGATACCACCTGCCCGAAAGAATAGTCTTGGCCGATTATATACATGCTCGATATGTCAGGATCGGCGGCGATGAAGTCAGTTAGTACGTTTAACTTCATATTGGCATGGGCATCGAATCGAAAGTGCCAAAAGCTGCAATTGTCTTCAGTGAGGATAGGATCAACAGCGGAGTAGTTGATCTGCAAAACTTCTTGCCCGGGGTTGCGTCGATTGTGTCTAGAAATTGTTTGACTCAGGGTGCTGGCAACGGCTGAACTATTTCCTTGAAAAATTATTTGAATCTCTTCGCTTACTGCTCTGCGAAATTGCAGCTGCGTTTCGTTTGGACTCTGCTTATTATCCAGTGACACGATCTCAATCATGCGCCCGCCCAATATGCCGCCCTTGGAATTGTAGAAGTAGTCGACCGCGAACTCTAAGATTGTTCTACCGGTGTTGCCGATCGAAGCAAAAGTTCCAGAGAGAGGGTCCATGAAGGCGATTCGCACTGGTTCCTGTGCTGTGCTCGCGTTGCTCAGCATGAATATTGAAACTAGGCTGATTGCGCTTAAAAATTTGTGAAATGGACGAGTAATTTTGCTAGAAATTGATAGTTTTTTCATAAGTATCGCGATTCTTTTTTGTATTTATTGTGTGTCTATCGCTCGTGCATTAAGCAGCGAATATCGACAGTAACCTAGTCGCCAGCGTGAATCAAGATATCCGCTTCGGTATGCGATAAGAGCACAGAATCCTGTGCTGACTTGGTAGTTAATTCCTTCAATATCAGCATGTTGTGACTTGCTGCTGTTATGCGCGCCAGAAGCGAATATACTTCCCCCACAAGCCGCTGGGTTGGCCCAACTTAGCTGCCTAAATAATAGCTCCCACCGATACGCAACTAGCTGAATGTCTAATGGTTAAAATCGCAGAATCTGAGATCGAATTTGCCGCTATTCGTGCCAGCGGACCCGGTGGTCAGAATGTAAATAAAGTGTCTACGGCAGTGCAGCTGCGATTCGATGTGCGGCGCTCCAGTCTCGCCCGGGAAATGAAGGATAGAGTGCTGGACTATTCCGATAGTCGAATAAATAGCGAGGGTTGTGTGGTCATTAAGGCGCAGCGCTTCAGAAGCCAGGAAAAGAACAAGCAGGATGCGGTAGAGCGTTTAGAAAAATTAATTGCGGCGGCTAGCCATGTAGATAAAAAGAGAATTGCGACGCGGCCAGGCAGGGCATCGAAAGAGAGACGAATACAACAGAAGAAGAAAACTGGTGATAAAAAATTGGGAAGAGGTACGGTGCGTTCCTATGATCAGTAGAGAGATCAATAGCGGAAAGTATTGCTGATGAGCATCAATCGAGTGACCCACATTACTGTATATGTCACAGATCAGGATGAAGCCCTGGCTTGGTATCAGCAGAAGCTGGGTTTCGAAGTCTGCATGGACAACGATGAAGTGGTGTCAGGAATGCGATGGTTAACGGTCTGTCCCGTCGGGAACGCGGCAACGCAATTCGTCTTGATGCTGGTGCGTGAAGAGTCAGACAAGAGCAGAGTGGGTACGAATCTAATGACTGTCTTAAGTAGTACCGATTGCATAGGAGATATGGCGCGATTGGCACGAGAAGGCGTTGATATTGTCGGGCCGCCGGAAGAAGTTCCCTGGGGACTCTCCGGAGTCATCCGCGATCTGTATGGAAACCCTTATAATATTGTTGGTCCCGGCTAATTCGGGCCCGCTTTGAGATCCCAAAGATGAATAGAATGCTTTTTATAGTGAAAGCCTGCTGTCTTTCTTCGTTGCTATTACTACCGCCCTTGCTGAATGGAGCAGACGACATCGAAGATGCCCAGGCGAGCTTCAATTATATCTCCAGTACGCTACAGACTTTTCGCGTAAGTGGCAGACTAGTAAACAACCCTGGGATCGATGGCTCGGACCTAGAGTACTTCATAGCACTTCTTGATGAGTCAAACCTGAGCTTCAGCAGAGAGTTTAATAGTGAAAGTGCCATGTGCCGTTTTTATAGAGATCCGGAAAATGGCAGGATGACAATCCAGGAGCGAGCGGAGTTAAGTATTAGCTATCTGCGAGACCTCGCAGATAGAATTACGTTATACATTTCGGCGAATGCCGAATTTAAGGACAACGTTGATGATCAGTTTGGTCGAATAGTTCTAGATGCTATTAACGTAATCAAATTGGAGTCAGTGAGCAATCAGCGGCTGCCATCATCTGCTTTCGATGACGCAGCCACGATTAACTTTCTTGACTCAATGTGTACTTAGTAGACCTCAAACAATCCCGCAGCACCCATTCCACCACCGACACACATCGTACAAACAACATACTTCACACCACGTCGCTTGCCTTCGATAAGGGCGTGTCCGACCATGCGTGCTCCGCTCATACCGAAAGGGTGTCCGATTGAGATGGCGCCACCATTTACGTTGAGTAGTTCATCAGGAATGCCCAATTGGTCACGGCAATAGATTACCTGTACCGCAAACGCCTCATTCAATTCCCAAAGTCCGATGTCATCCATCTTCAGATTATTGCGTTCCAGCAGCTTAGGCACGGCGTAGATTGGACCTATACCCATCTCATCAGGTTCCAAGCCAGCAACAGCCATGCCGCGATAGGCACCGAGTGGCTGCAGGCCTTTCTGTTCGGCCAACTTGCTATCCATAACGACCGAAGCAGACGCGCCATCAGATAACTGACTGGCATTGCCGGCGCTAATTACGCCGCCTTCATATACTGGCTTCAAGCCTTGCAGGCCTTCGAGAGTCGTCGTAGGGCGATTTCCCTCATCCTTCTCCAGCATCGTCTCGTGTACGCTCTGTTTTTTTGTTTCCTTATCCATGAACAGCATCTTAGAAGCCATGGGTACGATCTCATCGTCAAACGCGCCGGCCAGTTGTGCGGCAGCTGTTCGCTGTTGCGATCGAAGAGCATATTCGTCCTGCGCATCCCGTGAAACACCGTAGCGCTTAGCTACAACTTCGGCTGTCTCTATCATGGACATATAGGCGTGTTGAGATTTGGCTAATACGTTCGGGTCTTGCGCTCGATAAGAATTGCGGTGCTCATTCGCTACAAGAGAAATCGAATCCAGACCGCCACCAACTACGATAGGCATGCCATCAACGATGACCTGCTTCGCTGCCGTAGCTATAGCCATCATGCCGGAGGCACATTGGCGGTCTACGCTCATGCCGGCTACAGAACTCGGTAGTCCTGCTACAACACCAGCCGTGCGGCCTATGTTGTTGCCAGAAGATCCTTGCTGCATGGCACAACCGATTACTACGTCATCTACTTCGCCCGGATCGATACCTGCGCGTTCAACGGCTGCAGCAATTGCATGTCCTCCCAGTGTAGGGGCGTCCGTGTCGTTGAATGCGCCTCTATATGCTTTGCCTATTGGAGTGCGTGCTGTTGATACAATTACTGCTTCTCTGGTCATTCTAATCTTCCTCTGTCTATCTATTTAAAAAGCGAACGCGGCTAACTAGTTAGCTCTGCTACACTTAGCTTGAAATTATTTCTTTTCACACGCTCTTGTCACAAATCATCGCGGTGATCGCGTCGATCGAGTTCAGGGCTAGTTGCGCCATTTCTTCATCAGTTCGATCCTGAATCGGATGTGCAACGAATACGCTTGCCGGTGTAATGCCTAGGGACTTTCCCTGTGCCGCAGCGGCGTCGACAAATTCTCTTGAGGCAATGAAGCCAGAAGGAAGTCCCCTGCTTTCTAAGTCCATGATGTCATGCAAACTGCACGAGGTACATGAGCCTCAGTCGGCGAGTCCTTCGATTACTGCGTCGCACTCGACGCTAATTTGCTGCGTTAGCTCTGTTGGCGCTACACGAGTGAAGGTGGGCTTGGAATAGCGCTTTACCTTCGCGCCGGCTTCTTCCAGATGCTTCTGTACTTCATCTAGAAATTCTTTGCCGCGGGGCTTAGAAATATCCAACAAGCCAACGGTCAAGCCAGCGATACTCTCTAGCCTGGGTAACAACTGCCGCGCTGCCGTCTGCAGCTCCGCGGTCGGATCCAGAAGGGTGGTAGTGCTTTGCATAGTGTACCTCTTCGTTTTCAGTTTCAGTTTACTGCGAGTGTCGATTGCTAGTTACAACCTAAGGTTAAATTTTCTGCGATGTTAATTGGCTGCCACGCTCGCCTGAGGCAACCCAGCCGCCGATGATGGCCGAGAACATTCCAGCAGTGCCGCCAGTGGTAACAATATGCAGGCCATCGTCTCGGAATTTGGTGAGCATCTTGTCTTTGAACTTTGCTGGCATGCCCTCAGCGATGTCATTGGCTCCGCGAATAACCTTAGCGCCAGGTGTCATTAGTTCTTCATACAGAGCTTTGCGTAAGTCCTCTTTACTCCAGCCACCCTCACGGAACACACGGCGATGCTCTGGGCAGACCACGAGAATAGCATCTGCTATTCCAAATAGTTTCGTATGCGCCACGCTGCGCAGACTCATTGCCATGCTCTTTGTTAGTGACTGTGGCGTACGCGACTGTTGGTCGAGTATTGGTTGTAGTCCATCGCCTGCGAACAGGCTGATAACAGAGTCTTTGCGCTCAAAGCCGCGATCCATAGAGAGGCTTAACCAGTTCTCATCACTCTCATCCTCGGCGAAACAGTACGTGTATTTTCCAGGATTGCCCATGTTCGCGCGGTCGATACCGCCAGGTACACCACCACCGACATTGCGGATTATCAGCTGCAGTGCTCTGCCTATTGTGGCGTTAGCACGATTACCCTGACCAAGTGCATTGATGCCCGAGTTCATCCCAATCTGTCTTGTAATCGGTCCGTTGACGACCATTACAGGCGAAGAGAAATAGGTCGTACAGAGTAGACCGTGCATACAGAAGCGATCTTGCAAGGCAGCCTCGACGCTGGCGATAACAACGGGGAGGTATTCGGGTTTGCAACCAGCCATGACCGCATTAATTGCGATCTTCTCTATGGTGCAAGGCACGTTGTCAGGGGGCGCTTTGCCGACAATCTCGGCGGCATCACGTTCGCTGCCGTTTAACATGCGCATAACGCGAAGGGGAGTAGGTGGCACTACCGGCAGGCCATCGCTCCAGCCTCGGTCGTAGCAGGCCTCCATGATGTCTTCGGCCTCGGCCAGCTCAACGGAACGGGCCTGTAGTATCTGTTTGCCGAAACGTAGCGCTAAGACTTCGCTCATACCAGGGTCTTGCGTCTTGGACCCGCAGCCAGGTTTAAAATTAACAAGCTCGGCTCCTAGGTCTTCTATGCGCGTAAAGTTCTGCCACTGCTCCTTATCCCAGCCATAGATTCGAGACTCTTCAGATTGAGCATCGTTTCCATCGGTAAGGCGAATTAGAGTTGGAACAACTTCAATGTCGCACTGATACGAATACTCTAGACTAGAATCGTCGATTACGCCGCCTAGGTTCGCTGGAAACGAGGGGTCGTCTTGTACATAGACTTTCAGGGAGAGTGCCGTGTTTCCCGCCAGAGCCCGAATGACAGGCTCGATCAAGGTACAAGTAGGGCAGTCTTTTTTAACCACCAGTACATAGTTAGCTGGCTGGGTTTCGAGTGCTTGGTTCAATAAAGGAATTCCTTAGTTCAGCCGGGGTTATCGAGGCTTGTTTTCTGTCTCAAATTGGCTCTAGTAGACAAATCCTAGAGTGGAGATACCGATGAGGATGTTGATGATCATGAACACTGAAGACGTCCTAGACATAACCTTCCATAACTGCGGCCCTTTGTAGGCAGCACGAATGCCAATGATTAGTGTGACAGTATACGCCATCATTGCGGCGACCATGAGTAGGTAGGGTATCCAGCGTTCGTCGTCGACGGCCTGAGATCCTAATGCCGCAAATAAGCCAGCTCCAACGAAATATAGGGCCCAGTAGGTGGTGGCAAGACCAAAGTCGCCTGCTAACATCTTGGCTAGGAAGGACTTTTCGCCTGCAGGCTCGCTACCCACTGCTTGTTCTACGTCACTCATATAGCCACTCTCAATAAGACGCTAAGTGTAACGCAGGCCGCCTAAATTAAGAAATCCTCAGGGTACGCAAGAGTTGCAGACTCCAGCAGTGTGTAAGGGGCAGAATAGCCTACAATTTGTCACAAATCAGACGCGAAGCTTCTTCTATAATCCGCGATTCAATAATTTGTGACGATTTCAGGTCAAAAAGCGGCCGTAGCCGATATCCTGAATTTTGATCCCTGTAATCGCTTTGGCTAACACCGCGTCCCCATACTGAAATGAGACCTATTTATGTGCATTAAGACTCTTCCGTTTCGCACTCTAGCAAGCCGTATTGTGGCGCTAACTCTACTTCTCTTGACTGTTCACTCCGTGAGTGCTCAGGACAATGTGGGTGATGATTCGACCGTCGTCTATCCTGCAAGCTACTTCGCTGAATTCAATCCGGTTACTGCGCAGGATATGCTGGATCGGATACCGGGAGTGGGCACAGCAACTGGGGGTGGAGGAAACTTTAGTGGTTCTCGTCAGGGAGGCGGTAATGGTGGCAGAGGCCTTGGCAGCGGCAGCGGTGGCAGTCAGATAATCATTAATGGCAAACGAACAGCCGGCAAGAACAACCAGACTAGTTCTCAGATGGATCGCATTACGGCCGAGCAGGTGGACTACATTGAGATCATTCGCGGGACCTCGGGCGAGCTTGATGTGCGTGGTAGCAGCCAAGTGGTAAACGTTGTGCTGTTTGAGGAGCTTTCGTCAAACAGCCTGAGTTTTGAAGCCAACATGGACCGCTACCTTGATCACAACACCGCCCCGGGTGGATCTCTGGCCTATAGCGGTCAGAGTGGTGGGCTGAATTATGTGCTTAGTGCGACTGCGGAGCCTCGTTACGATCATCGTGTTAGTAAAGAGACTAGTGTGCTCGGAGATTTCTCTCTTAACGATGAGGTGCGCGAGGAGAGAATACGGGAGCAGGACAGCTATGATTTGAGCGTTAACCTCGACTATGAAATCAATCTTAAGAGCAGTGCCAGACTCAATGCGCTTTATTCTCAGAACGACAACCCGACTGATGTGCTGCGCTACACCACCGACTTTCGAGTAAACCCGAGTGCGACCGCCATAGAACGCGAAGAGATTCCTGGCGATCGAGATAACTGGGAGATCGGTGGCGACTATGAGTATGTGACTGACAGCGGCAGCCGTTTCAAGTTTCTCTTTATCAGCAACAGGAATGATGGCGCCTCGACAAGAGAGCGGTTCGATGTGTTTGCAGATGGTAGCGAGTCCAAGGATCTCTTCTTGGACTTAGCCAGCACTACGACTGAACGTATCGTACGTGCCTCTTTTACGATGGACTTTCTAGAGGATCAGGATATCGAGTTCGGCGCGGAGCGTGCACAGACTACGCTCGACTCGAGCCTAGCTCTGGGCTTGCCCGACTCAACAGGTACGCCGTCGGCAGACTTCGGTGGATTGGTGCCGCAGAATATCTCCAATGCAAATTCCACGGTTGAGGAGATTCGGCTAGAGCCCTTCATAATTCATAACTGGAATATAAATTCTCGCACGTCTGTGGAGAGTACCTTATTGTATGAGCTCTCCCAGATTAGCCAATCGGGCGATGTGAATAGAAAGCGGGACTTCGATTTCATTAAGCCCAAGGTTGATCTGCGCTACAACCTGACGCCGCAGCTACAGTTGCGCGGCTCGATCGAGAAAGTAGTGCAGCAATTACGCTTCAGTGATTTCGTTGCGGTTAACGATTCACAAGACAATGATTCACTTACTCTCTCGGGTAACGAAAATCTGCGTCAGGAATGGTTTTGGAAATACGATATTAACGCTGAGTATCGCTTGCCGAATGACATCGGCGTAGTCGATGCAAACATATTCTATCACCGCCATACTGATGTCATTTCACGGATCGACGTATCCCCCTCCGAAGGCGATCTGCAGTCAGCCAATGGCAATATTGGCGAGGGCGATATGTACGGGATTACCCTCAACGCTAGCATCCGCATGCGGATGTTCAATATGCCCAACCTGCTAGTGACTTCTAGGCTAAACGTGCGGGACTCCAATATTACCGATCCATTCCTCGGCGTTGAGCGCCGTTTCTCGCGCTATGGCCGCGGGCGCTTGAATCTCGGTTTTCGTCATGATGTGCCTAAATGGAACATCAACTATGGTCTAGAGTGGAGCAATCGATTCGATAGCAATGAGAAAATCTACGATATCGATGATATAGCGGACTATATTGGGCAGCCAAATACGACGGCATTCGTGCAGTTCGTAGACTCTCGCGGCACCACCTATCGCTTCGATGCTAGGAATGCGACCAGTAATTTGCAGTGTAGGGAGAGGCAGCGCTACATCGGGCGTATTAACACTGGAATTTTGGAAGAGATAGAAGATCAATGTGCCACATCTGGCCGTGTTGTATCGCTGAAGATTAACGGTACGTTTTGAATTAGTCGAACCCAAGTGTCAGAGTGATTTTGAGCCCCAAAAATCTGCCACCCGGCGGATTTTTGCGTATGGGCCAAACAAGTGGGATATATGACTAGAATTATTCAGAGGCACCCAAAATATCCAATCAAATGCTTCTACAGCTATATAGTAAAGTCTTATGAATGCTGCTAAGAAAAAGAGTCAGGGGACATTAGCAAAGAAATTGACAGCCAGCCTCTCGAGCGGGCTTTTAGCTTTAGCAACGAGA
>Ga0308012_10001128_pt1 | contig 14756 bp, 8 predicted proteins | sample Neamet179_FD_203133 | JGI IMG/M metagenome (GOLD analysis project Ga0308012, IMG submission 203133) | Marine microbial communities from water near the shore, Antarctic Ocean - #179 | ecosystem: Environmental > Aquatic > Marine > Unclassified | place: Southern Ocean | collected 2014-07-25 | reverse complement strand
AATGAGCATTAGCTTGTTTTATTTGATCTGGGTGGCATTCTGCATCTTTAGCAATCTTATTGGCAAGCGATCTTACACCGTGAAAAACAGGTGGGTGATTTTGGTCAAGTAATGTGAAGGAAAGGCTATACTTTCAGCATGTTATGAGCCAATATTGTTATAAGAAAAAGTAATAAAGCGGCTGCCACTACTGGCAGGCCTCATAAATGTACTGTTATGTTTCTAGGAAGGTATTGCACAATCTATATAGTATTTTTGAGTTTAAATTTCTTATTGGGGTAGAAAAATTATCTTTGGGCAATGTTTATCCAATTAAGATTACTGGAATTAGTGGTTTTATACATACTCCACAGTTATCTTTATGGTTACTTGCACTTCCAGTGAGAATTCTTCAAAAACGAAAATAGGATTGCTGTGGCTGGGCATCATGGCAGTTGTGATCAGGCCATGAGGTGTTTTTTACCAGCCGCTGATAGTGAGTTAATTAACCAATACCAGAGCGATCGAGAAATGCGATTTAAAAAAGTCCTGTCAATGCTATCTAAGTCATCTCCTTATGCCGTATCTACGGCTGGCGAGAATATTGAACCAGAATTTCAAATGATCAAAGATTATTTGTATGTAGAGACGGATATTGAACTAGCATTTAAAGAAAAACTGGATAATATCTCTTCTAATGAGATAATTTTTCTCTGCGGTAGTAGTGGTGATGGCAAGTCCGAAATATTGACTCGCTGCAAAGAAGAGTATGGAGAGCGAGTCGACTTTCATTTAGATGCAACTCACAGCTTCAAACCTGATGCTACCGCAGTTGAGACGCTTGACGATATTTTCACTGAATTTAACGGTTCAAAAAGACCTCTTGTTGTTGGTGTTAATGTAGGAATGCTTGGTAATTATGAGAAAGAAGGCAACTCAACCCATGCTGATATCAGGTCAGCGATAAAAGGTTTTCTCAATGGTGATGCGTTAAATGGGAACTATACGTTTATCAGCTTTGAATCGTTTCCAAAATTTAAAATAATTGAAGGAAAAGTTAGTTCTGAATTCTTTGCTAGTCTACTAAATAAAATTGTTGTTGACGACAGTAGAAACCCATTTCGTGATTTATTTAATGAAGCGATGCTTCGCGAGAAAGATAAGCACTTAATTTCCAATTATCTTTTATTGAGAGAGCGTCTTGTACAAAAAACAATAGTCGAACTTTTACTTTGTGCTCGGATCAAAAAAGATCAGTTTATCACTGCTCGTATGCTTTTAGACTTTATATATTGTGTATTAACAGGGCCAGACTATCTTTTCGATAATGTATTTGGTGGTGGCGACAATGAAATATTAACAGTAATTGCTGACTTTGACCCCAGTATAGTGCGTAACAAAAAGCTAGACCTGTTTGTTATTCATAGAACATTAAAGTTCGAAGATAGTAGTTATTCAGAGTTCATCAAACAATTGGCTGTGAAGTTTAAAGTCGACGGTGACTTGCCACCCTCTTCTATGATTAGGTGCTTTTATTTGCTAAAAAATAGCAATCTTGAATGTAATTACCATTATGAATTCAGAGACTCATTTAATGAGCAGTCTTTGGAGCTATATAAGAGCATATGGCAGTTGCATAAAGACTTTACTGGTGATGCAGAAGGCAAAGCGAAATTAAAACCATTTTATAATGAAGTGGTTTTGCTCTCTATCAATAAATATGCCAACAGAAATGCCCCTCACCTGAGTAAAGATGAGTTCTATATCTCATCTCATGGGAAATGTGAGTTGGCGGCAGAGGTTGATATCGCAATTTCTTATCCACTCATAAAATCAGATCTTCTCAAGGATATATCTGAATTTTATCTTCATATTAACGTGAATGATGAGCAGCTGGCGTCAGTGCCGATTAATGTCAATTTAGTCTCTATGATGATGGACATTGTAAATGGGTTTAGACCAAATAAGCATGATAAAAATAGCGTCGTATTATTGGATGACTTAGTTAATAAAATCACACAGCACGCAAATAGCTCGAAGGTATTGTTTCTTCACAGAAAAGGTGGGCGTATCAAACTAAAAGATAATCCAGATGGCGATATAAGAGTGAGTGGTTTGTAATAATGTCTATATTAAAAGAAAATATTGTTGTTTCTAGTGTTAATTCTCTCAATGGTTTTTTCCCCGTTCGAACGAGTAGCAGTGATGACTCTTTCGACTGGGATGTGGCGAAGGGGATTGTCGTCAGAAATCTGTATAAAAAAACGTTGGTTAAAGGTCTAGTAACGAAGACTGATGAAATTAGCTATGAGAAATTTAAGGGAATATGTCGAAAAGACTTTGATGAACGGCTAGACGAAATGGCTCTCTGGGAGTTTTTGGAAGATATGTATTTCTCGTTGGACACTTTTTTTAATATTGCGCCCGAATGCCTTCTTTTTAAAATTGCCACATTGCCTAGTAGCTCTTCAAAGAACCTATTAGGTGACCTCTTCTCAGGTTTAATGCAGGATTACTATAATGAAAAACCGGAGAGGATGAAAAGAAATTTTTTGGAGCAGCAAGTAGTTTCATCGCTTCGTTCTCCCAATGTCCTAGTAGATTTTATCGGACCTCGAAATTCAAAAAAGATTGATGAAAATCCTTTCCTGCCATTTCTTACCACATACTTCTGTAAAGATATTAAATTGCTCTCGGACCACCCTGGTTATTTAATACAAAATCTCGAACAGTTTTTGCGGCTATATGGATATTTGTATACAGCTCAATTGTCATTGAATATTAATAGTTTAGTGAGCGAACCAATTTCTAGGCCATTATATTTCATTATGGAAAATGAGACTGCGAGTTTGGAGCGCACTGATTTAGTTAGGAATGGACATCAAAAAGTTTCAAAGAATATTGCATTGATATTTCCCTATTTGACAATGGCTGAAACATTGCAGGAAGTTTCGTCAGACGGTATCAGAATTCCGCTTTGGGAGTTTGCCTCACAGCTAGTTTATTCCGATGTACCTTCATTGAAGGCATATGCTAAAGATTTTGCGTTGGATCGTAAGCTAAATTTTTCCTTTGAAGAAATGAATGAAACTCCAAAGTACTGGCTCGAGGCCTTGTTAGAAATTTCTACCAAGCAGTTTGAAAAAGGTCAGACACGGTCGGCTGCGCAGGGTAAATTCATTAGAGCTACAGAGGTTGAACTTTGCAGTACCTTTGTGCGCTCGCGAGGTCGTGTTGGAAAGATATTAGTTATGAATCAAGATTATCTAACATTATTGACAAACTTGGCTATCGGAGAAAATCAACGCTTGCGATTTTCTGATTTGTTAAAAGAATTTGAAGCTCGAGGTGTCTATTTTGATAAAAAAACTCAACAAGCACTGATTAAATTCTATGAGCGTGTCGGTAATGTCGAGCGAATGAGTGACAGTGGAGATGCAGTATATGTCCGTAAAACAATTTGAAGAATTTATTGCGTCTTATTTTTTAAACTGGGCTGAAAAATCTGTTCAGCCTGGATTTCGCTATCAGTTCCAATCACCAAATTTGGACAATAGCGCTAAATTATATAAGTCTTTCGTTGCTCCTACGTTTGTTTCAGGCTTTATTGATGCTAGAGGCGCAAGCTTAGCTTACATAACCTGCGGTGATACTAAACTAATACCTGTATTACATAATGATAGTCATTACAAAGACGGTGGCTATACTGAAAACTTCATCTCGTTTTTACGTGATGAAGTAGCAGGGCAGCAGGGAGCGTTTAAATCATCTGCTCTTCTTATTATTCATAATAGTCTCCTTGATACGATTGTTAATAGCGCTGAAGACCTTACAAATTATATGTCTGTCTTCGACCCAAATGAGATTAAGACCGCATTACTGGACTTGGTTGACCGGAGCGGTGCGCCTGAGAGTATTCAAATTTCGCGTATTCTCTTAGATCATCAGTTTGACTTGATCACAGAAGACCAGGGCAGCATGTTTGGGTTTGAAACTCTATATACAGCCATTGCTGATGGTATAGTAGAGTTTCATGAGCTGGGTTTATTGCCTGACCCTCCCATTCAGAAAATGACAGGCTCTCGAGCGTCTGAACAGATACGTAAGAGGTTAGATAGTAATAGAGAGCTTCATGATCAGATCGTGGATGTATTAGAGCACTACCCTGATCAGCTTATAGGTAATTTGCCAGATCTAAGTGCTTCCTTTATTGATAGGCATTTTTCTCCAGAAGCACCTGATGCATGGAAAGATATTACTTATGATGAGTTTCGAAAAGAACAAGATAGAAATCGTGATCAGAATTTGGAGGTCAAGGGTGAATCATCAGCAACAGGCGAGTTAATTGTAAGGACCCGCGATTCGAGTAAATCTGCGCAGAAAGCGCGCCATCTTCTCCTTGTGGTTGATAAGGACAGGCAGGACTTTGATATTTCATTGGAGTTTATAGGTGGTAAGGTTAAGCAAAATGAATTAAAGGTGGTAGATAAATGTCCGGTTAGTCCAATAACATTAGAAGGTATTCAGCTGACTGGTGGCAGCGTTAATACTTCTTTGGTTATTACTGGTTCGATGCGCATAGAGCCTCGTTATTTTCGAGTTGAATTGAATCGTGAAAAAACGTCAGAAAAATATAGGTTTCATTGCCTAGTTGTTCAAAAGGGCCTATTCAATACAGAAGCAATAAAAAATCATTTTCTGATTAATGTAACTAAGAATTTCGTAAACCTTCAAACGCAAGAAACGACTCTTGAAATATCTGTAGCTGGAGGAAACAAGTCTTCAGTGATGTCTGACGTAGGTCAGTCATTTAGTGTGGTTGATCAAGACATTGTTGATTTTACCGAGCTTTCCAATGAAGTAGACAGAATTAACTTCGATGTAGTATCCGGTGAGGCTAAAATAACTTTTGATGTAGAGGGTGCCGCAGCGACGGATGTCCTGGTATTGCCATTACTATTAGATCTTACAAAAAAGGCACACTTATTCTCAGATGAGCTTTATGGAGTATATAACCGCACTAAAGAGCGAGTTTATATTAATAATCAAGAGGTGAAAGGCTCATCACGTGGCACTCAGCTGCTAAATTATGAGGCGATGTTTGTCTCTGAAGAATTGGTTTTCTGTGGTGAGGGCGATGTAGACAGTGTCAGCTATAAAGACTTTGAGTCAGATGCCCCGGCGTTATCAGCAGCTTACAGCGACCTCTACAAATACTATCGAGATAATAATACGCTTCCGTCGCTATGCGGATGGGGCCCCAAATATCAGCGTCTTGTGGGCGCTGTGGTGAAAGAATATCGACTATATCTAGACGCTATTCCACAAAAGCAATATCTTGATGATAACCATAGGTGTATTGTTCAGGTTGGCATGGCCAACTTAGACGATAAAGAATATATTTTACCTATTCATCCTTTAGTACTTTCTTATTATCTTTATCTTGCTCAATGTGCAGTTAAAGATCCTTCTGAAAGCTTCTTAAAACTACCCGGTGTTACATTAGAAAGGTTAAATCCCCAAGGTCTGTTGCCATTTATCTTTGATGCAGACAATGATTTTTCTTACGTTAAAGCTGAAGAAGATAATTGTTTTTGGTTACATTGTGTCCCCAACAAAGAAGCTAATTACAGCTATGTAACAAAATTGGTTAAAGATAAAATTTCTGAGTTTTCGACCGCTTTTAGCTCACTTTTTGAAAAGCATAGAAACTCAGAATCAAGAACTACCTTGATTGTTAATTCAGTTAACAATTATGACAATCATGAATTGTTCATGGGTGCAGTGGCTCACGTGGTTAAGCACCGAACTAAAACCTTTAATATTCATATTAATCTATATGATGATCAGCTCATGGAAACTGAGCTCGACCGTTTTTCTGAAATGGCTAGCTATGATCGTATTAAGCAACACTATCGATTAAATAAAGGTGCGGCAAAAGATCATGCCGACACTATTGTAGATATGCTGCGCACTCGTGTTACCTACAGTAAGTTCACGCATTCTGAAGTGGAAGAGCAAGCCTATGCACATCTAACATTTTTTAGAAATAACCAAAAAGTGAAAGTCATTAATGTAAACCCTGTAGAGAAACTCTCAGGTGTTTGTTGCCATGGTTTAATTAACGGTGAAGCTTCCGCAAGTGAACAAGGTAATTATATTACAGGGTTCGGCCTGAATGGTGTTGAGCACAAAAATTTACCCCATGTGGAAATAGCCAAGCTTGTGGGTAGACTGATTCGTCCTGCCAGGGAATCAACTGTTGAGTACCGAGATAATAGCGCTATCGCGCTAGCGGTAGATGACCGTTTCAAGGATCTATTAGAGCGTTCATATGACAGCTCGATATGGACGTCGATTATTGACCCTAAGGTTACGCTCGACTTCTTTGACAATAGCAAGAACATGTTACTGATACATTACTCTGATCAATACACCAGTTCTGCCAGTTATGATGCTATTACCGTCACTCGACAAACTGACCTGTATCACCGAGTATTAGCTGCGGAAGATGGTGGCCTAATAGGCGAATTTAATGCCTTTAATGGCGAGTGGTTACTGCAGATGGTGACGGCATCAGCCAATATCCGCAAAGAACGAAAAGGTATACTTGCCGCCTACAAATTGGTGAGTTGCCTGCTTGCCGAATCGGATATTACTTGGGTGCCAATGTCAGCCGCCGAGATGATTCGTGTGTCAGGTAATATTGGTTTGAACATGTCCGAGTCTGAACTTTCCCGGCATGTACAAGGTTACAGCTCAGGGGCTATCTCTGATGATGTGTTGTTTGTCGGCGTTAAAGACGAGAATCTTTACCTTTTGCCACTTGAGGTTAAAACTGGTGTTGGTTATAACGCCGCCAAAGCCGTTAAGCAGGCGCAGGAGTTGTCTCGTTATTTAGTAAACGATGTATTAGGTGGAGATGCACTAGAGAGAAAAATATATCGCAGTCTATTTATTCGTCAGTTATTGATGCAGGTTGATAAATACTTATTATATTCAGTATATCCGCAAGACTATTTCAAGCCTCTGTTAGATACCAAAGAATGGTGGCTGCAAGGCGATTATGAAGTTTCAGCTATAGTAGATTATCCTCGAGGATTTGTGGTGGCTAATTTAGAAGGTGATGCTTGTCTAGAGACCAGTGCAGTTGAAGTCGATGGTATTTTAAAAATTGAAGTTCCTTATAGTTTTATCCCTGCTTCGATTTCTACCAGCCTGCAGGACCTTATGGCGAATAAGAGTAGTACAGCTGTCGCACCATTGCCCAATAAATATTTTCTCACTAATGCCGAACCTGAGCCTTTTGAACAAGTGGAACCTGCTGACGTAACTGAGCTGATAGAGGATGTGGAGCCAGAAGCTACAGTTGAGCCAGTGGTTGAAGTACCGCCCGTAGTGGAGATAGAGCAAGTAGAGACAGCCCATAACCTAGATAATGAATCCCTTAAAATATTGGTTGGGCATGAGGTTAAACATAATAAAGCAGTGTATTGGGAGCCAACTAATACTGCTAAATTTATGAACACCAACTCCGGTATCATTGGCACGATGGGGACCGGTAAAACGCAATGTACCAAATCTGTAGTTACTCAGCTTCATAGAAACCAACATTTAAATATCGATGGCAAGCCTATAGGTATGCTTATTTTTGACTATAAGTCAGACTATGTGGATGACAAGTTTGTTGAGGCAACATCAGCAAAAAAATATAAGTTACATAAACTCCCTTATAATCCGTTAAGTTTGTTTGGTGATACGCCTATGCTGCCGGTGCACACCGCTAGGGGCTTTGCAGAAACAATGGGGAAAGCATTTGGTTTAGGGACAAAGCAACAACTGCGGTTACGAAAGCTAATAGCAGGCGCTTATGAGCTTGCAGGTATCAGTAAATCAGATGCTAATACTTGGTCAAAGTCGGCACCCACAGTAGCCGACGTTTGGGCGTTGTTTATTGAGCAAGAAAAGGTTGAAGAAGATTCACTTTATGCAGCGTTAGAAAGCCTTCATGAACTAGAAATCTTTGAAGACGATGTTTCTAAATGCACAAGCTTATACGAGCTAGTCGATGGCATTACCGTAATAGAGCTTGCTGAATATCCGCCACAAATACAAAACCTGGTTGTTGCGCTTACGCTTGATTTGTTCTATTCACAAATGCAAAAACAAGGTAAACCGCAGGTAAGAGGAGATTTTCGTCAGGTTACCAAGCTAATTCTCGTTGATGAAGCTGACAATTTTATGTCTCAAGATTTTCCCAGTCTTAGAAAAGTATTAAAGGAAGGTCGTGAGTATGGAGTAGGGGTTATACTATCTACTCAAGATATTACTCACTTTAAAACGAAAGAAAACGACTATTCAGCCTATATTCTAAGTTGGTTAATACATCGCGTGTCGCAAATTAAAAACCAAGATATAAAGTCACTGTTTAATAAAGACGATAAAAGTGAGCAAGAATATTTGATGAAGACTATTCGTGACTTAGATAAACATTATAGTTTGTATGTGGATGGCGATAAGAAAATTAGCAAGATAAAAGACAAAGCTTTTTGGGAGTTATAGAAATGGATGACTACAAGAGTCTTTGGTTTTTCGAGCCTGTAAATAACTCTGTGTATCTGCCTTGGTTAAATATGATCAGATAACCGGTCATCAAAAAAATCATAAAGTGGTTTAGTGCTGAGCGTTAGTTATGAATTGGCATCGTCCACCTTTTTGATGCCTCTCGTGTGGATAGGTAGACCACCTGCTTAGCCGCATCACCATGGGGGATTACCCGCCTAGCGCGGCCTCAATTGTCACTTTATTGAGCATACGGCTGAAGTCACTGAGGTGTTTCTCAGTCTTAATGCTTTTTGCGGATTCTTTAGCAAAGGCCAATAGTTCTTTTTGGTTCATGGTGCTTATCTCCCGTAGGGGTTAATGATAAGCAAATACGCAAACTAATTCACAGTCTCTATCAATTTACGTAGCCTTTATAATATTATGCGAAGAAGTTATTAAGACTATTTTTTCCTGCTAGCTCTTTTGCCCCATCATCTATATGCGCTGCCCAGGCGTCATGAAGTTGCGATTTATTGAGGCTTGGGTAGCTCTGTTTTAGTAACTGTTCAGTCATTATTGCGTGGTCACCCAGCCAAGTATGCTTGTCTAGCTCACGTCCAGTATGTTCCACGCTATGTTTCTCTGGATTAAAGCGAAAGCCTCCTTCAAAAGATGTAAATAATGCTAGCCGAGCGCCAATGTTAGCAGTTAGTCCTGTGTTACTTTGGAAGCGACGCAGTGAACTGGTAGCGCTTTCAGATATTCTCATTTTATTTGGTAACATAATTTTAGTCCTTCTGGGTTAGCGCCAAAAATAGCCTTCATTAAACTCTGAACAACCCTTGCTCGAATCATAGTCAACTGAAAAAGCATGAGAAATTTCGGGCGATAAATCGCTGTAAAAGTCTTCATCAATCTCTGTGTCTGTTGAGAGAATTATTACTTGGTGGCTTGCTGTTGGGAAATAATTCTTCACTAGCTTGGTGCGATGTTTTGAATCAAGTCTTCCTAGTGGTGTGTCGATAATGATCGGAAGATTACGACCTGAAGTTCGTCCTAATGCTTCCAGCATAGCTATTGCGTAAATTTGCTTCTCACCTGCGGATAGCTTTTTCTTGTTAATAGTTTTCCCGCGTTTATCTGTAAGTTCGACATCAAAGGTCTGTGGATCTATCTTTGCCAGGATATCCATATCATCTTTGCGTGCTAGTTTACCAAACGACTTGATAAACTCTTGCTCGAGAGTGGAGAGTTTACGAATTTTTGTTTGTTCAGAAAACTCACTAAGCATCTCTCTTGAATTGGCTGCTAGTGTTATGCCTTGGCCGTGGCTCATGGATTTGCTGTATTTCTCGTCCAAGTCTCGTAGTCTTCTCAGGTTGTCCATTGCCTGTCGAAGCAATCTTTTGGCTTCTTCTTTGTTTACTTCTATTTGTTTTAATAGGCTGCCTTTTTGGCTCTGCAGTTCTCCTAGCTCGGTTAGGATGTCGTTTAGGCGAGCCTGGTCAGGCGCTCTTGCTATATTGGCTGATGCTATAGTAAGTTCTTCTTCCAGTTCTTCTGCACGTGAGCTTAATGCTTTTAACTGCTGTACCTGCTGAGGTACATAAGACCATACTAGTGACTGTATTTGGTTAAGTTCAGTGTCTGAAATATCGTGAATAATGGTAGTGTTCGAATCGTCTTCCATTACTTTATCGAAAGTTGAATCTATCGCGTTGTTTACAGCTTTTTTACTACTATTACCAACTACTTTGGCTAGTTCTATTCGTAACTTTTCTATATGTTTATTTAGTTCTTCTTTCGCTGCTCGCTGGGTCTTTGTGGCTTTTTCTTGTTCCAACCGCTCAAGTAGGTTTGCAATTGAATTTTTTGCTAGCGCTAAGGGTATGGCATCAGAAAAAAGTTCTTTGATTTGGCTGTTAGTGCTGTCTTTCTCTTTGATGATTTGCTCGGTACGAAGTTCTTCAGCTTGCCGAGATTTTGCCCAGGCACCACCTAGGTCATTGATGCGTTGCTGCGTTGTGGCAGCTTCGGCCGTTATGCTAACGAGTTCGGTGTTTAGGTCGACATTTTTTCCGATAAAGCTTTGGTACTCAGCATAGTTATCTTTATATAGAGTTTCTAATGACTTCAGCTCTTTAGCGATGTCTTTTGGAAGTTTAGTTTGGTTGTTCTCTCGTAAGTAAATACCAAGGTCAGCTCGGAGCCGGTCAACGATATCTAGGCCTAATAGACGCTTAATTGCGTCAGCTAGTGCTTCGTTGGTTTCATCTTCTGCTAGGTCTGCTATTTTTTCTCCGTCAAAAAAGAACAGATCTGCCACACCGATTGGTATAAGCTCATTCAGAAAGCTTTGAAGTTGCTCGCTACTTAAGCCTTCAAGTAGTTCTTCATTTTTATATATTTCAAGATGCTCTACGGTTTTTTTACCAGATTCTTGCCAGCTTCTAACAACTTTAAAGTCGTTGACCGTGCCATGTTTGCCATAAGTAAAGTCTAGTTCTACAGAGGCAGAATTGGGTGCAACTATGCTCTTATGTGGTTTGTGAATGTATTCAACAAGTTGCTGATAATAAGCAATATTAGAGATGCTTCGGCCCATGCTCTGGCGACCATAGAGAGCAAGCCTAACCGCAGTTAAGGTTGTTGTTTTACCGGCGCCGTTTAAGCCACCAAAAAGAACAATAGGGCGTTTGTTGCCGTATTTTGTTCTTGGTGCTAAGTCGATGTCATGTCTACCGCTAAACACGCCGAAATCATTAAGGCTGAGAGACTTAAGTATCATGATGAAATTTTCTCATATTCTGCTGCCAGTTCTTTCAGCTTTTCGTCATAGCCCATATCTAATGCTTTTAGTCCGGGCTTATGTTTGTTCGCATCCATTTTCTTTTTGATATCTTCTAGGGCTCCCCAGTCTCTATTAAGTAACGATCCCATAGATTTATATAAACCTTTTCGTTTACTTAACCCGTCCATTGAAAGCTCTAGCTCAATCAGTTTCATTGCTAATTCATAAGGTACTTCGTGTTTACTTTCTAGCTCTTTGAGCAAGTCAGCATCTGCTTGGGTGAATGCCCCAGCATCCTGGTCAGCCCAGTCCAGGTCTACACCGTAGACTTCTCGATAAATCTGGGGGAGGGTGTCGGCCCAGTCTGGCTCGTTAGGATCATACATCCACTCTCTGCGTATTGCATAGAGCTCTTCAGGCTGAATTAATGAAATTTTTATACCCTGATCATTCAGCTTTTTCTCTATAGATAACAGTTCCTTTAACCACTCCTGGCGTTGTTTCATCCAGTATGGCCCAGGAATAGTTTTAACTATGATGTCGTTATCATTATCGATACCTCTAGTGGCATATTGAACTCTGCCAGTACGTCTTTTATAGTTTCGATATTGGTCTTTTGTTTCTGGATTAGTGCTTTCATAAAGTTTGTTTCTAAATTTCTTTAGCTCTATCAGCCACTCATTACCATTTCCTGACTCGATCAATCCCTCAATGGCTCGATCTTTTGTAACTACGGTGCAAGTCCAGCAGCCAAAGCGCGAATTACCGCAGGAAGGTGTGCTGGTATCTGTTACTAACGGGCATTCACCATCCGTGGTAGAGTCTTTATATAAATGGAACAGTTCGAAATGATCGCCTCCCCATGGTGCAGGCGCCCCTAATAAGTACATCCATACGTCATCATGTGTCCAATCTTTAATTGGTGTATAAGTTAGCGCACCCGTAAGGGATGAATGACGATTAAATTTCGAACCTTTTATTTCGCGCGCTGCCTTTTTAATCGTACCGTCCTCGTTACGAACTTCTTTACCCTCGATATTTCCTTTTCGAGAACTACTCTCTTGTTTGCGTGACCCAAGAACAACAACTACTTCACCAAAGCGCTGTGCTTTATCCAAAATAAATTCGCTAACTGGATCTATTTTCATCCTCTCAGTACACCACCTAAAACTCTGGGTAGGAGCTGGATAACCTCGTCCTAATAAGTTCGCCCAAAACGTTTGATCCATTTTTGGAATAACGATATGTGCCGTTATTGGCAGATTGTTTTTCGCTGCATGAATATTGATCTGTTCGATAGAGGTGGTAACCATGTTTACTACCATGGGAGTTTCAACCAAGGTGTCTGAAGAGATGACATATATGTGCTTATGGCGCTGTGACTCTTTTAGTTTTGAAACGGCGACATAGATTAAAGAAAGAATTGTCGTGCTGTCCTTGCCGCCGCTATAGCCTATAACCCATGGTTTATCATCGTTGAGATATAACTCTTGAATTTCACTGATCATGTTCCATAATTTCGGGTCGTCAGCTAATAAATCGTCCATATTTGAATGGAGTGGTTTCTGTGCACTCATTGGTTAAATTTCTCCTCTAGTTTCTTGCTTTCAGCGCTTAGCGGTACGCCTAAATGTATCTTAATTAAATTGCTAGTTAGTGCGACATTCGCGCGTGCTTTACTTAGTTTTCCGTACATTAATGCTCGTCCTTCCCATACTTCAGTATTTGCACGTGACCAATCTATTTCTCCAAGGTGTTTAAGTTGTTTCTTCCAGGTTTTAGGCTTTTGACTAATAAGTTCAGCGCCAGCACTTCCTAGAGCCTGCAACGTCACACCGTGAGCATGTACGTAGTTTTGTCTAAGTTCTGCTGTACTGACTTCTTTTTTCTGAGCAGATAGCCAGTCCGGAATGTATTGACAAACTTCAGTCCAGTAATGAACGGCTAACTCTCTTTCTTCTTCGTTAATTTTATCTTTTGCGCTTTTTTTTAACAGGCTGCGACTAGCCAGTTTAATACTACTTAGAGTGAATAGCTTACTACTACGGTTTGATAAGCTGGACTTATCCATTTCGGTTAAGCGTCGAAAGCAGTCTACGTGAGCGACAACATAACGAGCCATTTCTGAGCTTGGATCACGATGGTCATAAAGCGTGCTGATTGAATCATTAGGGCGGACAGCGTGTTTGTTGAGGTCAGCAAACATTTGCTGGCTACGCTTTAAGTCCTTGTCTACAAAAAATAATACCGGAATATGATCATGGCCAAGTTCGTGGGCTTCCTTGATTGCTTCTTCAATAGCCGCTCTTCTATGTTGGCCATCGTTTATTAAAATTTGGGCGCTCATCGATACTGTGAGCATTCCTAAATTAACCGCTGGGCCAGTATCTGCCATCGGTTCAAAATGAACTTGCTCATCAACTGAAGCTGTTATTGCAGAAAGCGTGTAGTCGAGAGGGTTGTCAATTAGATATTCTGCTATTTCTGGAATTCTACTTTTGTTTAATGAACGTTGTGCCCTCAGCTCAGGAGGTACTTCTGCTTCGTCAAATACAAATATTTTAGGAACTAGACGCATCGGGCACATAGCTATGTAGCATGGGCGCCCGGCCTGCACACCTCTCGCAGCAGGAAAGGTGTGGCTATATTCGTCTATTAGCGTTTTTGCCATGTTTTGTCTCGCTTTTTAAAGTAGCTAGGAGTTTAGTGATTGATGGATATTGTATGCAATTGCTTGTAATAATGGAAGTCATTTATGACTTCCATTTGAGGATTGTATCTTTTTTTTGACAAGCAAAGGTTTTAATCGATCTTTATTTTTAAAAATTATGAGACTATTTCACGATGTGAAATATCGCTTATTCTCTAGCGGTGGCTGCTCGTAGGGAACGTAGTAGTCGAAGAAATAGCTCGGATTTAGTCATTTCCTGATTCATTTCGTTTTAGATCTAGAATCACGACTGGTGGAACTATGAGGCAATATGAGGTGCCACAATATACACAAATTGGAAATGCGGTTCCTCCTGATCTAGATTATAAACTGGGGCTGTCATTGAAAAAACTGTTAGCAAAGGAGGGCTAGTTGCTGTATGAAAAAATAGGAATTAGATAGCGGATAGGCAAGGTGGGACACCAGGCATAATTTTTTTAGTATCGAGATCTTTAAACTAAGTTGGTTTAAATTTCAATCCTCTATTTTTCCTGTCTCTCATTAAAACAAATTCGTAGGTATCTCTAGAAAAGTTTTTGGGATCGACCTTAAACCAAGCAAGGTTCGGTGCGTTAAATTTACTTACACATGAAAATATGTGCTGGTTGATACGCACCCATTTTTCTAGACACCCGCTTGGTTCCTAAAATAGTTATTTTCAAACTCCATGGGTGACAAGTCACCGTTATTTCCATGGCGTCGTGTTGGATTGTAAAACAGTTCAATATAATT
>Ga0308012_10001127_pt1 | contig 14758 bp, 13 predicted proteins | sample Neamet179_FD_203133 | JGI IMG/M metagenome (GOLD analysis project Ga0308012, IMG submission 203133) | Marine microbial communities from water near the shore, Antarctic Ocean - #179 | ecosystem: Environmental > Aquatic > Marine > Unclassified | place: Southern Ocean | collected 2014-07-25 | reverse complement strand
ATCATGGTTTAATGTTACGTGGAATCATTAGAGCGGGTAATGCTATTCATCTAGCATCAAAGGACAATACAGATGAAACAATAGCGCCAAGAATTGAATATCATTACTCGGGCGATCCAATAGAGGATTAAACCTGTTAACTCATTTTACAGTGCAGCAGGAGACTTACATAATCAATGTAGGTCTCCTGTAAATCCCGAACTTTAAATATCAAGGAGTGAAATAAGTCGAATAAAATGTGTCAAAGTCAATTTCAGGTCTAAAAACATCCGTATTTAGGTTTTGGGAAGCGTTGATGAAAAGGCGTAAACAATTTTGGTTAAATTTTAATACCTACCATGAGTTTCACTAATACAGCTTATTACTTCTGTTGTAACAACAATAAATAATCTTAGGAAATATTAATATGAAACATGATTTGAAAAACTTTAAAAGCTGTAAGTTTAAAGAATGTATGCCTGTTTGCAGCTTTACTGTTAAGTGCTTCTACACAAGCGGTTGAGCCCTTGAGTGTTAGCGGTAATAACGTTTTGTCAGGTGGAAAAGTTACCAGCTTTGCTGGTACCAGCTTATTTTGGAGTAATACTGGCTGGGGGGGCGAAAAATTTTATACCGCAAATACTGTGGCTAATGCAAAATCGGAGTTTGGGGCAACCATTATTCGTGCGGCTATTGGGCATGGGGTTAATACAAATGGTAGTTTGAACTTTGATTGGGATGGAAATATGACCCGTCTTGATACTGTGGTTAACGCCGCAATTGCTGAAGATATGTATGTGATTATTGACTTTCACAGTCATGAAGCTCATACAGACCAAGCTACAGCATTAGCCTTTTTCACAGAAGTCGCAACTAAATATGGGGCTTACGACAATGTTATTTACGAAATTTATAATGAGCCATTACAAATTTCGTGGGTCAACGATATTAAGCCTTACGCAGAAACAGTGATTGATAAAATACGCTCCATTGATCCTGACAACTTAATTGTTGTTGGTACGCCTACTTGGTCACAAGATGTCGATGTTGCATCTCAAAACCCAATTAACCGAACTAACATTGCCTATACCCTTCATTTCTACGCCGGAACGCATGGAGCTTCCCTTAGAAATAAGGCACAAACGGCATTAAATAACGGCATTGCTTTATTCGCTACAGAATGGGGTGCGGTTAACGCTGATGGTAATGGTGATGTGAACATAAGTGAGACAGAGGCTTGGATGGCCTTTTTTAAAACTAACAATATTAGCCATGCTAATTGGGCACTTAATGATAAGGCGGAAGGTGCGTCAACATTTACATTAGGTGGTGACTGGAACTCGTTGACAGTTTCAGGCACTAAGGTTAAAGAAATTATTACAGGTTGGGACAGCAGTGTTGTCGTTTTAGATAGTGATGGAGACGGTGTTAACGATGCGCGTGATAAATGCACTAATACACCCGTCGGTACGAATATTGATACAGCAGGATGCTCAGTAACAATGGGGACTGAAATTTATTGTAGTGATATAAATACCTATCCTAATTGGGTTAGCCAAGATGATCCAACTGGGCCCTTTACCCATAATAATAGTGATGAGAAAATGCAATATCAAAGTAATGTTTATGAAGCTAATTGGTACACGAATAGCATTCCAGGTAGCGATGCTTCTTGGACTCTAATTGATAGTTGTAATTAAATATTGAGTTAGCTTAATTATACTAAATGGGGGAGTCATTAATCCCCCATTCAGAGGTTTTTTAAAATATATTTAAGAGGGTAACTGTTGCGACTAATTAAGGATCGATTGGATTATTTCCACTAGACGCTATGATTTCGTTTGCCCCTCCAGAAGCATTAAAAAAGCTATATGCGTCTCCCACTAAATCATCTAAATTATTATTTTGTATTGATACTTTAGCAAAACCATTGCCTACTATACCTCGTCCAGTACCTTTGATTATATTATTGAGAATATCAATACGGCGTGTGCCATTAACAAAACGGCTTGGATTACCATAATCAGTAAAAGTGACCATACCTATCGCTGATGGGTTACCTGTGCCTCCGCTTAATTCAATTGTGTTAGTGGCTATCGTTATACCGTTAGTTCTATTTTCAACATGAATTGCTCGACGAAATGCTTTTCCTGTATCCGCTATATGTATTGAGTTATTTAATATGTTAAATCCGTTTACTCTAGCTAACGCAATTCCAAATCCCTGCACACCAGAAATTGTATTATTACTAATAGAAGAACGAATTTGAGCTGAAGAAAAATAATCTGTAACCTGTCCGTTTACTAAAGTACGTAATGGGCTGTCATATTCAGGAAATCGAGGATCACCTTGTCCTGCAAGACTCCCATTAGCATTTACGCCGCCATCGTTACCTGCATCGATAGTTATAGCTGCGATAGCAGAGTTTCGAAGAGTGTTGCCTGTAATTTGAATACTGCCGCCGTCTAATGCTCGGTTAACCTGATTGACTCCCGATACTCGTACGACATCACGATTAATTGCAATACCTGTTGGTACACTTTCAAATGTATTATTTAAAACCTGTAATCCTTTAGGTGGCTCGCCTACCGTTCTGATACCGCCAGAACCATTTTGAAAAAAACAGTTTTGTACCGTTAAATTACTTGCTTTAGGATTGATGAATGCACGAAACTTTCCGCCTGTCTGTCCGATAAAGCACAAATTTACGAGACGAACATTAGGTTGATTAACAACAAACACGTCAAAATTACCCGATTCTGTTATGGTTTTATTAGCTCCCCGAATTGTCATATTTGCTACATTAATAGGAACACTCTGAGTAAAGATGAGATCTTTGGTAAGGGTTACAGAACCACCATCACCAGCGTTTATGATTGTATCTCTAAGCTCAATAGCGGTAGACCCATTGAACGATAAATGAGCTGCATGACTGACGCCTGCATTACTCAGTAGCAAAACAACAAGTATTTTTGCGAAATATGAACGTTTTATTGACCAAAATAGGTGTAACATTTCTTCTCCTGAAACAATATTTCAACAAGCTAAAATACTATTTTCATAAAAAACATGAATAATGTATTACTTAAGATGTTTAAAATATATATAAAATTGTTAATAAGTTGTTAACAATATCAGAGCTGGTTTTGTATTTAAAGAGGTAAATGCCAATATAAAGTGTAACAAAGCACAGCACTAAACAACATCAGCAAGTGCTTGCTCAATATCAAGATAATTAAAATGAAAACCATGAATAAGTAATTTTTGAGGATAAATATTTTGACTAGTTAGTAATAATTCTGCACCCTGCCCCATTAATATAGTCAACATAAATGCTGGTACGCCAAACCAAGTAGGTCGTTTTACTTGTTTGCCTAAAGCGTTAGTAAATACCTCATTGGTAATCGCTTGTGGCGAAGTACAATTAATAGCGCCCTCAATATTAACCTTTTGTAAGCTAAAATGAATAGCTTGAACCATGTCATCAATATGTATCCACGACATGTATTGTTGACCATGACCGAGCTTACCGCCTAAACCTAAAGAAAAAGGTAAACGCATTTTATCTAATGCACCCCCGTCATTTGCTAAGACGACTCCTGTTCGTAGTAATACTACTCGGCAATGTTCACTTGCTTGAAGTGCCATTTCTTCCCATTGCTTACAGAGTTTATGTGCAAAGTCAGGCTGAGTTACTTCTGCTTTTTCATCGGTGACTGTATCGCCAGTTTCGCCATAATAACCAATCGCTGAACCACTAATTAAACTACGTGGTTTTATTGTTGAACGACCAATCATGGCAACAACTTGCTCTGTTATTTCCCAGCGACTTTGACAAATAATATCTTTTTGTGTCTGGCTCCAACGTTTATTTACAATAGGCTCACCAGCAAGATTAATGATTACGTCAAAATAATTTTGATCTGGTAAGCTATCAATAAACGCTGTCTCTTGAGGTAGGTCTTGCTGTGCTTTGACATTATTACGCGTTAACACGGTAAATTGATATAGATGGTGAAATGCGTTAATAAAATATCGTCCAATTAAACCGGTACCACCCGTTATTAATATTTTCATGCTTACTCCATTAAGTTTAACGTTACTCATACTATTTATACGTAATACTCCCTACTTTCGATCACTACTTTAGGTCACTAAACATCGGTCACTAAAAGTAGATCACTCCCTATTAGCGAGTACGTATAAACTCCATAGATCTCATATCAATTAAAAATGTTAGTCGCCTAGACATAATTAAGCCACTTAAAAATTAATTTAAGTGGCTTAATTATGTCTAGGCTTTATAACTCACAGTCGTTTATGAAACATCACTCACATTACTGGGGTATAATTTAACGTACTAGCATCATTCGATTAAACATCTCGACGAATAAGGTAGTCAAAAGCACCTAACGCTGAGTTTGCACCACTGCCCATCGCAATGATAATTTGTTTATATGGAGTGTCTGTAACATCACCTGCGGCAAATACCCCTGCTACAGAAGTTTCACCACGATTACTAACCATAATCTCGCCACGATCTGTTAACGCTATATCACCTTGTAAAAATTCTGTATTGGGTATCAAACCAATTTGTACAAAAATACCGGCTAATACAATATCGTGTTTTTCGCTGCTACTTCGGTCAGTATAACTTAAACCTGTTACTCTTCTGCCGTCACCTAAAACCTCTGTCGTTAGTGCATTGGTAATAATAGTAACGTTTGCTAATGAGTTAGCTTTTCTCACTAAAATATCATCCGCACGTAATGTATCTGCAAATTCCAATACGGTAACATGTTCAACAATACCCGCTAAATCAATAGCCGCTTCTATACCTGAATTACCACCACCAATAACCGCGACTGACTTACCTTTAAATAAAGGCCCATCGCAATGAGGGCAATAGGCAACACCTTTACCGCGGTATTCATTTTCGCCGGGAACATTCATTTCTCGCCAGCGTGCGCCTGTTGCTAATACAACCGACTTACTACTCAGTACCGCGCCATTTTCTAGACTGACTTCAACTAAACCTGTTTCTTCGTTACGTATCACTTTGCTAGCTTTGTTACTGTTCATGATATCGACATCATATTCACGAACGTGCTCTTCTAAACTAGCAACAAGCTTTGGCCCTTGCGTTGCTTTCACAGAAATGAAATTTTCAATGGCCATGGTGTCACTCACTTGCCCTCCAAATCGGTCTGCGAGTAAGCCTGTTTTAATGCCTTTTCGTGCGGCATAAATGGCTGCTGCAGCACCTGCAGGCCCACCACCGACAACTAAAAAGTCATACGTTTCTTTGTTCTCTAATGCTTTAGCTTGACGGATACCTGAATTTTTATCCACTTTATTCAAAATATCCGTTAATGTCACTCGACCTTGGCTAAAGGATTCATTATTTAAATACACTGTCGGCACTGCCATGATGTCACGATCAAAGACTTCAGTTTGAAATAATGACCCGTCAATCATAGTATGCTTAATCTTGGGATTAATGGACGCCATCATATTCAATGCTTGTACTACATCGGGACAATTCTGACAGCTTAGCGATATATATGTTTCAAAAACAAAGTCGCCCTCAAGATTTCGAACTTGTTCAATTTGTTCTGCGTCTATTTTTAACGGATGTGATCCACTGTGTAATAACGCCATCACTAAAGAAGTAAACTCGTGCCCCATAGGTAATCCAGCAAAACGCATTTCGCTACCAGTGGCGACACTACGCACTAACATAGAAGGCACTCTTTCATTATTTACTTGGCTTGTATTATTACCCTCTATTGCGGTTACTAGCGGTGATAATTGAGCAATTTGTGTTACAAGTTGCGAAAGTTCTTTTGCCTTAGGGCTTTCATCAGTATAGGTGATTAGCTCAACGGGTGTTTTTAAGTTATCTAAATAACCTTTTAATTGTGCTTGTAAATTTGTGTCTAACATAATGACCTCGACTGCTATTGAAAATAGAAAAAGTAATAAGGAAAATAAACTTGAATAAATAAAGGTCACATCCTCGGAGAATAATGGTTGATGTGACCTTAGGGTCTGTTGATCTTTCAGGGTTAAAATTTATTCAATTTAAAACGGATTTAATCGCGGCGCGAGCTTTGACTTATAGTTATTCTATTTAAAAAGCGAGCAACAAGGAGTAAATTCGTTTTAAATGAACCTAAAGGCAGCGCTTGTTTGAAATTTATACGGCGTTATTGCATGTTCGTGTAGCCAGCTACACGTCACATGCTCTGCCTTGTATAAATACCAAACAAGTAGCTGTAAAAATAATCTCGAAAGATCAACAGACCCTAATGTTTAGCATTAACCCTTTCAGGTTTTTTACAGGGTATCTACAACTTAGATTTTACCTACTAGGTCTAACGAAGGTGCTAATGTTTCTGCACCTGGTTGCCATGCTGCTGGACATACTTCACCGTCATGTTCAGCTACATATTGAGCGGCTTTAACTTTACGCAGTAATTCAGCTGCACTACGACCAATACCTAGGTCATGTATTTCGGCGATTTTAACTTCACCTTCAGGGTTAATTACAAACGTACCACGCAGTGCTAAACCTTCTTCTTCAATCATTACACCAAAATTACGTGTAATTGCACCTGTTGGGTCACCAATCATAGGGTATTTAATTTTGTTAATAGTATCTGAAGTGTCGTGCCATGCTTTATGGGTAAAGTGGGTGTCTGTTGATACTGAATAAACTTCAACACCCATTGCTTGTAATTCGTCGTAGTAGTCAGCCATGTCACCTAATTCAGTAGGGCAAACAAAGGTAAAATCGGCTGGGTAAAAGAAAACTACTGACCATTTATCTGCAAGGTCTTTTTCGCTTAGTTCAACAAATTCGCCGTTGTGAAAAGCAGTTGCATTGAAAGGTAATAATTTAGTATTAATAATTGATTGGTACATGATGAAATCCTATTAAGTTAATGAGTTGAAACGTTAAAAGCGTTTCGTTGAAGACGAGATAATAATAGGGCTTTCTATTTAATTAGTATAATCGATAGAAATTATAAATATGATAGCTAAAAGCTATCATATAAAATTAAAAGTTGTCGCGAAGAATTTTGAGAGCGCTGAGAATTTTTAAATATTAATGATAATTAGTAATGAATGCGAATAATGGTTAAGCAATAATTGTACTAAGGGATTTACGAACACTCGCAACAATAGCTCTAACACATTGCATACGAGAGTAATTAGGTCTAATGACTAACGAAATTGCTCGTACAGGCTCAGGCGCTTTAAACTTACCATAATGAATAGTATTACTTGCTAAATTTCCTTGTGCCGCCAATGCCGGTAATAAGGTAATACCCATACCACTAGCAACCATGTGACGCAGTGTTTCTAAGCTCGTCGCTTGAAAGCGGTTATCTTCTTTAGCGCCGGCCGAAAAACAATACCCCATTGCTTGGTCTTTGAGGCAATGACCATCGGCTAGCGTAAGAATTTTTTCATCGTGTAAATCAGAAAGCGATAGATCTTTTTTATTAGCTAAAGGATGCGTCTTGGGTGTTGCTAGCATTAGTGGCTCATCAAATAATTGATAAGATTCAAATTTCTCCATTTCACCAAGATAAGGTAAAATTAATACGTCTAATTTTCCTTCATCTAACTGCTGTAATAGTACTTTGGTTTGATTTTCATGCAGGAAAAAATTGATATTAGGTAACACCGTGTTTAATTCTGCCATGATATGTGGCAATAAATAGGGCGCTAATGTAGGAATTAATCCAAGATGAAGATCACCCGAAAAAGGGTCTAATAAAGCGTTAGCGCAAGATTCAAAATGCTCTGCCGCCTGAAGTACTTTACGCGCCTCCTTTACAAGCTGCTCTCCTGCTGGCGTTAACATAACATTACGGCGATGACGTTCTACAAGCTGCAAACCTAATTGATCTTCTAGCTTCATTAATTGACCACTGAGCGTAGGCTGACTCACAAAACAAGATTGAGCCGCTTTACCAAAGTGTTTATGAATGTCTATGGCTGTTAAATATTCTAAATCACGTAACTTAATCATAGTTAAAGCCTATTAATTAATAAAAATAAAGGGTCATAGGCTATGGTAATATGTTCACCAAATGAAAGCGAGTTTCATTACCTTTATCGATTAAATAAAGACCGTTAACAAGAATATAATGTCCTCATAATCGACATCATTATTAAAAAGTGGAATTAAAGTACCGTCGCTTCATCTCAGCGACAAAATGACTAAATAAGTCGACTAAATAAGATAAATAAAATGGAAAAATATTTATTAAAGGGAGATTAAAAATAGAAATAAAGAAGAAGGAATACATAAAACATATTAATTATTACTGTGAGGAGTAGATTCTCCTCGGCAGTATTAATACATTAAAAAGCAATAGCTTAGCGCAAAAGCGTGAACCAACCCATTAGCATAGGTAATAAAGGCATACAAAGCATTGCCACAAGAATCATAACTAAATGTATGCCTGAGCTTGTGTCTTTAAAATCTTCTTTATGGTCTGTCATGATTTAGTTCCTTGTACAAAAAATAATCAACTACAATATAGGCTCTAAATATTAGCTGATCTTGGTAATTATAGATATAAAAAGTTGATCTAGATCAACAAAATCCATTAGCCTAAACAATAATTAAATAGCCTGTGTACGCTAGAGTGCTTTAGGTTTTAACGTGCTCAAATCAGATAGTCTAAGCGAAACTATAGATTAACGCTGTAAAAATAAAAACCGACAAAGCATTAAATTATTAGCTTTTAAGTTATCGGCTTTTAAATTTATTTTTTTAGATAACTTTATTATCTACTTGGAGATCTTCAATAATATCGTTAATACTCACTTCAAAGTTATCATTTTTATCACAACCTAGCATATAAATGGTATGTGTTGAGCCATCAACCCAGGTAACAGTTCCACGACCTTTGTTACTGCCGTATTCCATACCAATATGAATATCTATAAATTCCATAAGCCCACCTTCATGCTAAACCACGGGGAAGGTTGAAAATATAAACCAACCTTGATAAAACTAATCAGACTACTTTATTAATTCGCTTATTAAGAAGTATAGTATTGAAGTGTGGGAATACTAGTAGATCTGCGCCATACTTTAATTTACGCGCATTGAATCGAGACAACTTATTAGAATATATGAAAAAATTAAGGAAGAAAATCACTACCTAATGTACAGCTTGCACTAGCCCCAGTAACGGCTGGCATATTACTTTCTAATTTATGATCAAAAGCGTAAGCAAGCCAAGCAAACGCCATCGCTTCAAGTAAGTCGCCATCAATACCTAACGCTTCCATATCATTAACAGCAAAAGCTTTGGCTGACATATTTAACCTTTGGGTAAGCGCATTAACTAAAACTTGATTATGCACACCGCCACCGCACAAGTAGACTTTACCCTTTAATGTTAATGCAACTATTTCATTGCTAATACTTTGTACTGTGAAAGCTAATAATGTTGCTTGAATATCGACCGCATCGAGACTTAATAAAGGTGTTTTATCGGATAATATTGTAGCCTTTTTTTCATTTGCTACAGAGGCTATGACATCTAATATTACGTTTGATTCTTGCTGGGGTTTTTCTTTAAAAAGTGTTAATTGTTGTTCAAGCCAGTCAAGATGAAAGTACTCTCTACCTGTACTTTTGGGTGCAGTGGTTTTAATATATTTATCTTGCATAAATTGAGAGAGTAGCGCTTGGTTAACGGTTCCTTGCGCTGCCCAATGGCCACTTTTGTCAAACTTATTATCACTCATTGCGTGATGCTTAATAAACCAATCATCCAGTAACGCATTACCTGGCCCAGTATCAAACCCCAATATCGACTGACTCGAACCTGACTCAGGTAAAAAGGTAATATTCGCAATGCCTCCAATATTTACGATAAAATGAGGAATTGATAAATTAGGCAAAACAGAATTTTCATCATTTATCTGATTGAACAGCTGCTGATGAAAAATAGGCACTAAGGGTGCGCCTTGGCCGCCTAACGCCATATCTTTACGACGAAACTGCCCTACCACGCGAATACCCGTTAATGTAGCTAATGTTTGGCAACACCCTATTTGTAGGGTAAAAGGGTTACTTCCACTGGATTGCTCACCACAAGGACGATGGCGAATAGTTTGACCGTGATTTCCAATCGCAATAATATTGGCTGGATTAAGGCCTTCTTGATTAAGTAATGCCGTAATAGCCAGAGAAAAGACTTGAGCTAATTCGACATCTAAATGAAAAGCACGATCAATTTCATTATGACTCGGCTGATAAAGTGATGTTATTTTCTCAGCCATGTTATGACTATACGCTTGATAAAAACTCGCGACTAACTGTGGTTTTTTATTCTCTCCTATAAAATCTACCAGTGCTAAATCTATACCATCCGCGCTCGTACCAGACATTAAGCCTATATAATACTGGCCTTGCGCGGGGGGGTTATCCTTCATTAGTATCACGAGATTGTGTCGACACCTTTTGTGTCGATACCTTTTGTGTCGATAACAAAGCATTTTTAGCTCCTAACAAGGCTTTTAATCGCTCTTTCGCTACTAATAAAAAGTTAGCTTTATACTTTTTTTCAATCGGTCTTGCGTCAGGTAACTTTACTGTTCTAGGGTTACGGTGAACGCCATTTAATAAAAATTCATAATGTAAATGAGGACCGGCCGCTAAACCTGTTGCGCCAACATAACCAATAACCTGACCTTGTTTAACGCGCTGTCCTTTTTTAACCGCACGTTTAGAAAAATGTAAATACTTGGTGACTATGCCGTTACCGTGTTGAATAAACACATAATGACCATTATATTTGTTATAAGTAGAATGCGTCACCTTGCCATTACCAGAAGCAACTACTGGTGTACCTGTTTTAGCAGCATAGTCGATACCCCGGTGTGCTTTCCAACGTTTTTGTACCGGGTGAAACCGTTTAGGTTTAAAATTAGAACTAATATATTTAAAGTTCACGGGAGCACGTAAAAAAGCTTTACGCATACTCTTACCGTCGGGCGTATAATACTCATTATCAGTAAAACGAATCGCTTGAAATACTTCACCTTGGTTCGTTATTTCAGCGGCTAAAATATTACCCGTACCTATATATTCACCTTCAATATATTTCTTTTCGTAGGTAATTTGGAAGCTATCGCCTTTACGCATATCTAATCCAAAATCGATATCCCAACCAAAAACATTAGCAAAGTTTATAATTTGGCTATCATTCAACCCCGCATTTACGCCAGCATTCCAAAAACTAGAATTGATTGTGCCGTAACTAAAACCCTCGCGTATTTCTACTTTTTTGATTTCTCGGTGAGACTGATAACTATCACCCACTAAATTAATAAATAAGGTATCGGTTTTAGAAAGTGCATATTCAAGCGCAGCTAATTGTTTAGCGTCATTACTAGCAATACGTAATTTATCACCCACATTAAGTCTTTTTAATAATTTACTTTCTTTCCCTTTAGCAGTGCTCACCGCATAAGTTGTTTGCGCACTAAAACCTAAACGCTTTAGTATTAATGCTAAAGAATCACCACTTCGTACTTTCACTGTTTGCCAATTTAAGTGCGCTAACTCTTCTAAAGAATCTTTTACTTTACTCTTTCTTTTTAAGTTGCCGCTAGCTAAGCTGCCCACTTTTTGAATATCTTTCGCTTTATCTAATGATGGTAACTTACCTGTTGTTACTTTACTGTCTGTTTTAGCCTGATTACGTTGTGGTAGGGCAATATGCTTCGCCGCTGGCTTACTCGCAGATATAAACTCTTCAGGTAAAGCCACTTGAATGCGTTGTCCCACTTTAATAGATTCAGGTTCAAAGCGTTCTTCGTTCGACGGAATAATTAATATAAGTAATAAAAAGCTACTAATGCCAAGAATGATCCAGCGATGCTGCTTAGGTAAATTTTGGAATATTTCTAATGATTTTTTAAACAAAATACAACTCGAGATGTTAATAGCGGGAAAAGGTAAATAGACGATCACTTCAGTTAATCCAATTACTATATCAAAACTTATTCGAAACTACATAAAAAATGCCACGTTACTGCGCTATAGTCTTTGAGAATAGGAGTATTTATAAAAATTTAACGAATCAACCTAAAACTAGAGATTAATATAGGCCATATTTATTAACGCAACTCATTTTATTTTTCTGACTTCGATAGTTGATGTTAATCAATACTTACTTATGCTCAATACATAGTTATCATAAAACGAGCATTGCTAACAAAACGTTTATTCGTATGAGTCATAAATATTGTCGATTAAAAATATCATTTTAAAGTATTACAAAAAACAACGTAACGGGTACAAGCGAATACTTTATTGCGTCTGTTTATCATTAAAATTCCTATTTCTTTACTAAAAAAGCCATTATAAGGTTTTATCCTACTGGCAAAGTACAGTAGAATTCGGCCATTAAATAAACTTACCTAGTCAATATAACCACGCATTTATTAAAAGAGTGTGCACTTTATTTTATAGTGCAACATTTCAGTGGCTATCACGTATTAATAGAGCCTCCATTCATGAGCTATTAATACACTAAGTACATAAAACCAGTCAGTGGAGTCCTAATGACCGACGTTAACCAAGCATTCGCCGAATTAAAACGCGGAGCAGAAGAAATATTAGTTGAAGAAGAGTTATTAACAAAACTTAAAACAGGCAAACCTTTAAAAATTAAAGCAGGTTTTGATCCTACAGCACCAGATTTACATTTAGGTCATACCGTTTTAATTAATAAACTACGCCAATTTCAACAACTAGGTCATGAAGTTATTTTCTTAATTGGTGATTTCACCGGTATGATTGGTGATCCAACCGGTAAAAATGTTACGCGTAAGGCCTTAACCAAAGAAGATGTACTCGCCAACGCTGAAACGTATAAAGAGCAGGTTTTCAAAATATTAGATCCCGCTAAAACAACCGTTGCTTTTAACTCTACATGGATGGATAAAATAGGTGCAGCAGGCATGTTGCAACTTGCCTCTCGCCAAACAGTTGCACGTATGATGGAACGCGATGACTTTAAAAAGCGTTATGCCAATGGCCAAGCGATTGCCATTCATGAATTTATGTATCCTTTAGTACAAGGTTGGGATTCTGTTGCTCTTGAGGCGGACGTTGAATTAGGCGGTACCGATCAAAAATTCAACTTACTCATGGGTCGTGAGTTACAAAAATCTGAAGGTCAACGTCCTCAAACTGTATTAATGATGCCATTACTTGAAGGTTTAGATGGCGTTCAAAAAATGTCTAAATCATTAGGTAACTACATTGGTATTACTGACAGCCCTACCGAAATGTTTGGTAAAATAATGTCAATTTCAGATATATTAATGTGGCGTTACTATGAATTACTTAGCTTTAAGCCATTAGCAGAAATTGAAGGCTATAAAACTGAGATTGAAAACGGTAAAAACCCGCGAGATGTTAAAATTGATTTAGCAAAAGAGCTTATTACCCGTTTTCATGATAGCGCTGCTGCCCAAGCCGCTCATGATGAATTTATTAATCGTTTCCAAAAAGGCGCGTTACCTGACGACATGCCTGAACTGACTATTACCGCAGAAAATGGTGAAATTGCTATCGCGAACTTACTTAAAGAAGCCGGCTTAGTAAGTAGTACTTCTGATGCTTTTAGAATGATCAAACAAGGCGCGGCTAAAATAGACAGTGAAAAAATTACTGACCGTAGTTTGGTTATTGTTGTAGGCTCAACGGCTGTTTACCAAGTAGGTAAACGTAAGTTTGCACGTATCACCGTAAATTAAACTAAAGATAAAGACGAAAAAAAGTCGTCTATAAGAGTTATTACAAACTAAAAACCAGTCATTACGACTGGTTTTTTATGTCAAAGGATCAACCGATACATCATTTTTAATTGATCCTTAAATTTTAATACATTCTCGATTAAAATACATATATTGCATACTGCCTAATGACCCAGTTATATCTGCTTTATTTGATAACCCTCTGCTTTTAAAAGCGCTAAGACACTGTTGCCACCTACCAAATGCGCGACACCAACCAACACAAATTCTTTATCGTTATCAGTAAACATGGTGTGAATATCTTTTACCCAATCTTTATTGCGATCAGTGAGCACCGCTTTTAAGGTTTTTGGATCGGCTTTCATCGGTTCAATCGCCAATGTATTCATTACACTTTCATTACCGCTACGCCACGCAACGAGTAAGTTTGTAAACATACTTTTAAAGTTTTTCATTTGTTCAATATTAGACTGAACAAATTTATCTTCATCACCTTTACCCATATTAGCAATCATGTCCATTTGAAATTGAACACTTTCAAAATAAGCGATTTTTTTATTATCTTTTATTGCCTTTTTACTATAAAAAACGTCTACACCTTCGCCAGATAGTCCTGCTTTTTTTACTTCCAACAGCGCCAGCATAGTCATAAGAAAGCCCGGTTTAAAGTGTTGAAACATGGCTAAATCTGCACCTAATGTAGAAACATACTCCTGTAAGTTTTTATGGGTTCTTTTGGATAAAAAATCACCTACTTTTTTACCGCTACCATATGTTAACTGTTGCATCATTTTCATTTGAAAGTCCATGTCACTCGCGTCAGGTAACTTAGCCTCCAACACTATGCTGTCACTCTTTTCATAAGCTTGCTCAAATTCCTTTGGTAAAGGAAATTCCGATGCCGGTAAAATATGTACTGTGCCACCAATAAAAATATGATCATTACCCTTACTGACTTTCCATACCGATCAAA
>Ga0308012_10001124_pt1 | contig 14776 bp, 5 predicted proteins | sample Neamet179_FD_203133 | JGI IMG/M metagenome (GOLD analysis project Ga0308012, IMG submission 203133) | Marine microbial communities from water near the shore, Antarctic Ocean - #179 | ecosystem: Environmental > Aquatic > Marine > Unclassified | place: Southern Ocean | collected 2014-07-25 | reverse complement strand
TAAAATACTAAACGCATAACTTATATTTGCAGCACTAAATAGCATTTACATGAGAAAACAGATAGTTGCAGGAAATTGGAAGATGAATAAAAATCTTCAAGAGGGAATTGATTTATGCAAATCTATTATTGCACTTACTTCTAAGGTTACCAGAGAAGTAATTATTTCTGCTCCTTATATTCATTTAGCCTCTTTGGTTGATCTTTGTAAAGGAACTAATGTGAAAGTTGCTGCACAAAACTGTCATCATAAACAATCGGGTGCTTATACAGGAGAAGTCTCTACTGCTATGTTAGCAGACTTAGGATTGGACTATGTTATTGTAGGACATTCTGAGCGTAGAGCTTTTAATGCTGAAACAAATTCTCTATTAGCTGAAAAAGTAGATGCTGCCTTGTCTCAAAACCTAAAAGTTATTTACTGTTTTGGCGAAACGCTTGAGGAGCGTAAATCGAATGTTCATTTCGATTTAGTACGTACTCAAATTACCGAAGGTATTTTCCATTTAACTGCCGAGCAAATGACTAAGGTTGTTTTGGCTTACGAGCCTGTTTGGGCTATCGGAACTGGAGAAACTGCTAGTAGTGAACAGGCACAAGAAATGCATGCTCATATTCGTCAAGTTATTACAAGTAAATACGGAAGTGAAATCGCACAAAATACTTCTATTCTTTATGGTGGTTCTTGTAAGCCTTCTAATGCTACAGACTTGTTTTCTCAAACCGATGTAGACGGTGGTTTAATTGGTGGTGCATCTTTAAAAGCCACAGACTTTGTATCAATTATTAAGGCTTAAGAGATGAATTATATAGAAGTTAACTTTACGATTACTGCAAACGAATCTGCAGAAATTAATGCCCAAATGGCTAGAGAAATTTTAGTGGCCGAATTAGGAGCTTTAAATTTTGAAAGCTTTGTAAATACAGATACTGGATTGCAAGCTTATGTGCAAGAAGCCGATTTTGTAGAAGAAGAAGTTAAAGACTTATACATCCTTCATAATCCTGACTTTACGATTAGTATGGATGTTGTTACTATTGAACAACAAAACTGGAATGCTGAATGGGAGAAGAATTTCGAACCTATTGAAGTTGACGGTAAGTGTATAGTTAGAGCACCTTTTCACGATGAAAAAGAAGTAGATTTTGATATTGTTATAGAACCAAAAATGTCTTTTGGTACTGGGCACCACGAAACAACGCATCAAATGATTGCTCAGTTGTTAAATATTGATGTTTCTGGAAAACGTGTTTTAGACATGGGCTGTGGTACTGGAATTCTAGCCATTTTGGCTTGTATGAAAGGGGCTAATTCTATTACGGGTATCGATATTGACGAATGGGCTTATGAAAATACGCTAGAAAATGTTCGCAAAAATAAATGCTCCCAAATAATTGTGAAGCAAGGAGGAGCAGAGCTCTTAAACAATTGCTCTTACGATGTAATTCTTGCCAACATAAATAGAAATATTCTTTTAAACGATATGGAAGCATATACCAATACAATGCGTAGAGGTTCTCAAATTGCTTTTAGTGGATTCTATACCTCCGATATTTCTCATATTGACACCAAAGCACGTACACTAGGATTACGTCTTTTAAGACAAAGTGAAAAAAATAATTGGGCTGCGCTAGTATACCAAATGGGCTAGTAAGTTTTATTTCCTTTTTTATTTCCTTCCAGGCCTTCTTTCTTTTAGTGAATGAAACGTATAAAATGAGCGTTGTAAAATGTTGTTTGATCTTGCCGACCAATGGAAGGCTAGCGAGTTTCATTTCCTTTTTTATCTCCTTCTAGACCTCTTTTCTTTTAGTGAATGAAACGTATAAAATGAGTGTTGTAAAATATTGTTTGATCTTACAAATTAAGGGCTAGTTAGTTTCATTTCCTTTTTTATTTCCTTCTCGTCCTCAATTCTTTTAGAGAAATAAGCGTATAAAATGAGTGTTTCAAAATGTAGTTTGATCATACAAATTAAGGGCTATAGTTAGTTTCATTTCCTTCTCGACCTCTTTTCTTTTAGTGAAAGAAGCGTATAAAATGAGCGTTATAAAATGTTGTTTGAGCTTGCCGACCAAAGGAAGGCTAGTGAGTTCATTTTATTAGCCATTTTAAAGTTTCTGAAACGTTAAGAAAGAAATATAGTAATGATTTTTATTCGCGTTTCTCAATTAATTATTGAGCTCATGATTTTCAATTCGTTCTTTTCATCAAGGAAAAGGACTACATCAATTAAGTTTTAAAAATATAATATTCATTGTGTCAAAGAATCTTTTATAGGATGGTTTCCCAATAACCATCTTTCTATTCCCTAATTATCTTACACAAAACTACACCTGATAATCAGTGGATTAGAAAATAATTTAAAAATAATTCTTTTTTTTGTTAACCTTTTGGCTTTTGCTTACATAGAGATATGGAAGCTTGAAGTCTTTTTGAGCTCTAACGTTCTTGTAAAGTCGATGATGTTTGGTTTTCGAGACTTGAAACTATGTTTTCGAAGGTTGAGAATAACTAAGTCAATTATTAATATTAGTTTAGTACAATATTTAGCTTTACTAAGTGCAATAACTCATTTTTGAAAAATGAAAACCTATCTTTTTAAAGAAGGTCGGAACAATTACCACTGTGTAAACTTATCCGACATACTATATATTAAAGCAGAAAATGGAAGAACTATAATTATCTGTACAACTATGGAAATTAAATCCCCTTTACATTTTAAGGATGTATTAAGCAATATGGGTGATGCCTTATTTCAATGCCACCGTTCGTATGCGATAAACTTAGATAAAATTACCAAATTTAATACCGATTCTATTTACCTCTCCAAGCACATTATTAACCTGGGGACAAAGTATAAAAATGAGCTTTTCGATAAAATGCTCACTAACCAAAATTTTGTCACCAATATTTAAACCCTAAACCCTAATACTTATTCATTATGAAAAAGCAACTACTTTTTATCATTTCTTGCTGTATTTCAGCAGTTATGTTAGGGCAGATATCCATTTCAAACAATGGACAGTCTCTATTAGCTCCAACCGTAGTAGATTCTACCACTACAATTGAGTTAACAATTACATCTGATATTATTCAAGATGTTAATATAACAGGAATTGAAGAACCTTTTAGTATTTCTAGTGAGGTTTTGTATTTTACTGAGGTAGGGCAATCTATAAGTTTTACAATTTCATTAAACCCAAGTACTCCAGGTAACTATTCTAATTTACTTAGTGCCTCAGGTACTATTTTTGGTGCATTAGAAATACTTATCGAAGGTGAGGGTACACTTGTAGAGGTTACTACCTCTGCAGATACGCTCTATTTTGGTGAAGTTCCTATTACGCAAACAAGTGTACAATGCCTAAACATCTCAAATGTTGGGTCTGGTACTATGTTAGTTGGAGACATACAATCTACAAGTCCATATTTAACATCCTCAGAGACTAATTTCTCGTTAGCACAAGATAGCACCAATGGAGTTTGTTTTACATTTGAGGCTACTTTAGCTGGAGACTGGGAGGAAACTTTAACGATTTATTCTTCAGATCCTAATAACGGTTCTCATGAAATAGTTTGTGTGGGTACTTCCATTTCAGAAATTGGTGGTGAAGTATCAGGAACTTTGGGTGCTATTAACAGCCCATACTATGTAGTTGAAGACTTACTAGTTCCAGATGGTTTAATACTCTCTATTGAACCAGGTGTAGAAATTTTTGTTCAAAACAACTCTAATATTACTGTAGAAGGTTCTCTTTATGCTACTGGTAGTATAGACGATTCTATCTATTTTTATAATGTAAACCATTTGATATTTAATGAAGCTGATAATACGGTTTCTTTTGATTATTGTAATCTTTCCAAACAGGAAGTAAACGAAGAGGGTAACTATACTTATGTATATGAAGATATGCAAGATGGAAATTGGGATGATATTATGGAATATAATACATGTTTTAATTCGTTCTCATTAAATAACAATGCTTCTTGGTTTAGAGATACAGATGATGCTACTACCGATAATTATATGTACACGTATCAATCAGATGCAAGTTGTGGTACAAATGGCACCTACTGGTACACCCCTTTCTATTCTGTTGTTAATGAACAATCGTATGTGAATTTAGACTTTGATTATTTTGTTGAAAGATCTGAGTCTAGAACTAGGTATTTAATTTATGTAGAAGTAAACTCAGGAGGTTGGGAACTATTTAAAGATATGGGTTCTTGGTACAACGGTAAAGAATTTCACATCTCTTATCAAATGAATGGATTAAATGAGGGTGATGAATTTAGATTTAAATTTGAATCTTATGTGTCTTCTACAGACGGATATAAAAATCAACATTATGCTCATTTCGATAATTTCCATATTTATGGAACTAGTACATTAAATGAAGAAGGTTACTTCAGTTCAAATGATAACGACAATTTAAATACGGTAAAGAATCCTGACAACCAGTTTTACAATGTACTAGCCTATGAGCAAGCGAATAATATGAGTGCGTATGAAATGTGGGCACCAGAAAGTGAAAATTCTGACTATTATTATCATTACGACAATAGTTCAAGTCCTAATTACCAATATGCAGATTATCAATATAACATTAACTATGACTGGACATTGGGTTATAGTTCTACTACTTGGAGGTATAATGAATCTAAAATGTACTATTTAAGAGATTCGATTACTCAACTAAAATTTGAAATTGACTTTATACAGTGGAATGACTGGGGGAGTGATCAAATGAAGTTTTATTACCGAACCTCCGATATTGGATGGACTCAAATTTTTTATAAAAATACAGAAGAATACACTAGCACAAGTTTCTGGACAGAATATGAATCTGAATTAATCTCTTCAGATCTAGGAATGGGCGACTACGTACAGTTTAAAATAGACTTTTATCAGTATGGCGCTGAATTTGATAATTTTAAAATCAGTACTTATAATTTACCTGAGTCAGATGGACTACAGCATTTAGTGATTAACTCAGGTGAATTTAAAGACATGTCATTGAGTGCCTCTAGTCTCCTTATTGAGAATTCTGAAAGTAATTTGGATTTTGTTTCATATAATTCTCCATTGGATTTTGAGAATGTTAATCTTTCAAATACAACTGATCAATTATGGCTTTCGGATGATTCTGAACAAAACTATAATTTTGACAATGTAACTAGTGATAACGCAAATTCATTTTTAACTTATAACAATCAGGCAAATACGAATAGCCAGATTAGTATCGAGAATTCCAGATTTAATAATTTAAATACTGTGATGAATATAGAGGCAAGCACCTCATCTATTGTTATTGAGAATTGTATAATTAACAATTCGGGTTCTATAAATTTATCAGGCGATAATTTAAATTTAGCTGTGAACGAATCTAGCATTAGTAATTCTACTTCTAATGCAATTAACTCTATAGGTTCCGATAATAGTATTGGCCTAGTTCATACAGTGCTATCAGATTCAGAAAGTTCTGCAATTTATGCAAGTGGATCGAACAACGATATTACCCTAAGTAATTCTGTTATTTCCAATAACGGTGCTTATGGCTTGTATGCTTCGAGAAATAACTTTATAGACCATTCCACAATCTTTGGTAATGGAAATTATGGTGTGTATACTGGAGTACAAGGAATGTCTTATTTAAAGAATTCTGTTGTTGCATTAAACAATAATTCTTACAATTCTCAAATCAATAGTAATATAGAAGTCTTTTATTCTCTTACTTCTGGTAATCCTTATTTTGCAGACGAAGATGGTCGTTTAGAAACCTTTTCGGAAGCAGTAGATGCTGCAATGCCTTGGGAGGTAGATGCTCATATGCCTTCTGGTTTAGGTAGTATTCGTGCAGATATGGGTGCTTATGGTGGTCCTAATAATGCTTATTGGGGTGGAGACGCTGTACCTAATGGTAGCCCAACAATAACGGCAGTAACTGATATCCCTAATGATCAGGGTGGTTTGGTAGGAATCGAATTTGATGCTTCTGTTTTTGATGGAACTCATCCTGCTTATAATGTAACTCATTACTCTTTTTGGAGAGAAATGAATCTTGACGGTGAAAGAAAAGCATCTGTTTACCTATATCCAGAAAACATAACCTTATCTAACGAAGAACGTGCTGATGATGGGAACTGGGAACATGTTGGAGAGATGACTTCAAATGACTTTAATGCTTATGGTTTTAGTGCGAGTACTTTGGCAGACTCCGTAAGTGGTAATGTTTATCCTAATACTTATGTTGTTATTGCACATACAGAAGATCAAGAAGTTTATTGGTATTCCGATACTCTTTCTGGATACTCTATAGATAATTTGGCTCCTAACGCACCTCAGGAATTACGTTCGAATATGAATTTTACTTCTACACATATTTCGTGGGAAGCTCCTACAGAAATAGATTATGATTTCTCTAACATTTATAGAGATAGTATTCTAGTTGGTTCTACAAATAATGTGTCATTTGAGGATTCTACTATAGAGCACATGGTAGAATATGACTATGTTATAAGCCATGTAGATGTTCACGGTAACGCTAGTGACACTTCAAGTACAAGTGTTTTAGCATCTATTGCTCCGTGGGTTCATTATCATTCAGATTTAATTCATAATGTAGAATTTCCATCCGATTTATTTACAGAAATGAATGGAGAAGGTATTCAAGTAGGCGATTATGTTGGTGCTTTTATTGAGATTGATGGCGTTTTAGTCTGTATTTCTCAAGTAATGTGGATAGGCGATGACACGCTAATAGAATTGTATTTGAGTGAGAACTATTTAGGTGAAACTGTCTTATGGAAACTGTACGATGCATCTAATAACACAATATACTTAGCAGAAGCTACTTATAGTGTAGAATTTCCTCAAAACTCTACTATGTTCGTTAGCGGTTCTTCTCAAATTTTAGAATTCAATATCGATAGAACACAAACTATTCATGTAAACGAAGGTTGGTCTATGATTTCTTCTAATGTATTATTAGCTGGAGAAAGTATAGAAACAGTTATGTCTGATATTTCTAACTCTATATTTGTAGTTAAAAATGACCAAGGTGATGTTTATTGGCCAGAGTGGTCTTTAAATACAATAGGCTCATGGAAAACAGGAGCTGCTTATTTAATTAAGTCTTCAATAGCATCAGAATTAGAAGTTATTGGTCAGCCTTTATTACCAGAAATAACTCCAATACATTTAAACGAAGGTTGGAATATGATGGCCTATTTACCTAATTTACCATCTAATACTGAACAAGCTTTAGAGGATATTGTAGACAATGTTATTATTGTTAAAGATGCTGATGGTAATGTTTATTGGCCAGAGTATAACTTAAATTCTATTGGTTTATTAGAACCAGGTAAAGGGTATCAGTTAAAAGTTACTTCAGATTTAACATTTAGTTATCCTAAAGTGGACGAAGAAGAAAGATTGAATTTACAACCAAATCCAATTTTACATCATTATACAGCACCTAAAAATACGGGTTCTAATATGACCTTATTAATACCTAATAGTGCTTGGGTTGAAGAACCGAATTTAGGAGATGAAATTGTTGCCTATGATGCGAATTTCAATGTAATTTCTTCTGTTGTATATTCAGGTTCAAACCAGGTATTAACCCTTTGGGGAGATGATTCTACAACTGATGTTAAAGAGGCATTAGCTACTGGCGAATCTTTCTATTTGAATTTATGGCATAAAGAAACCAACACCACTAGTAAATTAGATGTTTACTCGTATTCTCAAGGTTCTGGTCTTTATAGTGAAAATGATATTCAAATTATATCGTCTATTGGAAATGGATTCGAATTACGTACGGGTACTTTACAACTTAAAGCACTAATTCCTAACCCTTCTGCAGGTTCTATAAGTATTGCACTTACAAACCCAATTGATCAAAAATTAGAAATTGAAATTTACAATCAGTTGGGTCAAATTGTATTTCATACTGAATCGGTTAATTATGTAGCTGGAAATCAAAGTATTTTGATAGAACCTTCTCACTTAGAGTCTGGTTCATACTTTGTAAAGGTTCTCTCTAATAACGATTTAGACGTTCTTCCTTTACAGATAATTAAGTAATTTATTAGGGGCTTTAGCCCCTAATTTTCTTTCTTTTAAATATTTTCGTATGAAATTCTATTTTTCTTTACTCTGCATAGTTTGTAGCATTTCTCTATTTGCTCAAGATAATTCTGGTTGTACTAATCCTTTGGCTTTAAATTTTGATGCTGAAGCAATAGTAGATGATGAATCTTGTCTAAATGTGAATCATACTCCCGAAGAATTTTGGGGATTTCAAACAAGCGAATTTTCTCATTTAATTGTTATTCCAGAGAATGCAGATTTATCCATTAATGGAGAACCGCTTAAACTTGGAGATTTTATCGGAGTATTTTACACTTATAATGATCAAGAGTATTGTGCGGGCTATTCATACTGGACTGGAACTAATACTCATATTACTGTATGGGGTTCTAATGTGGAGTCTGAATTCCAAATAGGTACTGCATTCGAATTTAAGGTTTGGGACTCTGAAAAGGCAATTGCTTATTCTGCTGAAGCCAGTTACACCGTTTTTGGACCTTATATTGAGGGTCTATTTTCTGTAAATGCATTTTCTCAAATTAATACACTTAGTGCTTCTGGAACTACTGATGTTGCTATTAATTCCATAAGTAATCCAACAAATGGATGTGGAATAACGTCTACAGATTTTACAGTAGAGTTATCTAATTTAGGTACTACCGATGTTTACTTTTTAAACTTAGATTTAACTTATAATTCTATTTTAATTACTGATGCGCAATACCTTAATTTAGCTTCTGAATCTACAATATTACATTCCTTTGAAAATACGATTGATGTTTCAGAATTTAATACAATTGAATTCTCCGTTTCTATAGATGATTCATTTGATGATAATGCTACGAATAACTTAACTAGTTCTATAGTAGACAATCAATCTCCTTTAAATGTTTTAGTTAATGTAACTCAGGCTTCTTGTATTGGCTTTTCAGACGCAAGTATATCTGTTGAGGTACTTGGAGATGATGGTACTTATACTATAGATTGGGAAGGTGAATTTGAAGGCTTTGAAATCTCTTCGCTTACTGCCGGTATGTATGAGTTTACTGTAAGTAATGATGATTTATGCTCTACAACTATTCAAACTGAAATAGCAGAAACCGAAGCATTGAGTTTCGAATCTGTTTACGAACCAATTTTATGTACAGATAGTACTACAGAAGTTTCTTTAAACATTTCTGGAGGGGTAGGTGATTATGTAATCGATTGGCAAGGAAATAATAATTTAGCTTTAATGGCAGGAGCGTATACTGCTATTATTTCTGATGCTAATTTATGTTCTTTTTTAGCCGAATTCACTTTATTAGAACCGGAACCGATTATTATAGAAAATTCAATTATAAGTGTTCCTTGTATAGGGCAAACAGCTTCGGTTGAACTTCAAATTTATGGAGGTACAGGAAATTATACTATAGATTGGCAAGGTATAGACTCATTAGAAATGTTTGAGGGCGATTATACTGTTCTAGTTTCAGATGATAATTCTTGTTTAATTGAGCACACTATTTCAATTGTTGATCCAGATGAAATTTCAATTAATTTGAATATAATTGATGCCTTATGTGTGGATGGTTTTGGAATGATCGATCCTATTGTAAATGGTGGTGTTGCTCCTTATGTAATTTCTTTCGATAACGATATGTTAGCTTTAGAGCCCGGTAATTATCTTATCGCTATTGAAGATGCAAATGAATGTGTGAAAAATGAAATTTTTTCAATTGAAGAATCTGAATCTGGATTGTTTGATTGTTTTGGAATAACTTTTTTAGAAGATTCTTTGCTGTTTGAACAAACGAATAGTTTTTCTGTTATAGAATTAGAAATCCCTATTTACTCTGCTATTTCACAAGTAATTAGTTTTAATTCTGATAATGAATATCTAACAATATTAGAGGATTCCTTAATCTTTAATGCCGAAGGCAGTCAATCTATTCATGTAGAAATACTTGCTGAACAAGCAATTGAATTTTTTGCTGATATTACTGCGAGTGCAAATGTTTGGGGAGAAGCTTCTTTAACTATTTCAGGAAGTATTGTTCAACCAGAACTTCAAATAAGTGCAAATAATTTAGACTTTCAGGACAATACCTTATTAAATGCCGATACTTTAAGTTTTTGGATTTACAATAATGGAAATGCTAATTTAGACTTAAGTACAATCAGTTCATCATCTAGTATTGTAACCTTAGATTGGTATAATAATACGATTATGCCTGGCGATAGCTTATTGGTAAATGCTATATACGAACCAATAAATTCTGGATATTTAGAGTCTCTAATAAGTATAGAATCTAACGATCCAATAAATTCAATTAGTCAAATATCTTGTGTCGGGAATGCAGTATCCGAAGTTTATGGAGTTCAAACAGGTGTTTGGTCTGCTATAAATAGCCCTTACTCTATCGTTGGAGATGTAATTGTTCCAGATGGTGATAGCTTATTGATTGAGGCTGGTGTAGTAGTGGTGTTCAAAAATGACTATTATATTTCTGTTTTTGGAACCTTCGAAGCTATAGGGGCTATTTCAGATTCCATTACTTTCCGTTCTGTGGATTCTATTCCTCATGGTGCATTCATATTTAACGAAACCGACAATCCGATTGTATTTGACTATTGCAAGATGGATGGATTGAACCAGAATAATGGGTTTCCAGTTTTGCTTTCTGGAACTGTAGATTATGCAAATTATACTGAAGACTTTAGTTCTGGGGCAAACAATGGCTGGTATTCATCTGCCTATTCCTCTGGTGTAACTGGTGGGGCTTATTATAATGACTATTATTACAATAGTTCTTGGAATACGTCTTATAGCTATTCTCCTCAAGTTGTTATTACTGAGGGTCTACCTGTCGAATTTGACTTTAGGTACAGAAATGATTGGGATTACTATTCGAATGGTACTTTGCGTTTTCAGTATCAAACTTTTAATGGAGATACTTGGTCTGGATGGAATGAGTTTACTTATGACGATTATGAACAGACCTCATGGACTACACGCTCGTTCAATATAGCAAACACTAATGATGTTTATGCGGTGCAGTTTCGGTTCTATAATTATTTCTACAGATCAATGTACTTCGATTTGGACTATTTTAATATTACCCAAAGTACTCCTTATAATGTTCTAAATGGAGTTGTTTTTAGAGAAGAAAACCTAGAAGCATCTGTTTTCGATATTCATGTTTCGGAATTAGAATTGAAAAACTCTAGCATTGTAAATTGTGCCAAGCGTTTAGACTTTAATGGCAATGAAGGGGTTTTTAATTTAGATTCCACTTCTGCAGTTATTTCTAATACACACTTTGCCAATAATAGTTCCTATGCATTTAAAACAGCAAAAACCTCTTTAAATATAGTAGACTCTTACTTTGAAGATAAAGGGATTAGTATGTCGGTTAATACGGATTCCCTTACATTGGATTATGTGGTCTTTGAGTCTTGTACTAACGATGCTATTTATATAAATGGAGATTCTCTTAATCTTAACATTAATAATAGTTCTTTTGAAGGACAATACGTGAATTCGATTACTATAGCAGGTCAAAATGCTCAAATAGATATTCGCAATTCTTCAATTAGTAATGGTAATGCAAATGGACTCGAAATTAGTGCAACTAATTCCAATCTTACTTTCAGTAATTTAATTTTTGAAGGCAATAATTCTTATGCTTATTATGCCACTAATTATGGGGTTAACCTTATTGCTGATAGTCTTTTAATTTCTGGCAATGCAAATGGGTTTAAGACTACATCTTCTAACTCTACCTTAAATATTTTCGATTCTCAATTTGTTGGAAATCTAGGAACTGCTATAGAAACAAATGGCCAATATTCTCATGTTGATTTAGAAAAAGTTATTCTAAAAGAAAATGGTTCTAATGCCATTTATATGACTGGTGATGCATTCTCAATTTTAAATAATTGTGTAATTCGTGATAATGGTGGGATTGGTTTAAGAACTGGTGGTCATCAAATCATTAACTATTCAACCATTTTCAATAACAGTGGTAGAGGCTTACATTCTGATAACTCAATTGAGTTGAAAAACTCAATTGTCTATGGAAACAATGCAAACGCACTAATGCAGATTTACTGTTCGTACAATTTAGACGCACAGTATTCTGCAATACAAGGAGTATACTCTTATGGGATTAATTCAAACCCTAATGAGGAAACACTAAATCAAGTAATAACTGCAGATCCTTTGCTGAGTCCTAACGGATATTTATTAGAAGGTTCTCCCGCTATTGATGCTGCCATGCCTTGGGAGCACGATCATATTATGCCTCCAGGTTTATTAGGTGTAACAGCCGATATGGGTGCTTATGGTGGACCTAACAACCAAGTTTGGGGCGATGGCACTTCTGCTGCAACAGAAATCCCAGACGGAGCTCCAAGTATCTTAGAGATTATCGATATACCACAAGATCAAGGTGGTTTTGTAGGTCTTCAATTCCAAGGTTCTGTTTTCGATTATGGTTTAGCTGGTTACGATATTAGTTATTATAGTATTTGGAGAAACTTACAGTTAGATCCTACTGGCGAAGATTTCTGGGAGAAAATAGGTGAGATTCCTTCTCAATCATTCCAATATTATGGTTTCACTGCAGAAACGCTAGGCGATTCTATTATGGACAGTCCTGTAGTATCTAGATTTAGTATTATAGCACATACAAATTTTGATGATGTGTATTGGATGTCGGAAGTAGCTTCTGGTTATTCTGTAGACAATGTAGCTCCTTTAATGCCCGATGGTATGGAAGGAAGATACGCTTACGAAGGAGGTTTAACTATTGATTGGAATTCTCCTACTGAAGCAGATTATATTCTAACAGAAATTTATAGAAATGGTGAATTGGTTGCTACAACTACTGAGACTGAGTTCTTAGACGAAACGGCTCTAGCCAATGAGACTTATTCGTATTTTTTACATCATTTAGATTTATCTGGTAACTCTTCGGAAGCTGGTGTTATAGAAGTTAGCTCACTATTGCCAAATTGGGAATTAGCGATTTCTGAGAAAACACACCATATAGCAATTCCAGAAAACTTCACTATTTCTACCAGCAACGATGTTGTTGAAAGAGGCGATTTCTTAGGTGTTTTCTATATGAATAATGGAGCGCTTACTTGTGGTGGAATGGCTCAATGGTCAGACGAAGATGTTGTTTTAACTGCCTTTGGTACTTCAGAGGAATTACTAGGATTTGCGAACAATGAGGAGTTTGTATGGCGTTTTTGGGATGTTTCCAAAAACGAGTATTATAATGCCAATGTTACCTACGATAGTAACTTGCCAAATTCTGCTAATTTTATTGAAGATGGATTAAGTGCTTTACAAAGTATAGATATTTATGCAAAGCACTCTATTAACCTACCTCAAGGTTGGTCTATGATTTCGTCTTATGTTCAAGAAGACAATACTTTACTGTCTGCATTGTTTGCTCCAGTAAACGAAGACATATTTATTGTAAAAGATGAAAATGGAACGGTTTATTGGCCAGCTTATAACTTTAACGATATTGGAGACTTATCTGAGTTGCATGGATATAAGTTATTGATGGCAGAAGAGAATGATATTGACTTTGTAGGCCGTAAAGTTATTCCTAACGAAACGGTTTTAAACTTAGAAGAAGGATGGCAAATAATGCCTTATTTAAGAGAGCAAGCTGCTTCTGCTGAGGTTTTATTCGATCCTGTAGTTGAGTCGGTTATTATTGTAAAAGATGATTTAGGAAATGTGTATTGGCCAGAATGGGGAATCAATACCATTGGTAACCTAAAACCTGGTAAAGGATACCAAGTGAAATTAACGAACGATAGAAATTTCAATTATCCAGCCAATGCTTTGGAATTACCATTAGAGCAACGTTTGGGTAATTTTGATCCTAGTTATTTTGTGGTTCAAAACCGTACAGCTTCTAACATGACCTTAGGTATTCCATTAGATGCATGGGATGTTAAGCCAAATGTGTTGGATGAAATTGCTGTTTGCGATGCGCAAGACAGAGTTTTAGGTTCTGCAGTATTTACTGGTTCCGACTTAGTTATTTCTATATGGGAAGACGATGAGTATTCCTCAACTAAACAAGGTTTTGTTTCTGGCGAAAGCTTCCAATTAAAATACAGAGACCAAGTAAATAATACTACTTACAGTTTAAAGGTTACAGCATGGGAACAAGGTTCTGCTCAGTTCGAAACTGATGAAATAGCTATTGTTTCGTGGATTGAACATGGTAGCTTGATCGATCAAGATTTCCATATTTACCCAGTTGTACCAAATCCGTCTACCGCTACTGCACAACTTCAGTTCTTTAGTCCTGATGCAAAGCTAGTAGTCTTAAGAATGTTTAATGTATTAGGCGAAATGGTATTAGAAGAATCGCTAAATGTAGAAGAAGGAATGTCTGTATACGAAATTCCATCGCATCGCTTTAACAATGGTACTTATACCGTTAAAGTAGAAACGACTAGTGGGGTAGAGGTTCAATCAATTCAAATAATACGTTAATATGAGAGTTGTCCTATTTATTTTCTCTTTCGTTTGTGCAAGTACTTTACTTGCTCAAACGAATTGGGAATTCGATATAACTGATCAATCACACTCTATTTTATTTCCTTTAGAGGTAACTGCTGCAACTTTTGAGCAAGGTGATTTTATGGGTGTTTTTTATGAAG
>Ga0308012_10001121_pt1 | contig 14789 bp, 1 predicted proteins | sample Neamet179_FD_203133 | JGI IMG/M metagenome (GOLD analysis project Ga0308012, IMG submission 203133) | Marine microbial communities from water near the shore, Antarctic Ocean - #179 | ecosystem: Environmental > Aquatic > Marine > Unclassified | place: Southern Ocean | collected 2014-07-25 | reverse complement strand
GGCTATCTCACGTTCTTTAAACCGTGCCGCCTGCACCTTCAATTTCGCACTGCGTGCCGCTTCGGAGTATTTGCGGGCTCTCTCACGGTCTTTAAGACGTGCCGCCTGACGGGCGGGATTTACCGTATCGTAGGGACCAGGGTTGGCCTCCTTGACTGTGCGATAACGTTCTTCGGCTGACTCCTTAGCAAGTTCGGCTGACTCCGCCCGTTGCAACAGCTCTGTTATTTGATGAGCCTGACTACGCAGCAGGCTCTCGACTTCAGCACCTCTTTCCTTTTGAGCCGCGATGACCATGGCCTCCTTCCAGTCCTCACCAGAGGCCGCGGGGCCGGCGGTTGTACGCACCTCGCGGCATAGAAAATCTACAGCGTTGAAAGGGAGAGGTACCGTCGGGAGACTGTCACCTGAGATAGACGGGATAGACTCGTCCGTGCCACTTGCAGAGGTGACACCAGAGGAACCGTCACTGCTGCGCTCCGTCGTCGCGGTTGGCGGGTCGTACAATGCATTTACCGAGCTCCCCTGGGTTTGACGGAAGCTCTCGGTGAACTCCGAGTCGTCGAGGGCAGCGCGTATCTCGCCCGCGGACTGTGACTCGCGTGAAAACGCAGTGCCCGCCGAAAGGTCGGCCTGTTCCAGCAGGTTGGGCTTTAGGGTTGGAGCGGCGTCGCCGCCGTTCGAGACGATAAACTCCGCCGAGCCCTCCTCGGCGTCTCCAGCCGATTGGAAGTCGAGGTCCTCGTCTTCTTCATCCGGCCCCCCGGAGACCGCCAGAGGTGGAGGGCCCATGGGTACGTCCTCGTGTTGCCTCTGCGCCAGCACGAACTCTGCCGACCCAGGTTCGTCAAGGTCGTCCTGATGCATATGTTCGTCATCAGTGTCGCCGAAGTAATCCCTCAGCACCGTGCCGTCGGCCGACACATAGTCTCGGTACGGGACTCCCGGTGCAGGTTTCGACGTGGGAGGGTCACCTACCTTGCCTCGGAGTACGCGGTCCAGAACTCGCTCCATCCCGCTGGCAGCCAGGGATCGCTCCAGGGCGGCCGACACCTCCGGGTCGAGGCCGTCGAAGTCGATGACCACTTCGTTTGTGACGAGCCCGTCCGAGACCGCGGGAGGGAGGGCAAGGTCCCTATAGCCGCCCGCGCCCCGGCGGAGAGCATACCGGTACGATCCTTTAGGGGAAGGGCCGGGTTTGCCTGTTGCGGTAGATCCTTTCCCGGACACAAGAGACGTGCCGCGGGCAGGATCGTCATCGCCCGTTTCTTCAGATCCCTTCCCGGCCACAAGAGACGTGCCGCGGGCAGGATCGTCATCGCCCGTTTCCTTCGATCCCTTCCCGGCCACAAGAGACGTGCCGCGGGCAGGATCGTCATCGCCCGTTTCGTGACCTGAGGGAGTCACTCCAGGCTGACCACTGTCACCTGTAACCTCAATTTTGCTGTGGACCGGGGGGTCAGCTGCTGCTGACATTTCGCGTCACTTACCGACGCTGAGCTACCAGTTTCCTCCTTCGGAGTACTCCTAGCTCGAGGATGAGAGCTAGAACGACAAGAAGCAGGTTGTTTATCTACTTCTGTAACTTTTATTCAATCACCGAACGCCGGTGACGATCATGCATTCGACCATGCATGACTACTGCGGACAATTATCTATGTACAGTAACTAGCATGCATGGTAGCAGGAACGCATCCTCACGCTCTAAACTATCATGCATGGTCGCAGGAATCGAACCTCGCGCTCTGCCAGCCGCAGGCCTTCGTTGCGACAAGTGTTATACCGGCATCAGCAATCATCCGATAATCCTACCGGCGTGCATCCCTGCTCTGATCTCTACTTTACTCTGTGATTCCCCAACACCTAGGAATGCCATATGCTAAACCCCAATCGGGTGTACCCATATCAGACAACCAGTAAAGGTTACGATCATTGCCACTTGTAGTCCCATGCCTCATTCTGTAGTGATGAGGCTTCGGGTAAGCAACTCCCGAAGATTACGAGCGGCCACGTCCGCCTCGAAAGTACCCCCTCCCAGGATTTGAGGCAAAATCCGCACCACCGCAGGCCAACATCATAACCCATCATTACCACGCAGAATTCACGTGGTAGTTCGTCGCGCACACCATGCCCATCAAAAGGTCCCTAACCCGTTTTACTTGGCCACGCTTCAGGCACGTGACATGTTTCCATCGCTGATGGGCAGCTCCACCAATGCATCCTCCGCAGAAAGAAGTGACCGCACCAGGGGCCACCGTGAAAGATTCACTGCACTCAATGCAGTTGATCTGATCACCAGTTATCTGTACTGGAGCCATCAGGTTGTCGAAATCTAGCTTCTGTGACGGATCAAAATCAGCAAGCGCCTTTTGCCGCTTCTCATATTTCTTTATCGCATCTTGTGCATTACTGCAATCTTTTACCGATTCCCAAGACATGTGCTCCACAGCATGATACGGCGGAACCCAATTCACCAGGTATTGAATCTTTCCTGCTCGATACCGATGGGCTACGATTTTCTTTACTTCAAAATCCAACTCCTTACTGATATCCGGGAACTCAATCACGGTAGGCTGTCCCAATTCGTCCAGCGGTGGCTTGTACGACTTCAGCCGCGACACGTGAAAATGGGGCCACACCTTCGATTTGGCTGGCAACTGCAGTTGCACAGTCCTGTACGCAACATAAGCCACCACTTTGTACGGGCCATACCACCGAGGCTCCGTCTTCCTGTTTACCAGGCCAGCTTTCTTCGCTGGGGTGGATATAGTTTCCGAGTTAACCATAACCATGTCGCCAACAACGAGTGTGTCGAGCCAATGTTTCCCGTTGGCTTGCTTGGTTTTACGTTCTGCAACTTTGGCGCGCGCCTCACAGGCGAGCTCGGCGCACTCGTCCATGAGCCGAACTTGGTCTTCAACACTGTCAACCACAGCAGGGTCATAAGCTTTTCGCAACTCTTCCGTCAGCCTCAGGTTCGTCAGCGGCACCCGGCCAGTGCGTCTCTCTATGGGTGACCGCTCGGTTGCTGACGTGGGTGTGGTATTGATTGCCGCCACCCCAGGAACCAAACGAGTGATCCAGGTGACTTGCGACAAATCCGCATTCCTCAGTTGTGCTTCCAACTGCTGAATCGTTATCTCGACCTTTCCATTGACACGCGTTGAGCGATGAGCCGTAGTCATGACCTGCCTTATCCCCATTAGATTCATCCAGGCCTGTGTATAAGCCGATGTGAAGATAGCTGCCCTGTCCGATATTATGGTTCGGGGCGTTTCGCCCATGCGGCACACCAACTCCTTCCATACCATTGTGGCATATCCGATCGAATCCAGCGTCGTGTGGCAAGGTGCGGCAACTAAGAACCCTGACCAGCGACACACCATCGCTAGGACGGCATCGTATTCAAACACAGAGTTAGTTTTCGGCAATCCCACAATCATGTCCACGTGCCAGTGTCCCGGGCCGATTGGTTCACCAACCCAAAGGGAAGGCCGAGCCTCACTCGACCTACGGAGGTGCTTATTTCGTTGGCACTGGTCGCAGTGAGCGACCACCACCGAAACTTGCTTCGTCATTCCCTTCCAGTAGAAATCCTTCCGCAACTCAGCGTACGTTCGCGGTTCCCCCAGGTGTTGGTCATACTGGCCTATGTGGACCGCAGCGATCACCCGCACTTGGAGAACCACCGTTGGAATCACTAGGCGCAGACGCGCAGAAAGCGGACACGCATGGTACAGCAGACCGTCGATCGTCAGGAAACCTCTCTCATTTTGCACCGCTTTTGCCAAAGCTAGTTCTCCTTCATAAGCCGTGCCTGCATAATGCGACGGTTTGAGCTCCACTCCTGGTTGGTGTTCCTCAAATCGTTCCAGCCCACATGGGTCCAACGTGAAGTATCCTCGGCGGTTCATCTCAGAATGGATCTCCTCTTGCTCTTGTCTACCTCCACACTTCGGGGAAGCATCGTCCGCTTTTGATGGTCCGTTCACCCTTAGTCTCGTGTCGGCTTTCAATTTTGACCTTGTCTTCAAGCCTCTCAAATCCTCGCGGCCGCGGTTCCATTCGAACAGTTTGTTTGCACTCGGAGGCGAATGGCCCTTCGGAGGCTTGTAGTTCGAAGCATCCTTCAACCAAGCAGCAATTTTCTCCAACGAGTCATTCTCCCCTGCGATGTAGACGGCGCCGTCGTCGTCGCACAAACTGCCCCGCGCCAGATCCAGTTTACCGGTCAGTTTCACTGGCGCGACAGGCAGCAATTCGAGGTGCCAAGTCGCCGTCGGTTTGGATCCAACCTCGGCACATTTGCCTTTGTAGCCCAAGTCCGACAACATTACACTAGACTGTAACACTCTGCCAATTATCTGTCGGTCATGCGTGGACACCGACTCAGGCAAGTTGTTTAGACCGTGCCGCTCGAAATGCGACAATCCCGACCATTCCCAACGGGTTAGCCCCACATCGGCCAGATCCGCGTGATACACAGCGTAGCAGTATTGCCTGGACGGCGACGCCGCCATGCCCATGTATACCAGCCTATCCTCTTCTCCACCCTCTCCGGGTGTAGGAGCCAGTGACGCGCGTTCGACCCGCACCTTAGGTCCATTAGGGACCAAACCGAGCCCTTTAAGCAACATTCGTGCCATCTTCCAGTGTGACTTTCCTAGGAGGAGAGCCTTGATCAGCTCCCAATGACCCCTGTCCGACCGGCTCCGTGACTGCTGCTTCTTCAAGATGATCTCGCCGGTTGCGCTATTGGTCAGGACCAGGGCCACCGCTACAGGGCGAGGCACGCTCCGAAACCCCTCTTCCTCAACCGGGCCCTCCAAACTGTCTTCTTGGAGGGCGTCGTACTGGGCGACGTCTTCCAGTCGTGCTGACTGGGCCTGCAACGAACTCAGTGTGGACGGCGCCGGCCTACTCGCGATGGCACCACCGCACATCAGTGGGATATACGGTTCCTCATCTTCAGGCTCGGACACCTCGTCGCTGGCCTCAGCAGCGTACACAATGTTTTCCAGCGCTGACTCTTCATCTAATTTGGTGAAGATCCAACCCCAACAGGGGAAGCATTCAAGGGAATCGACGAGCGTGAAGTCGGTGTTGTCCTCAAGAAGGCCGTCCTTCATGTCGAGCAACCTTGAGGCCGCGTCAGCTAGGTCGAGGATCGGTGAGTCCCCTTGCGAGTAGGCCAGCAACCAGGGGCGGTGCTGCTCTAGCTCCACCCTCATGGTCTCGATCTCGGAGTTGTTGCAGATCTGCCGGTCTTGTACTCCGGCGTTAGCCGCATGGTCCGTCACGACCACGATCGTAGGGTTCATCATCCTGAGCACCCTGCCCTTCTTCTGGAACAGATGGCGCACTCCAATCATCTCGCGGACCGACGCAGGTTTTCGGGCAAACGCTTTAGTGCCTGGCTGGCTGTGTACAAAACAAGGAACAAGGCGTCCCGTATCCTTTTCGTAAAACATGCCCACTGCTCCAGTCGCATGTTGGGAAGCGTCCGTGGCACAGACCCACTTGGCGTGGGGATCTGGGAAATACAACAACGTGTAGTCCGCCAACTCTTTTAGAATGAGCTGGTGACCTTCCGCACAACACAACTCCGCTACCTTAGCGCCGCTCGCACTCGTCGTAAACAGCCTCCCCACGTACCTCCCATGTAAGGTTACCCAGTGGGTCTCATATTTCGGGTCGTCTTCTTGGCATCTCTCCGTCCAAAACGCGGACACATCACCTTCGGGTATCTTGCTGCCACTCACATCGTCCACCAGCTTGGTCAGGGCGGTGAGAGGCCTGAAGGCCCTCGCGGCCGAGGCGAGGTGACTTCGGCAGAAGTTTACTTGCCCCAGAAATCTCCTGACCGCCCGTCGCGTCCATCTCCTCTTTAACGTACATGGGGCCTGGGTCAGGATGTCCTCCACTCTCTCGGGGTCCGCCAGAATGTGGCGGTGTGACACGTAAGCTCCTAGGAGCTGTATCGCGGCACATCCCAGTAACACCTTCTCAACCGTGATCCAGATGCAGGCCGTCCACAAACAGATGGCTAAGTGCTTCCAACATCGGATGCACTCGTCCTCCGTCGCGCTGACCGTGACAAGATCGTCCACGTAAAGACACAAGTATTTCTGTGGCGCGGGATAGCCGTCGATCTCAGCGAGGCTGTTGACCGGGGCTTCGAAAGTGTCGCCCGGGCTGGTCCCCGCGGGGATAGTGAACATCATGAGTCGACCGGACTTAGTCCTCAGCTCTACTCGATCCCCATCAGCTGCCCCACTGGGACACACAAACGTCTCACCTGTGCCTGGTCCCAAGTCCACTGGGGTGGGATCCAGGGTGACCTCACCTGCAGTGGCCTCCTCATCCGCAAGGATGCCGTAAACCCGGAGTTGCCTCCTAATGGCCCTCTCCCATTCTGACGGTGTGTTCGCATGGCCCATGGCACCTGTGCAGAAAGCCCAGATTGAGTGTAAGCCCGCGCAGGAAAACGCCAGTCGGCTCCGTGATTTGCCCTCAGCCACCTTCAGTCGGTGAAACGCTTTGATGATATCCGCGCACCCCAGATGCGCCTGCGTCGGGAGCTCGTACTCCTTACCCGGCTGGTACTCGTCATCCACGATCTTAAGCTCTTGTCCTTCTTGCTTAATAGGCAGCTCAGGCCTATCCGGATGAGGGTTTCCTTCGTGGTCTCTCCAGTTCTCCCAAGGGCCAATTGCCTTGTCTGAATCCGCCAACCGCCTCGTACCGGCTTTGTTAGCTTTGATTTGTCTGAGGGATTCCCTCGCCGCATCCTGTAGATGGTTTAGCACATTCTCCACTGTAGACACCGGGCCACTGGCAGGCACCATGAGTTTGTTACCCATTTGTCCGTCCACCAGGACACGCCAACGCTGGCCCTTGTTCGGATCGGCGAGGTCCTCCTTCGGCGTCGGCTTAGGTATACAAAATATCGGGTGTATCACTTCAGGCGGTGCACCGTTCCAGCGCTCGATCCAGCCGAGCTGCGCGAACTTCAAAAGCTGCTTCACAATGACTTTCAGCTGAGCCGGCGACTGTGGGCGGAGACCATGTTTCTTAATGTCTCTCTGGTAGTCCGGATACCAGTCCACGTGGATCATGTTTTCTTTCTTTAGGTCATTCAAAGTGTAAACGTTGATTCGGTCCGTCCCTGTCGGGTCCAGCATCAGGCGCGCCAGGATGGGATGGATCGTCGTGTGTACCTTTTCCGACTCCGCATTCAGTGCCTCACGGATGGGGCCAGTTACTTTAGTCGGAGGCCTGCCGTCAGCATCAGGCCCAAACGGGTCGCTGTCGGTCCTCCACACTTTCTTCTTCTTTGCCAACGAGCCGACTTCAAGGTGTTCCTTCTTCACCATGTTGCGAACTGCCAGGACAGTTTCAACCGCATCGGGGTGGGCATGTACAGTACGGCCACCTTCACTCCAGAAAACGACGTACCCAACGTTGTAGCCAGTCTCGTCATCGGTAAGGTCTACCTTGGCGACAGGCTTACCAGCTGACGTGCTGTCACAGGCCTTCCTGTAGTCATGCACAGCCTCCCAGGACTCCGCCAATTCACTGGTGTCGTCAAACAGTTCAACGGGGAGGTCAATCACGCGATCCCAGTTCTGGAAGCCTCCTTCGGGCTCCGCTCGTTTCACGGTGGCTCCGAGCTCCGCCTCGACATTCTTTTGGACTTTGCTCGCACGCGCGTTGAAAAGCCTCTCCATAGCACAAATGTACTTTCGCGAGCGATCGTTGTCCAAACCAGGAAATCGACTGGCAAGAAGGTCAGCAACGTCCGACGTCATCTCGCTGGTGTCAACGCTGTCAGCCTCAGTAGTCGACACAGCAGGGGACTCGCCCGACGCCTGGTCTCTGTTGCTCGCCATACACGACCCGGCTGGATACCTTGTCTGTGGATCTTTCTGCGGGGCCAACATTTCCCGGCAGATGCACTGCATAGCACCACTCCCGCAACGACATCGGTCGCTTTTAGTTTCCCCAAAGTGTACACCCGGAGAGGCAGTCCGACGCAAACCACTCGGCGGCAACACCGTCTCGATCTGGCCCTCGGCCGAGCACCGGAAAGCCTCTTTGAGCTCGTCCTGAAACTGCATATGTCGGGCCTCGCCGTTCGCGTCAGTAGTGGCCCGCGCAAGCTTCTTTGACCGGTCCAGCTCTGCCAAGAATGTGGCAGACCATGGTTTGTCCGCGTAGTGGCTGGCCATATAGCTCGGCTGGCACACTACCTTGTACCATTGTTGGAAACGACTATAGGGGTTCGGTAGTCCACTCGAAGGCTCGCGACCGCGGATCCGTTCGGCAGCCAGGTAGTGCGCATACTCCTGTAGGAGCCGTTCAATGACCGAAAGGGAGCTGTAGTTCCACGCCTTGAACTCTATCAGCTCGGTGTCGTCATCCGACATGGTGACCATGTTGTTGTCAACAAGGCCCCCGTAGATTGGGACTCCCAGTCTATTGGACTGGTCGGCTATGGACAGAGGATGCAGATCCTCGGGACCACCAGCCCGGCGAGCTCTGTAAACCACATCTTTGCCATCGTGATTCGCTGTTGCTTTCAAAGCTGAAGATAGCGAGAGTACCTGTACCGCTGGAGCTGCGATATTTCGCCGTACCGATGTGGGAGGTGAACCACTATTCCCCCCCATTTTGAGCTCGGAAGTCCGCTCCGGCGACAACGAGCTAAGCAAGACTTCCATTTCACTGGTGATGTCCACCCCCGTAGCCTCTGGCAACGACGCCGCGGATATCGAGTCCCGGACCATCATTGCTGCAATGCAGTCATCCGGGAAAGGCATGTGAGCACACCGCCGCATCACCCACAGAACCGATGCTTGGTCGGACCAGGGCACACTCCGGAAATGCCATATCAGTTCCGTACCCAACGCCGACATGTGAGCGGCACCAGAGCGGACACGCTGTAAAACGGCGCTGTAGATCTCGCGCGCGATGTCGCTGGGGGGAAAGTCCTTCCAACACTGGCCACCCGGACTGCGGACTGTGTGGGAACCGAAACCGAGAGGGTCGACGAAGCCTGTTTCAGAAAACACGGCGTAGACAACCGTACTACCCAGATCAGCCACTGTCTCCACTTCAAATGTGTTAATCAACGAACCTTTGTCGGGCGCAGAGCACATATCGACACGCATCGACGTCTCCCGTCCGAGCAACCCCCACGTGAAAGGGCGCAACATGTTGCCATATTTTTTACTAGCCTTCATGGCCAGGGGCAGGAGGTCTTCGACGCGGGTGCCCCACGTCACAGTGTGCTCTTCGTAACCTAACTCAAACCCATAAGCTTCTTCGCGAACCAAAATCAAAACCAGAGTCGGCTCCCAAAGCCACGTCGTATGCGGGCTGCCATGGCAGGCTGCCGCCGACGCGGCAGCTTCATAGCCGAGAAGAGTGTCGGCCTCAACCCGGGCCATGCCTCCATCGTGGAGATCATGTACACACTGATTGAACTGTGAGCAGCACTTTGAGAAACACGGACCCGGTCGCTCCGGGGTTTTGCAGTCCGGGTTGCGCGTGGGTGGTCGGTCGGGAGGAGGATAATCCGCGCGGATTTGGTCCAAAGTGGCAACGGGAATCGGGAGCCTGGCTTCGGATTCTCCCACCACATGCATAACTGGGTCGCTGTTGCAAACAATGCCAGGGTCGGGAATGCGTGCAATGCCACGTTCACAATCCATTATCACCTTGTACTTGTACATGGTGTGAGTGCCAAGGAGCATGTCGACACCCATGTTCCAATCTTTCAGCACATACAGGTCCACTATCAACCGCTGTTTATCAAAGAACAGAGCCACACCGTTCACTCGACCCACGCACGTGGCAGTGTGGCCAGTGACGCCGCCAATAGATATGCTGCCACGCTCGACGTTAATGCTGTCGAGGTTGATTTTCAGCTTGTTGACAGCCGTGTCCATGCCCACGCATCCGGGAAGGCAGCACCACGTGTCCCAACCAACACTGACTGGTGTATCACTGGCCTGGGAGTTACAAAAACCACGTATCTCCCGTCGCGCCGCTGAATCCACCGTACGGCAGGCGGACGGCTCAACCTTACCATCCACCACGCGGCTTTCATCCGTTGTAAAATTTACATCGATGGAGCCGATCCGGTAGTCGTTGAGAGGAGTCCGATAGGGACTGTCTTCCAGGCCAGCCTCTTCTGCCCATAACAACGGAAGCTGAGAGTCGGCTCTTGCAGGCTCGTCCGGGACGAGGACCAGACCGCCGATATCGGAACAAAAGGCTTCCTGGGGTATAAACTCATAGTCGTCGCAATACTCCTTGTCCGCCGTCACCGAATCCGAGTCCCACGCAATGTACCCGGCTTCGGCGCCGCTACCCTGTCCCAAATCCTTCAACCGAGGGGTCTTTTGGCCTCCCCTCACTGCCGGCGGTTTAAAGGCGGCGGGGGCGCACTCCATTTGAAGTCCCACGTAGCCGCCACGACGCCGCCTACCTCTCCGTCATGCTCGACAGTCGGGTCGTACATAAGCGCACACCCTAGATCGCACTCGAGGGTGGAGAGCTCGTTGCTGGTCCAGTGTGTTTTGGAGTGGTCTGCCCCTAAGACGATGCTGCCGACCCGGTAGATCTTGCTCAGTCCAGGGCCACCATCCACAGGTTTGGAGTGGACGTCCACTGGAACCACACCGTGATCATCTCGGTGTCCGTTCTCAACCCCACCGATACTGCGCATGCGTGGATTTGGGCAGTCCGCACGTACATGACCCTTTCGTCCGCACGACCAGCACTCTCTCGCGGACTTGTCCCCGTGGCCGGCGTTGGCAGGCTTGTCCGGGCAGTCCTGTTTTACGTGATCTTTACTACCACATGTCCAGCAAGCCCGCGCAGGCGCGTCCGGGCAGTCCCGTTGTACGTGGTCTTTACTACCGCACGTAAAGCAAGCCCTCGCCCGAGCCTGTCCAGCGTCAGAGGGCATACCCGTGGGGCACGCATCCTTCAATTGGTCACTATCCACATCAGTCTTGAACTGCGGAGACAGGAGCTTCACCCAGCTATCGGGTTTCGCCGCACTGGTGTCCACCAGGTAGGGTGCACGGGCCTGAAACTGGTCCCTCGCTTTCTTGCCCTCCATAAGCCCACTGGGCAACGGTGCGGAAAGGCCGGTGCCAAAGAGGCTGTCAGGTTGGGGGCCCAAGCCGTCAACGAAGTGGGCTTTACCAAGGTTCGGTGCGCACACGGTGCATGTGAAAATATTGCCGGGGCTGTCGCCACCACAGCCGAGACAACACCGCCCGGCGTGTGATAGGAGCAGTGCCTTGGCGCCAGGGTGGACCTCCGCAGTTCCCAGGCGCTTCGCGGAGAATAGCGCCAGCGTTACCAGCATCAGCCTGTTGTTGAAACGTACTTGTTTTTGTTTCTCGGGTATTCCAAAACACTTGGTCGGGGCTTTCGTTACCAACTCGAGGATCCTGCGGGACCTACCCGCATCAGAGCTGCCCGGGGCAAGAGTGTCGCCGCCAGCTTGGCCATGTCGGGTGTGGGATTGATTGACACCCCCAACCAGAGCCGGAGTGGCGGAGACAGTAACATTCTTCGAGGCGAACGCTTGCCGTTCCGCCTTCGAGTACACTACCGGCACGGGTTGCTCAAGGTTGTCATTCACACTCCGGCGGAGCTGGGACAAGACATAGCGTTCGTGACGCGGCACCGTGTCCGGCTTGTTGTCGATGACGAGGCTGTGCCTCTCGCTGACCTTGTGCCAGACGTCGTCAGCCAACCGAGCAAGTTCGTGGAAACTCAGGTCTTCAAAGATGTGGATATCATTCTGGCGGAGGACATATGCGGGGTCGGAAGCGGCCTTCTGTTCCTCACTCTCAAGGTGCCTCTTCGTGATCTCCTTCTTATAGTCGATCCGCCAGACGTCAGGGTCCTCGTGCACCAATGACTGCGAACGAACGTTTTCGCCATCCAGCTTGCCATAGAACCGCAGCACACATAAGTCGTTTGCACCACTGAGGACGCGGAAAATCAACTTGAGCAATACTTTGCCTATTCCTGATTCGTCCATGTTCGCCGTGAGACTCTTTCCCGCAGCCATCCTGTGTGGCGAGTTTTTGTCGCTCTCCCTAGTGTCGATCTCAGAGATCCACGGGCTCAGTCTGCCGAACAGCACCCGCGGATCCGGGTCATCAACGGAAGAGATGATCTCATACACGCGGTGATATTCCGTGCCTAGGTCACCTTCACGATGGTATTTCCCCAACCAGCTCAACCAGGCCGAATTGGGGGGATAGGTGATGACCGTACGATCACCATCCATCCTCCATACCCGCAGTTTGGACGCCATAAAGACTTGCACCGCATCTGAGCAGTAGTAGTTGGTCAGGACCAAATAAAGGATCGCGTTGAGCTGCGGGATCTGCAGGTGCTCGTACTCCGGCTGACGGCAGTCCGTTAGCGCCGTGATCAGCTTGGTGACCTGCTGAAGCTCGTCTTGAGTGCCCTGTGTCTCCAGCACACTGGCGGGGCCCCCAAAGCACTCTGCCAAATGCTCTTTTACCTGGCCTTTGACGTCCTTATGGGACAATTTGGCCACACTCGCGCCCGATGACGCAGTAGGCGCCAGGGGATAAGGCGAGCCAAAGGCTGAGACGGTCGACGGTGAGGCTGACGGCGAACGCTCAATCCCCCCGAGAATCTCCTCGGGTGTCTTGCCCACAGCCCCCTTGCGGTACAAGATGAGGGTCCGCTTGATGCTACCCTGCATCACAGAGTCCGACAGCCCTGGCACCGAAGATGCCGGGGTCGCATCGCGAAGCGTGCACAGAGTGATGGGACAACCCGGCACACTGTCGGACGCTGACTTCCACAGCGCAGCCGGTATCTTTTCCAAGGACACCGCCGTTAGCGAGCACGCCCATATTGACACGTCGGACGACCCACCTTTGCATTCGTCGACCATGTTCAGTTGGTTGTGGCGGGTCGGGAAACGGCCAGGCTCATAATCCACAATCAAACCGTACGTGCATTTCAGCTGCTCAGCTATGTGATCAGCTTGGTCCGCCAGGGACTCTCCAGCTTCGAACTTCGCAGTGAGCAGGGGGTGGGTCCCACCCACGTTCCTACCAATGACCCGGACTCCATCCGCGGACGTCACATAATCTGCCACCGATTGAGGCCTGTCGTCGACAAAGACCTCGTACCTCGCGTTGTCCTTGAGTTCAATCTGCATCCGGCGGTAGTCGGCACTGCCATGCATCCCACGATTTGACTTCAAGATGTTTAGGGGCTCGCAGTCTGGGGTGTCAGCGGCTCCGAACATGATGATAACGCAAGCAGTAACCCGTTCGCTGGGGGGCTCAAAAGGGACAGACTCGGTGCTCGTCGTCGTCACGGAGTCCCGATCGGCGTCGTCATCGGCTGCGCCAAAACGAAACACCTCGCGATCGTCGCCGTCGGACGGCGGTGCCTCGACGCTGGCCGAAACTGTGTGACGTGGAGACCGGCCCGCATTGTGCGCCGCCACATAGTCCGTCGGGGAGATAGGCTTCATCTCACAGACGGACGGCGGTGGAGCGCAGACAGGCATTATGGAACTGACTTCGTTAAAACTCGCACCAGTCGCAAACGATCCAGAACAGGGTCCGCGGCCACCCGGGGACGCAACCGAGTGTCCAGGGCAACATCCCTTTGTACGAGGCATTACCGCTGCACCGCTGACGGCATAGACGCCAGGAGCCGTTGGCGAGCTCGGTGGCTTGGCGGGAGCGGGGACCGCCACTGAAACCGCGAGGTCGAAAAGGCCAAGTAGGTCAGATCCAGCGCTTCCCGCAGTGTCCAGTGGTTCGGCCCGGCGTGTCCCCGTTACTTGTCGGGGTGGCAGTTGTGTCGCGACAACCGTGTCACCGGTTCGCAGGACACGCGGGTCCTCGTCAAGCCAGCCACTCCGCAGGTCGACTCCTCCGACGGACATATATGTCATGTCCTCCCAGCCCGGGTACCCTGGGATAATCCTTTGGAGGAGGTGGTGCACATCCAGCATATGATTATGGGACGTATCAACGCGAACGCGAGTCTTGGTGCCCTGGAAAGTTACAGTGCACACTACATCGCAGTCGGTGACCTTCTCCTGGCAACAGTGCACCGGTGATTCCTCACTACGTGCCGATTCAGATTCCTCGCGGGCTATCTCACGGTCTTTAAACCGTGCCGCCTGCACCTTCAATTTCGCACTACGTGCCTCTTCAGAGTCTTCGCGGGCTCTGTCACGGTCTTTAAGAAGCGCCGCCTGCCGGTCGGGATTCACCGTATCGTGGGGACCTGGGTTGGCCGCCTTGACTGCGCGATACCGTTCTTCGGCTGACTCCGCTCGTTGCACCAGTTCTGATATTCGGTGAGCCTGACTACGCAGTAGGCTCTCGACTTCAGCACCTCTTTCCTTTTGGGCCGCGATGACCTTGGCCTCCTTCCAGTCCTCACCAGAGGCCGCGGGGCCGGACGTTGTACGCACCTCGCGGCATAGAAAATCCTCCCACTTTGGTACGGCGGTGTCCGATTTATGTAGGAGGACTTTCCGACCATCAGACAAAACGTGATCGAAAAGAGGACCCGCAGCCGCATCACCGTCAGGGAGAGGTACCGTCGGAGGGAGAGGTACCGTCGGGAGACTGTCACCTGAGATAGACGGGATAGACTCGTCCGTGCCACTTTCAGAGGTGACACCAGAGGAACCGTCACTGCTGCGCTCCGTCGTCGCGGTTGGCGGGTCGTACAATGCATTTACCGAG
>Ga0308012_10001120_pt1 | contig 14790 bp, 11 predicted proteins | sample Neamet179_FD_203133 | JGI IMG/M metagenome (GOLD analysis project Ga0308012, IMG submission 203133) | Marine microbial communities from water near the shore, Antarctic Ocean - #179 | ecosystem: Environmental > Aquatic > Marine > Unclassified | place: Southern Ocean | collected 2014-07-25 | reverse complement strand
GTAATAAATTTGCATAAAATATCATCCATCAGTGCGACTCAATTGCATTTAAGATAGCCAACAAATGGCATACGACATGTCACTATAAACTTTCATCCAAATATAGATAATCGTTCATTTAAGTAATTGAACTTTTTGAGCGAACAGCGAACCTAATCCATGGTTTATTTTAAATAAAAAGTATCACTGCATTTATTATAATATTTTCTAATTATTCCTTAATTGTAATAATTCGTGTATTTCTGATAAGTATTAGTAATACATTAAACAACATAAGGTAACTTCCTAACAATATGATAAGTAAAGATTATATAGATTATCTCTATATGAGTTATCCCTATGTGGATATAACTGATACTTATCAGTAATAGCCTCAAGGATTGACTTTTATTTTTTATACTTTTTAAATCATTGAATTTATGGGATATTAAAGACTAATTATGTTTATGGGACTGACATTACCGAGAGGTTTCCATAATAAGCTGTTAAGCATATAAGCGAACAGCAGTAAATGAGTAGTCATCTTAATAATTAAATATCCTTCTTATTATAAGAAAATAGATATCAACTGAGGAAAATAACTTATGTCCACCAATGATGTAAACTCCCCCACGGATACTGAAAACAGTACATATAAGCTACCCGCTTACCGCGACACCAAAAGTAAAGCGATTATTGCTGCTTCTCTACTCATTCCTTTTGGAACAGTCGCATTCTTTATTTTATTTTGTTTAAATAGTAATGGAAATTATGCATTAGACGCTCCTGTCGAAATAGGGAATGTTCAATTTATTGCCCTCATTGTTCATGGGCTCTACTTTCTTATGCTTCCTTTTAGTTTTGAGTTGATGATTGAAAAGCTTCCCTTTCCAGGAAGTCCTAAGAATTTCCGCTTCGGGAAAGTACCTAAGAAACCAGATAATCTATACTGGATGATGACTAATTTAAGTGCTGAGTTATTCTTTTTGGGCGCTGTTATGCTGCTACTAATGGCATCGCAAACGACAGTACCGCGTTGGACTCTTATTTTGCCTATAGCTCAGTGTGCTTATAACATGAAAAACGACTTGCTTTGGGTTGGACTTGGCAAAAGCCTTTCTCCTATCAGGAAGCCAATGTCAGTAATGGCACTCGATTGGTTAGTGATTGGTATTTGTTTTATCGTCTACATCATTCACTTCTTTAATGCCTAAGAAGTCGCTGCATCAGAATATCGCTGCGCTCGTTCTACTGAGCAAAGCGTTATTTTTTTAATAGGTATGTAGTCCTAACATTGGTATTTTAAATTCTTCTCTTTAAGCTGTGATCATTGTGTTTGATTTTATATCGCCTTCACGATGGGCATGCATAGCTTCTTCAAGTTTACTTTTATACCCGTTCCACTTGAAGATGCTCGTTTCAGGAAGCCTGAGCGATTCATACTCAAGGCACATTTTTTATCAAGGGTTGTTCCCTTATAAATAAATGTAACGCTGGGAATGATTTTCTCAGTCTTCCCCAGGGCTGGTTTAGAAACGTTTTATGCTGCGTTATTGATTTTGAGAATGAACAACCATTCTCTACAATCAATGCCTCGCCTAAAGACGTTTCTAATTCCAGCTGAATCCTGCATCTTCAAGTGGAGCGGGTATATAAAGTTGTCTAATTTTTTAATTGGGTCTTTCTTAAATATTGATAACAAATTAATTAACCTTTAATTTAAACCTAAATTATATATGCTACGTAATGTGTTTTAGTTTTAAATAAATACTAAGAAAAAATGAGCAAGCTAAATGAAAAAATTATCATCGTTAATGTTTACTGTTTTACTATTCTCTTGCACATCACAACCTCATGCAAAGACTAATGCCCCTTTTGATGGTGTTAAATTTGATAACATCGAGCCCTTTGAAGATAAAAGTATTTTTGAACTGCTCAAGTGGAAAATAGAGAGTATAAGTGAATCAACTCCTTGGCCAGATGAAATTGATTCCAAGCAGTTTAAACCTTCTAGTCAAAGATCAGTAAAGCCAATTATTACTGTAATCAACCATGCCTCAGTTCTTATTCAGGTTGATAATATAAATATATTAACCGATCCTCATTATTCACTCAGAGCTTCACCTGTTCAATTTGCGGGACCTAAGCGATTCGTTAAACCTGGTATTGCCTTTGATGATCTGCCTTCAATTGATATCGTTCTTATATCTCACAATCATTATGACCACCTAGATCTTGATACGCTCAAGCGCTTAAACGATAGGGATGCTCCTCAAATTGTTGCAGGGTTGAAAACGAAGTCATTTTTAGAAGATAACGGAATTAATGCCGCTGTAGATCTGGATTGGTGGCAAAGTATAACAACTAATAACACTAAGATTACTTTTGTTCCCTCACAACACTGGTCGGCTAGAGGCATATTCGATAAAAGAGAAATGCTTTGGGGTGGGTTCTATATTGAAAATGCTTATAAGATCTATTTTGCTGGAGATACAGGATACGGGAAGTTCTTTAAAACAATTAAAGAGAAACTCGGTGCGCCGGATCTTTCTTTGATTCCAATTGGGGCTTATGAGCCTAGATGGTTTATGAAAGATGCCCACCTTAATCCGAAAGATTCCCTACAAGCATTTAAAGACCTAGAGAGTAAAAAGATGATTGGGATTCACTTTGGGACTTTTAAGTTAACCGATGAGGGATATAATGATCCCATTGAGACACTTAAAGAAGAAATTAAGAAATTAAACATGGATCCTCTAAAAGTCATTATTCCTACTTTTGGAAAGCCTTATTCAATTTAGGCTTTATTATAGTCAGCTCACTAATGTAAGCACTTTGAATGGTAACGGGTATATAACCTTTCATCACCTGAATTGATTAAGTCTTTTGGTTTTGAGTAAAAGGGTGTCGAGTAGTACCACCTTCATCTAGATAACGCATGATAATACCAAAGGATAAATCTAGTTCTGTATCAAGCTCAATAGCTACTTTATGCCCTGACCCTTTAGCATCACTAATTATTTCCCCATTTTTACTATTAATCATATGAGTTAGCGTAAAAGTTTGGTTACCAGCAGGAGTCATTAACTCCAGTAAATCACCAGTAAGAAATTTATTTTTAACGTCAATTTCAACAAGGCCAGTTTCTGAGTTTTTACCTAACACTTCACCGACAAATTGTTGAGTGTCACTTTTTGAATAGCCATATTCATAGTTTTGCGTGTCACCATGGCGATGTCGCTGTAAAAAACCTTCGGTATAACCTCGATGTGCTAAGTGTTCTAAATCAGTATTTAAATTTGGGTTAAACGGTTTGTCTCCCATTGCATCATTAATGGCTCTACCATAAACCTGTGCTGTTCTTGCGCAGTAATAAAATGATTTCGTCCTGCCTTCAATTTTGAGAGAATGAACACCCATTTTAACCAATCGTTCAACATGCTCTACCGCTCTTAAGTCTTTAGAGTTCATTATGTAAGTGCCATGTTCATCTTCAAACGCTGGCATATACTCACCGGGGCGCCCCTCCTCTTGGAGTAAAATAATATCATCAATAGGCTCTTGTGAAGGAGTGATAATGTCTTGCTCAGGCATGTAAATACCAACGGGGGCTGTTTCAATTGTTTGCGGTTTAACCGCTATGATATCACCTGTTTCAGTTTCTTTTGCTTCATGAGTATCATACTTCCAGCGACAAGAATTAGTACATGTGCCTTGATTTGGATCGCGCTTATTAATATAGCCTGACAGAAGGCAACGACCAGAGTATGCCATGCATAATGCGCCATGAACGAAAACTTCTAACTCCATTTCAGGACAATGAAAACGAATATCTTCAATTTCATCAAGCGATAATTCTCTAGATAATATAACGCGCTCTACTCCTTGTTGCTGCCAGAATTTAACGGTTGCCCAGTTGACCGCGTTCGCTTGTACAGACAAGTGAATTGACATTTCTGGGAAGTTTTCTCTAATTAACATAATAAGCCCAGGATCTGACATTATTAATGCGTCTGGTTTCATTGCAATAATAGGGGCTATATCTTTAAGAAAAGTTTTTAACTTACCGTTGTGTGGTGCAATATTATTAACTAAGTAGAATTTTTTACCAAGTTGGTGAGCTTCATTTATCCCTATTTGAATATTCTCTAAACTGAACTCGTTATTTCTTACGCGTAGGGAATAACGAGGTTGACCGGCATAAACTGCATCGGCGCCATATGCAAAGGCGTAACGCATGTTTTTTAAGCTACCAGCGGGAGAAAGAAGTTCAGGTTTGATCATGATGTACTCAGATATAAGAAGGAATGATACGATAAAAAATTAGCGACGAATTATACTCAATAGCCGCTAGAGCTGCCATTTAGAAATCAGTTAATCATGATTTGGATCAATATTTACTTCGCTATAAGGCGTTTTATAGTTTTTGATCTGTTGATAAAAATAGCTTATGGCTATTGGCTTGAAAAATATTAAGAAAAAATATTGTTTTTACAAAATTGTGCTACTTTTAATGATAAGCATAATAAAAATAAAGGTGAATTTTATGGCAACTGAAAATGCTCTGTATACGATTTTAACCGAGAAAATTAAACAAGATACTCTCGTACTTCCCACATTACCTGAAGTAGCATTAAAGGTCAGAAGTGCTGCTGATGACCCTGATATTACTTTAAACCATATGAGTGATATTATTGCGCAAGACCCTGCTTTATCTTTAGGTATGATTAAAGTGGCAAATAGTGCTCTATTAGGACGTAGCGTAAAAGTTGAATCTGTTTCACAGGCAGTAACACGTATTGGTTTAAGGCAAATTAAAAGCATCGCAACAGCTATGGCTATTGAACAAGTCTTTGTGTCAAACAATGATGTTGTGACTATGTATATGAAGAAGGCGTGGGCAAAAAATATTGATATAGCATCAGTAGCAATTAGTTTAATGGACTCATATTTAAAAGTGAATAAGCACACTACACTTTCTTTAGATAACATCACTCTAGCGGCTTTAATACATAATATTGGTGTATTACCTATTTTGACTGAAGCAGAAAATCATCCAGACGTTTTTGCTAATCCAACATTCTTACAACAAGCTATTATCAAACTTTCTGGCCGAATAGGTGGAGCAATTACACGCAGTTGGGGGTTTTCTGAGGAATTTACTTTATTAGCTGAAGGTTGGAGTGATTTAAGTGTTTTACCAAAAGAGGTGCATTACTTAGACTTTATTCGTGCAGGAGCTATTTATCATAATATATTTAAAAACGAGTCAACTAAGGAAGCGCTTTTAAATAACTATACCAAAAAAGGTATTTTGCCTGATGTTGATTATATGGCATCTGATGAGTTTAAAGAAAAATGTGATAATGTACGTTCTATGTTTACCTAGTTATACTTGATTTATTGATTATTTCGAATAAAACGAAACAGAAAACGAAAACTAAAAAGAGAATAAAAGGGCGATAAGTTATCGACCTTTTATTCACTATTAATTCTTAGATTATTTAATAATAACGATTAGTCTTTCTCTAATGGATCAGTTGTTTTCATAGAGAACTCTGCTAACAAATCGATAATAAATCGATTTAACTCTCCTGACATTAATGCGAAGTCGGCATCAAGTTTAGCTATTACGTCATCACTATCAATATCATCATTTTGCTCGTGTATAACATCAAAAAACTTAACGCGCTTTATTGCTAAATCATCACACAAAATAAATGACAAAGACTCGTCCCATTCAAGAGCTACTTTAACTACATATTTATCAGCATCAAGGTGTGATTTGATCTCCTCACCAATTAAGTCTTGATTTTTGACTCTAACAATCGCTCCGTCATCACCTAGGGCATTAAATTCAGCTTCCATACCTAAAGTGAATTTATTACCTAAACTTTGCTTATTTAACCAATCCGTCATGGTTTCATCAACACATATATCAGGATCAAAGCTGGTTACTGGTAGAGTACCAATTACTTTGCGTAATAAGGCTAATAAATCTTCAGCTTTACCACGTGAACTTGAGTTTATAACGATAATATTATTAGCAGGGCTGATATAGGCATGTGTATCTGTTATACGAGAAAATGCACGAGGGAGTAACTCAAAAGTTATATCTTCTTTGAATTGTTCTTTTTCTTTTTTTGTAGCGCCTCGGCCTTGCTCTAGTTCTAGCAAATTAACTTTTTCTTCTATCATATCTTTGATAACAGAAGCGGGAAGCATTTTTTCTTCTTTGCGAGCACAAATTAGAAAATTACCATTTGCACTATGCACACTGGTATCACCATGCTTACCTAAAGCGTTTATCCAACCAAAGTGAGATACTTCTGTTGAGCCTAATGGAGTAAAAAGGTGTTCTGATAAGTGTTTTTCTAAGTCTTCCTCGGACAATTCAAATGGACGAGTAAAGGCAAAAAAGTATAGGTTTTTAAACCACATAAGTAAATCCTAGGCTGATAAGGGAATGTTTTGTCGCTTATCATACCTGAATTATGTTATTTAGGCAGTAGCTTTTATCCTCGTCATCATGCCCGTAATCTAAACTTGTGTTTCAATTGGCTACTGTCCTAATTAGTCGTTTTAACTTTTAGTGATTAGGTATAGCGCATATCTGGAAAGGTCATACGATAGGTTAATCCCTCACCTGGAGTTGAATTAGCTTCAATGGAGCCATTAAGCGTGTCTACAACAAGGTTCTGAATAATATGGGTACCTAAACCAGTATTACCCTTGTCAGGTTGAGTTGTATAAAAAGGAGTAAATAATTTCTCTAGTTGTTCCTCATTAATGCCTAATCCATTATCTTTATAAATTATAACTAATCGATGTTGTTCAGCCGTTACCTTAATAGTCATTTGACCACGGTTGATATTTTGGAAACCATGCGAGATCGAGTTGACGATCATGTTAATAATTATTTGGGCTATAGCGCCAGGATGGGTGTAAATTTCGATATGTGGATCACAATCTACTTTAACACTATGATTAGTTTTCTTCAGTTTAGGATGAACTGACTGGATTATTTCATCAAGATATTTTGCGACACTTATCAATCGTATTTTATCATTAATTTGATCAACAGCAACTTGCTTAAAGCTGGTAATTAATTCTGCCGCTCTTTCTAAATTATTTAATAAAATTTCAACACTGTGCTGTGCATTTTCAATAAAATTGTCAATAGTTCGTTTTGAAAGTTTTTGGTCATTAATATCTTGCTGTAACTTGTTAAGGATATCGGCAAGGTAGCTTATTGAAGTAATACTTATACCAATAGGGGTGTTGATTTCATGAGAAACTTCAGCACTAAGCTGCCCTAAAGACGACATTTTTTCAGATTCTAATAGTCTATCTTGAGCTCTACTCAAATCCATAATAGAGCTTTTTAAGTCTTTATTGGTGGTAATTAACGTGTTTTCAGTTTTACTGCGTCGGCTATTTTCAGCTTCTAATTGTTGTTGCTGAAGCAGCATCTCTTTTTGCTGTACTTCCATTCGTAGTAATGTGCTGCTTAAGGTTGAAGTTTTTCTTGCTACTTCTTGTTCCAGCAATAAGTTTTGTTCATCTAGTTTATCATTCGCTAAATTAGTTTCTCGTTGGGATAGGGCGAGCTTATCTTTAAATTCAATGAGTTCGTCAATAAGATCGTTGTAGGTGTCTTCCAGTATATTTAGTTCATTAGTTTCATTACTCATACGATGAAATTTTGATGCCTCGGGATCATGTAAATCCAGTTGCTTCATTTGATTGGTTAGCTCTCGAAGAGGCTCGGTTAATAGCTTTGTAAAGGCCAATGAAAATAATAAAATTAGAAAAGTTGTTTTTACTATGGCATTACCTAATAGAAAATATATACCAACTTCAATACGACCAAAAATAACGTCATTACTTGATAATAATGTTACGGTGCCCACTGTTGTGGTTCGTCCTGAAAATTCGAATATTAATGGAAAAGTGTGCCCGAATAGTCCTTCACTTATTGAGCTTATGCTAAAGCGTTCACTATTAGTTTCTTTATTTCCTTCGGGGATTGAAACAAGCACATCCCCAAGTTGAGTAATAACATTCCCTGCTTCATCTGTTACGGTGATGCCTTGAATCATAGGAATAGCAATTAACCCTTCAGAAATATCAACCGCTTGTTGAGTATTTAGCTCCCATACTGCGCGCGTTAAGCTACCGCTTATCGTTTTTTGTAAGGTGAGTAGTTCACTATTAATGTGGCTTTTAGTATTAAAATATTCAGCAATGATCTGAACGCCAGTAACACTTATTGTCAAAATAAAATAAACAGAAAGTACTTTTGATAACAGCTTACGGGATATGCTGGTTATTTTCATATCAATTATCTTTTAGGTGATTTATAGGAGCTTATTGTTAATTCTAGCTAATCATTTATAAAGTGCGCGAAAATAAATAATTAAGCTAAAATTATACTACTTATGTTACATAGAAATTTAAATACTATTTATAAAAATAGATATTATGACACCAGTAAGTGTTTTTTATTAATTTAATCCTACGCCTGTAACAAAACCGTAATAAAGGTGTTGTAGAATATTTCCATTAGCTATTTACACACAATTAAAAATAAAATTTTAGGAATATTTATGAAATTTGTTAAAAACGGTATTGCATTGACTGTTTGCTCTTTATTCTCAATGGCAAGCTTTGCTGCCGAACAAGAGCCTAGTAAAGTGCAACAAAAAGAAATTATCGACTTTTACGGCAAACTAAATATTAACTTGCAATCAAGCGATGAAGGGGACGGCTCTTTTAATGAATTGAAAAGCAATGCTTCTCGTGTTGGTGTAAAAGGTGGATATAAATTAGATCATGGTTTAACTGCTATTTATAAGCTTGAATGGCAAGTTAATGTTAATGATGATAGTAAAGATTCATTAACTGCACGTAACCAGTGGGTCGGTTTAAAAGGTGGTTTTGGTGAAGCAACAGTTGGACGCTCAGATACGCCACTAAAAGTATCTCAAGGGAAATTTGATTTATTTAATGACTACGAAGGTGATTTAAAGCACCTTTTTATTGGTGAAAACCGTGTTACAGATTCTGTTACTTATAAATCTCCAAGCTTTAGTAACATCAAGTTATTAGCGAGTTATATTATCTCTGGTGATGAAAACATGAGTGACCCATTTTCGGTTGGTGTTCAATTTGGTGACGGTAGTTTAAAGAAAACAGCTTTTTTTGCTTCTCTTTCTCACGATCAGAACATGCCAGGTAAAAGTGCAATATACGAAACCACTCGTTTAGTCGGTATGTACAAGTTTAGCGACTTACGTCTTGGTGCTATTTTAACTCAAAGTGAAATCACGGATGTTACTGATGGCGTTGCTCCAAGTTTTATTGGTGAAAGCGAAAATGGTTATGCGGTAAATGCATCATATAAAATTGGTTCTGTATTAGCGAAAGTACAGTATCAAGAGTTTGCAGGTGCTGACGCAATTAACTTTGGTGCGGACTATAAACTAGGAAAGAACACTAAAGTTTTTGCTTGGTATACCGATAGAGAAGGCTTGAGCTTTGATAGTCAAACCATCAAAAAAGCGGCAGAAGGTACTTATTTCGCAATTGGTATGGAACAAAAATTCTAAGAATTTAGTTACGAATACTAGTTGATGAAATATTCACTATTCAAAGATCACTTTTAAATATGTACTTTGATTAGTAACGAGTATTTACACTAAAAAAGTCGTTGATTCATTATGAGTTAACGGCTTTTTTGTATGTTAGCCCTTGCTAAAGCGTTACTGTTACTGGATAATTTTGTTTTTGTCATAAAACTGTCACTAAACTTATGCACAATAGCTTATCAAGTGTAATCTTTTGTTAATACTTTTTTGTAAACAACTAGGTTCCACCAGTTAGTCATATATTAGGATGTAAACATGAGTAGAAAGATTTTAGTTGTTGAGGATGAAACCCCTATCAGGGAAATGATTAGCTTTGTACTAGACCAAAATGGTTTTAATGCGATTGAAGCGTGCGATATTGAGCAGGCATTAGCTAAAATTAATGAACCTTACCCTGATTTGATATTACTCGATTGGATGTTACCTGGTGGTACTGGCGTTTCATTGGCAAAAAAATTAAAACAAAATGAATATACCCGAAATATTCCTATAATCATGCTGACAGCACGTAGTGATGAAGATGATAAAGTAAAAGGCTTTGAAGCCGGGGTAGATGATTTTGTGACTAAACCCTTTTCACCTAAAGAGCTTATTGCCCGTATTAAAGCTGTTATCCGAAGGGTTTCTCCTACCTCTCTTGAAGAAGAGGTAGATTTTCACGGCCTTAAACTCGATCCCGTTTCCCACAGAGTTGCCATCAATGGTAATAGCTTAGACTTAGGGCCAACTGAATTTCGTCTGTTACACTTTTTCATGACACATACTGAAAGAGTGTATTCACGTGAACAACTACTCGATAATGTTTGGGGCACAAATATTTATGTAGAAGACCGCACTGTTGATGTTCATATCAGGCGGTTGCGCAAAGCTATATCAGGTGAAGGCCATGAAGATTTTGTACAAACTGTTCGTGGTGCGGGTTATCGTTTTTCAAGTAAACTAAAAAAAGTTAGTTAATATAACAATTTCTCTGTTGGAAAGTAATTAAACAAGCATGCACTTTCGATTATCATTAATAAGTATTATTTATCGCTTACTAGGTTTATTACTTGTAAGCGCTTTTGTCGGTTGGTTATTTGGTCATGTCCTCTTTGCTATGCTTATTACAAGCCTAGCTTTACTCATTTGGAATTATCATCATTTATTTAAACTGATTAATTGGCTATGGGAATCTAAGTCTCTATCTCCTCCTCAAGCAGACGGAGTATGGGGCTATTTATATGACGGCCTATATCGCCAAGTCAAACAGCAACGTAATAAGCAAAAAGTGTTGAATGAAAAAATTCGACGTTTTCGTGATGGTGCTGAAGCACTTCCAGATGCAGCGTTAATGTTATCTGAGGAACTCACCATTGAGTGGGGAAATAAAAAAGCCCAACGACTATTGGGTGTTCGTTGGCCAGAAGATTTTGGTCAACGTATAGATAACCTTCTGCGAGCTCCTGAATTTTCAGACTACTTAGCACATGAAACCTTTGAATCCCCTTGTTTGTTAAGTTCTCCAATGCATTCAGATATACAGCTCGAAATACGCCTTATGGCTTATGGCAGCGATCATGTTTTATTGTTAGCAAGAGACATATCAAATATTCAGCGCTTAGAAGATATGCGTCGTGATTTTGTTGCGAATGTCTCCCATGAATTAAAAACACCTTTAACCGTTGTTCGCGGATATGTTGAAATGATCCAAGCATCTCAGGAGGATTTCGAACCTCATTGGAAAAAAGCGTTTCTAACCATTGAAGGCCAGGTGTCCCGCATGGATCGTTTAGTTGAACAATTACTTAACCTAGCTAAAGTTGAAAATAATAGCGCGGATGAAAAAAAAACCATCAATATGGCGCAATTAATTCGTACTTTAGTGGATGAAGTTACTTGGCTTAACCAAGAAAAAAATCATCAGATTAGCTTAAATATTTCCACAGATGTTTGTGTATTAGGTTACGAAACTGAATTAAAGAGTGCCTGTGCAAACTTATTATCTAATGCTATTGCTTATACTCCGCCTAAAGGGAATATTGAAGTGAGTTGGCAGGAAATGGGTAATAAAGTTGTTTTTTCAGTGAAAGATAACGGTGATGGTATTAAACCTGAACATGTTAATCGTTTAACTGAACGTTTTTATCGTATTGATAGATCTCGTTCTAGAGATACAGGCGGCTCAGGTCTAGGACTCGCAATCGTTAAGCATGTTTTGCATCATCATCAAGCTGAATTAATTATTAGTAGCCATTGGGGCGAGGGAAGTGAATTCTCAATCCACTTTGATCAAAGTACCCTTTCAGAAACAGTTCGTTAGCGTTAATGCTAAAGTGATTTCTATTTTCATTAATTTTTAGTGTTTGTCATAATTCTGTCATAAATAATCCACATAAATGTCATGTTCACTTCGTATAGTGTGCACAATCAATCAGTTCAAGCCTCTTATTGGAGATATCATGAGTATAAAGAAAATTATTAGTACAATCGGTTTATCAAGTCTGGTCACTTTATCAAGCATGGTCAGTTTATCTGCCGTCGCTTTAGATGACAATTTACCAGAATATAAAAAAGTCAGTGGTATATCTGGCAATGTATCTTCAGTTGGCTCTGATACATTAGCCAATATGATGACTTTTTGGGCAGAAGACTTTAAACGAACTTACCCAAATGTGAATGTACAAATCCAAGCTGCTGGCTCATCTACTGCTCCACCAGCATTAACTGAAGCAACATCTAATCTTGGACCAATGAGTCGTAAAATGAAGTCCCGAGAAATTGAAGCTTTTCAAAAACGTTATGGTTACAAACCTACACGCGTTAGAGTTGCTATAGATGCTTTAGCAGTTTTTGTTCATAAAGATAACCCAATTGCAGGTTTAACTATTGCACAAGTTGACGCTATTTTTTCTAACAACCGTAAATGTGGTGCAGATAAAAATATTGATCGTTGGGGTGACCTTGGTTTAACAGGCGCATGGACAGGTAAAGATGTTCAATTATATGGTCGTAACTCTGTTTCCGGTACTTACGGTTATTTTAAAAAGAAAGCGCTATGTAAAGGCGATTTTAAAAATAGCGTAAATGAGCAACCAGGTTCTGCATCAGTTGTACAGTCAGTATCAGCCTCTTTAAATGGTATTGGTTATTCAGGTATAGGTTACCGCACATCAGGGGTTCGTGCTTTACCATTAGCTAAAAAAGGAAATACCTTTATAGAAGCGAATATGGAAAATGCCATTTCAGGTAAATACCCACTATCACGCTACTTATATGTTTATGTTAATAAGCACCCAAACAAATCTCTTCCGCCAATGGAAGCAGAGTTTTTGAAAATGATACTGTCTAAATCAGGTCAAGCAATAGTAGAAAAAGATGGTTATATACCGCTACCGAGTGCTGTTGTCACCAAAGAGTTTAAAAAACTAGGTTTATAATAATTAGTTATTATTTAACTTCATTTATAAGGACAAGCTTTAACTAAAGCTTGTCCTTTTTACTTTATACCCGCTCCACTTGAAGATGCAGGATTCAGCTGGAATTAGAAACGCCTTTAGGCAAGGCATTGATTGTAGAGAATGGTTGTTCATTCTCAAAATCAATAACGCAGCATAGAGCGTTTCTAAACCAGCCCTTGGGGAAGACTGAGCAAATCATTCCCAGCGTTACATTTCTTTTTAAGGGAACAACCCTTGATAAAAAACGTGCCTTGATTATGAATCGCTCAAACTTCCTGAAACGAGCATCTTCATGTGGAACGGGTATATATCCATCTATTTAAGCTCTCTAGACCACCTCATCATTTTATTTTCTCCTTACCGTTGATATTCAGTGGTTCCTCAAAGCAACATCCGTTAAAATATATATAATTAATTAGTTTCATTGATATAATGCCAATCAGCTTATGTTGTTGCTTACTTGAAGGAAGTGTATGGAAATTATTTTAGCTAACCCTCGTGGTTTTTGTGCGGGTGTAGATAGAGCGATTAGTATTGTTGAACGTGCTTTAGATGTATTTGGTGCACCTATCTATGTTCGCCATGAAGTTGTTCATAATAAGTTTGTTGTTGATGGCTTAAAAGAACGTGGAGCTATTTTTGTTGATGAGCTGGATGAAGTCCCTGATGATAATACCGTTATTTTCAGTGCTCATGGTGTCTCTAAGGCTGTAAGACAAGAAGCTAAAGCTAGAGCACTAAAAGTGTTTGACGCGACATGTCCATTGGTAACTAAAGTTCATATGGAAGTATCTCGTGTTAGTCGTAAAGATATTGAGTGCATTCTTATCGGACATGCTGGGCATCCCGAAGTTGAAGGTACTATGGGACAATACAGTAGTGAGTCAGCGGGTATTTACTTAGTTGAATCACCTGAAGATGTTGCAGGTTTAGTTGTTAAAAATCCAGAAAAGCTATATTTCTGTAGTCAAACAACGTTATCGGTTGATGACACTATGGAGGTTATTGACGCTCTTCGAGTTAAATTTCCGTTAATTGAAGGGCCACGTAAAGATGATATTTGCTATGCTACTCAAAACCGACAAGATGCTGTTCGTGAAATAGCAGATAAAGTTGACCTTATGTTAGTTGTTGGAGCAAAAAATAGTTCAAATTCTAATCGATTGAAAGAACTCGCAACTAAAATTGGCGTAACATCATATTTAATTGACACTGCAGAAAATATTGAACCCGAATGGTTGTCAGGCATAAGTAAAGTAGGAGTTACAGCAGGAGCATCAGCACCCGCAATATTAATTAAACAAGTTGTTGAAGCATTAAAAAACTTTGGTGGTCATGAAGTTATCGAACATCCAGGAAAAGAAGAGAGCATCGTATTTGCAGTACCGGTAGAATTACGCTAGGCTTAGTTTATCGTTGAAGTTAAAATATACATTTTTATGTTAACACTTTGTTGCAAGTTTATTGTGCATAGTGTTAATGTACAGTTGTCGGTTAATTTAAATATTATTCAGTATTAAATTGCAGCATATACTTTTTAGTATACTGCTAGTGATTATTACACTGGAACCGTGAGTAGTAGCTGTACACATTAAAACAATAATAATGAAGTATTAGAAAGCTACTCTTAGTGAGTTGTATTAGCTTGTGCTTGTTTGTACATGTCAGTATAACTAGTTTATATCCATGGAAGTGGGAGGGTAGTAATTATGCAATTACAAGGT
>Ga0308012_10001117_pt1 | contig 14821 bp, 18 predicted proteins | sample Neamet179_FD_203133 | JGI IMG/M metagenome (GOLD analysis project Ga0308012, IMG submission 203133) | Marine microbial communities from water near the shore, Antarctic Ocean - #179 | ecosystem: Environmental > Aquatic > Marine > Unclassified | place: Southern Ocean | collected 2014-07-25 | reverse complement strand
TTCTGCAACAATTGGAATGGGCCTTGCAATACAAGAAAAAAATTCTTTGCTTCATTTGGTAAAATCTCTTTTGGATAGGGATGTTAGATTATCTTTGGATGCTAGTGCATTAATTCCTGAAGTATTGCCACTCTTATCTGATGCAAATGTTGTAGTCACACCTCATTCAGGAGAATTTAAGCGATTATTTGGTGATATTCCATCTGATTCACAAAATGAACGAATTACATTAGTTGAACAACATGCACTTGATAACGGTCTAACAATTTTGCTAAAAGGTCCAACTGATATTATTTCAAATGGTAAAACAACATATCTTTGTGAAAAAAACACTCCTGCCATGACTGTAGGTGGCACTGGTGATGTATTGTCTGGATTGGTTGCTGGATTACTATCTACAAATAGAAATAGTTTAGAATCTGCAGCAGCAGCTAGTTTCATCTGTGGTTTAGCTGGAAAACATGTGCAAGATAAATTGGGTCTTCACATAACTCCTATGGATTTAATTGATGCAATTCCTAATGTGATGAAACCTTTTGATAAAATTATTTGATTAACATGAATGCATTAAAGCATGTAGATTCCCACATGGATGATCTTATTTCTGATCTTCAAAAATTAATTCAACAGCCTAGTGTATCTGCAAAAAATGAAGGTATTGAAGAATGTGCAAAATTAGTTAAAACATTATTGAAATCTTCTGGTCTTACATCTGAAATTTTACGATTAAAAAAAGGTGTGGCACCCATTGTATTTGCTGAGATAAAATCTAAAAAAAACCCTGACAAAACATTGATGTTTTATAATCACTATGACGTTCAACCTGCAGAACCATTTGATTTATGGGATGATCCTCCTTTTAGTGGGATACGAAAAGGAAATAAAATTTTTGGAAGAGGTTCTACTGATGATAAGGGTGAATTAATTACTAGAATTAAAGCAGTTGAGGCTTGTTTGGCGGCAACTGGTGACGTCCCTTGTAACATAAAATTTGTAATTGAGGGTGAAGAAGAAACTGGCAGTGCTCATATTGAAGAATATCTAAAAAAATACAAAAAGAAATTTTCCAACGATGGTGTAATTTGGGAATTTGGATATGTTGATGCAAAAAATAGACCTATCATTGGTCTTGGGATGAAAGGACTACTATTTGTTGAATTATCTGTAAAAGAATCTATTCGAGATGCTCATTCTAGTTTAGCTGTATTAATTAAAAATCCTGCATGGCGGTTAATTGATGCTATTCAGACATTGAGGGATTCTGATGGGCATATTTTGATTAAAGATTGGTATGATGAAGTTATTCCATTTTCAAAAAAAGATTTAGAATTGATTGAGAAAGAACCTTTTGATCAAAGTGTGTTCAAAAAAGAATTTGGAATTAATTCTTTTGTAGGTAATAAAAAAAATCTTGATGCAAAAAAAGCTTTAGTTGGTGATGCAACATGTAACATTGCAGGATTTATTTCAGGTTACACTGGAGATGGAGCTAAAACTGTTCTCCCAGGTAATGCTTTGGTAAAAATTGATTTTAGATTAATTCCTAAAATGGATCCAAAGAAACAAGTCATTCGATTAAAAAAACATCTAAAATTATATGGGTTTAGTGATGTAAAACTTAAAATTTTTCATGGTGAGGCTGCAGCTAGAACTAACTCTTCAAATCCTTTTGTATCTCAAGTAAAAAATGCAGCAGATACCATTTTTGGAACATCTATTTTGAATGTTTCAAATGCTGGAACTGGCCCCATGTACTCCTTTATGGATATTTTAAAATCCCCATGCATATCCATAGGGAGCACATACATGTTTTCAAGAATTCATTCTCCAAATGAATTTGCTAGAATTGATCTGTTAAAGAAAACTACAAAGTGCATCTGTTTGATTATGGATAATTTTGGAAAAAATTAGTGAAGATATCTAGGAATTTTTTTAATTATTTGTGACAATGATATCTTTCCTGGACCTGCGACAATTATTACCAATGCAACTGCAAGTAAAATTAAATCAAATTCAATTCCTTTATCCCCTGTGATGCTTTGAGCACCTTTTACATGGAATATTGCACCCACCATAATCACTGAAATAATTGATGCTGAAATTCTACTGAACACCCCTATTATGAGCAGTATGCCTGGAATTACTTCAGCTAATGCGATAATTATTGCTAATTCTCCTGGAATCCCCATTGATGAGATCCATGAAACAAACCCATCGTTGCTAAATTTACTATATCCGTGAACGATGAAAATTACTCCCATTACTAATCTTAATCCTAGAAATACTGTATCATTCAAGATTTTTTCTTTAATTTCACTGGTGGTCAACTTGTTCAATCTTTTTTGTATTATTCTCATAAAAAAGATATCTTCATTCTATTTTTCTATTACATTATTCTGTTATTTCGTACCGCCGCTGATCTATTATTTTTAAATTTTAGCCACAAATTTGATCTGTATTGTAGAAAGCCCTTTATTATGTGAAAATTATATTTTAAATATGTCAATGTATATGCCGGGAGCAACTGCTGTTGGAATTACTTTTGATGGTGGTGTAGTTTTTGCTAGTGAAAAAAGGATCGCATTTGGAAATTTCCTTGTTAGTAAAAGTACAAAGAAAACTTTCTCAATAACGGATAAGGTTGGTGCAACTTGTGCTGGTCTTGTTGCCGATATGCAAATTTTAACTTTACAAATTTCAGCTCTTGCTAAAATCAGAAAAATGGATATCAAGAGAGATGTTCCTCCTAACACTGTTGCTAAAATGATGTCAAACATGATGTATGAGCGAAGATACTTCCCATTACTTACTCAGGTAATTGTTGGTGGTGTAGTTGACAAACCAGTTATGTATACTCTTGATCCTTTAGGATCTGTACTTCCTGATGAATATGCAGCAGTTGGAACTGGTGCTGAAATGGCATTAGGTGTTTTAGATCCTCAGTTCAAACCAAATATGTCTAAGGACGATGCTATCAATTTAGCAAAACGTGCAGTTCGTGCAGCAGCTTTAAGAGATTCTGCAAGTGGTGATGGATTAGATGTACTTGTAATTACTAAAGAAGGTACAGAAGAATTTACTGAAAGTATCAAGTAATCGTTTTAGTTAATTGTAAATCGTTTTAGTTAATTGTAAATCGTTTTAGTTAATTGTAAATCGTTTTAGTTAATTGTAAATCGTTTTAGTTAATTGTAAATCGTTTTAGTTAATTGTAAATCGTTTTACCAGTTTCCCAAAACCTATCTGATATGTAATGCAAGTTCTGAATTATTTCCCCTTTTTCCATATTTTCTAATTCTGAACTTGATACCATGGATTTTCCAATTGCTAAAAATTTATGATGCGTTTCCTCTACAATACATACTAATTTTTCTTTTTCAAATTCTGTAAATTTTTTAATTCCTGGCCGCATCAAATTTGCACCTTTACACATGAATTTGACTGCACCCATATCTACTTCCACACTAGGAAATTTTTTTAAAATCTCTGTTTCTGATAAGAATGGTAAATAATCTTCATTTATTTTTAATATTTTTAATCCATCCCCTGTAATTATTTGAGCATCACTCAAAATTTGATGCACTTTAACATTTTTCATTTTAGGGAATTCAATACCCCATGCATCTGATACTTTTTTTAACAAAGATGCTGTTTCACTTTTTGAAATTAAATTGGATTTCATTTTTTTGCAATCTCTTGTCTGATGTCTAAAAGATCCCTTAAGATTGAACTTGCAGTTTCAGTTCCTCCAGCTCCCTTTCCAATTATTGTTTGAGTTCCAGAATGTTCTGACGTAAATGCAATTGCATTTAATGTCCCGTTTACTCCTAGTGGATCCTCTTTTGGTATTTCTTTTGGACCCACTACTAGTTCATTATCACAAGATGCAATTAATTTTAACACTGAATTATTTTTCTCAGCTTTTTTAATATCTTCAATTGTTACTTTCCTTATCCCTGTACATTTGATGTCTGGCATTGTAACTTTCATTCCCATAATCCAATTAGCAAGAATAACTAATTTTGCAGCAGCATCTAATCCATCTAGATCTAATGCTTCATCTGCTTCAACATATCCTTTGTTTTTTGCATCTTTCAATGCTTCTTCAAATGATAACCCTGTAGCCATGTTTGATAAAATATAATTTGTTGTACCGTTTAGTATTCCTGCAAATGATGTTATCTTTTCTCCACTTAAACTATTTTTAGCATAATCTAAGATTGGAGTTCCTCCACCAACTGTACCGCTAAATTTGAACATTACTTGATTATATGTTGCTAATTCCATTAATGATGGAAATGCTAATGCTAGTGGGCCTTTATTCACTGAAATAACATGCATTCCTTTTTTCATTGCTGTTGTTATGTGGGTCATTCCTGGTTCTGCATCTTTGTAATTACTAGCTGTAGTTTCAATTAATACATCTGCATCGATATTTTTTAATATTTCAATACCTGTCATTGAATTATTTTCTTTTGAATAATTTTTTACAGTTCCATATTTTTTCTTTATTTCTACAAGTTCGTTAAGTTTTAATCCTGACTGATCTACTGCACTACCTTTACTATCGAACACTGCAATTAATCTTGGTTTTAATCCGTATTTTGCATATAGTTCATCTTTCCTTGATTCAAACAATTTTACTAAGCTTTGAGCAACAACCCCAAAACCGCATAATATTATTTTCATATTTTTTTGTCCTTTTTTGTTATGTCTTTGAAGTTCATTTTATTTCTCTTTGATTCCTTATCCTTAATTGTGTTTTATTAAATATTTTTGAATATACTCATAATGGTTTACTGACTGATTTTTTCACATCTTTAATTGTGATTATTCATCTTTTTCGTGCTTTAGTGAAATTGAATTTATACAATATCTTTGATTTGTAGGCTTTGGACCGTCATCAAAGACATGTCCTAAATGTGAGCCACACTTCTTACAATTAACTTCTGTTCTAAGCATCCCATATTCTGTATCTGAGATGTATTCTATGCTATCCTCTGATACCGGTTGCCAGAAACTTGGCCAACCTGAACCTGAATCAAATTTTGCATTTGATGAAAATAGTTCTTCCCCACAACAAACACATTTGAAAGAACCCTCTAGTTTACTATCGTTATATTTCCCTGAAAAAGGTGGTTCTGTTCCATGTTTAATGCAAATTTCATATTGATCTGAAGTTAACTGATCCTTCCATTCTTGTGGATCTTTTACAATTTTTTCTACCATGAACTATCTTACTTTTATTGTTATTAGAATATTGTTCTATTTTCTTCTCTTTTCTTCTGTTCTTTTCTCAGCTTCAAATCTTTCTAAATCATATTCCTTTAAATCTACAAATTTCATAATTTTACTTAAGTTTGGATGCACTTTGTTAATTTGCTTGTACATCTCTTGTGCAACGCGTCTATAATCAATATGACCTTGTGGTATTGTTCTTAATTCAATTAAATGACATGCTTCTCTTAAATTTAATTTCATAAAATACGGATAGTTATATGCAAAATTTACAACATACTGGCCTTGTTCGGGAAATTTTTTTCTAATTTTTTCAAATGTAGATTTTGTATTGTTCATACATTCTTTGAAATCTTTTTCAATTCCTAATGTTTTGATTTCTTTTGGTAATAGGTATCCGTGATCTGTTGTTAACATCTGTCTTTCTAATGTGAGTGCTCTATGTCTATGAAGATCTCTGAACATTCCAAAATTATTGCATAGATCAAATGTATAGTAAGTATTCTCAAATGCACGGGATGGTCTATGTCTTTTGTTTGATCTTATTTTTGTAAATTCCTGTATGATCTTAATTTTTCTTTCTGTTGGTATTTTTTTAACTTGTTTCATTATGTTCTGATATGATGTACTTGGTGATTGCTCATACATTATGGATGTGATAATTTTATCAAGTGCTTGTTTTTCTGATTCATAATCTGTTAATTTTGTAATTGCCCCGACGGTTGGGTTTGATTTAATTTCTTTTAGAGTAATTGATCTAGATGTATTTTTTACATCTCTTAGGTATTTTTGAAATGCTTTTCCATATTTACCATCTGCTCTTTTGACAAATGATTTTATTGTAGTTTCTAATTCTTTTTTGATTTTTGAGGCTAATTTTTGCTCTTCATCTAGTTCTGATGAGCCTAATACTGTTAAAAGATACTCAAAAGCTCTTCCATTCCCTGTAATTCCAACATTTGTTAAAGTTGAAGCCGGTAATAGACCTCGTAAAATATCTAATGCTTTTGCTTTAGTTGAACCTCTGTAAATTAGGTTTGCTGATTTAACGTCTCCTTCTTTTTTTAATTTACTAAATAATTTTTCTTTTCCATCTGTTGAATCTTTAAAAGTATATTTCTCAATTGGATATTTCTCTCTAATGTAATTTATCATTGGTTCAATATTTTTAGAATAAACATCAAAAGAAAAATTACAACTATCTTCATACATATCTGCAAATTTTGAATTCATAATTTTCTCATCTCTATAAAATCTATATTTTCCATTTTCTTTTTTATTCCATGTAACATACCGTGAAGATTTTTCTAAATATGATAACCCTATTCTTCTATCTTCAATTTTTTTTACTGCAATATTTGATAATCCTTCAATTGCAATTTGTGCTTCTCCAAGTTCTGCAACAGAATCATCTCCATACTCTAACAATACTCTATCGTAAAATTCTTCTCCTCTGTTTTTATTTTTTAAAAATTCATCTAGAAAAATTTTTCTCATACTTTTGTCGGTTCTACTATATCTTGACATCAATGCTCCACGATCAACTTGACGCGGAGTAATAATCGCAAATACATTATCTTCAGTATTTGAAAAATGCTCTGACAATGTTTTTCTTTCTTTAATTGTAAATTCGGACAATATCAATAACTTATTTTACAATTATTAAAACTCTATTTCTTTTTCCCAATTTGAATTAGATCGGGACCTTTGTCTCTATTTTTATCATTGCCTTTAGTTTGCCATCTTAGCAAAACTTCTTTAAATCCTGCTGCATCTGATTCGTTTTCAGTATACATAATTGTTGTAATCCAGTGACCGCCTTTTGCTGTTTTACCTCCAATAGAATTCATCCAAAAATCATTTGGTAAATTTTCCATTGCTTTGTTATCTGGCTCTTGCACTGTTTTACCCCATCTACTTGCGACAAAATTTAAAATTTGTTCTAGTTCTTCTCTTTGAATCATGATTATACTCAAAAAACTCTGAATTTTAAAATTACTCTTGAGCCCAATAACCAAAGTTAGTTAATTTAATCTTACTAAAACTAAAAAGATTACTTACACTTTGTGGGTTATACAAATCTCATTAGTAACTACCATGACAAACAATGATACCGAAATAATCGGTAAAAACGTCAAAGACATGTACGGAACATTCATGGGTAAAGTCATAGGAACAATCACTGAAATTGACGGTAGTATTCAATCCGTCGGTATTGACTGCGGTTCTCAAGGATTACAGCAAATCCAATACGAGCAACTAGTAGTACAAGGTGACACTGTAATCTTCATTCCAAAATGGAGACTTGACTCACAAAAATTACTTCGTGAAAAACAACTAACTCTACGTCGTCTAAAAGCATTGATAGACATTGTTTCAGAAAATGATGATATGAAAGCGGATGCTGAAATCATTCATGAAAAATACAAGTCGAAACTTGTATCCTTAGATGAAATGGAATGTCAAATCAAAGCTAAACTTGAGGCAAGATTGATTGAGTTAGATGAACAAATGAAGTCTGCAAAAATGTTATCGTTTGATGCAAAAGTACAATTCAAGAGCAATGAAATCTCTGATGCAACATTTGAAACTGTGAAATTATGTACAACTGAGGTAGTTGAACATGTATCACATGAACAATCTGAAATTTCAAATGTAAAGAGTAGAATCGCTGACTTAGAATTAGAAGTGCACGAGTTAACATCCACTGCAGAAACAAATATCCAAGAATCTGCCGTTTCATATCTGGAGATAGATGAACCACAACAAGTAGTTCAGACAATACTTCCAGAAGTACCAACAGAACCTATCGCAGCATATTCAGAACCAATTGAATCTAATGTATTACCAATACCTGAAGATACAATTGCAGCTGAAGTCACAATTGCATTTCCAGAGCCACCTCAGCAGGTAAAATCAGAAATCTCTAAAGGTGACAACGATAACGATTGGTTAGCTAGAATGGAAGCACAATAATTTTTTTAATTTATTTTTTTATTATTTACCCGCACTGGTAAGTGTGGTCTTTATTTTTATGCTAAGGAGATTCAACATATTGAGGGCGTTTGGATTAGCGGTCCAATATCTTGATGTATGAAAATTAACTAATTTAGATATTTTTCAAATTCTTCTTTTGAAATAATCTTGTGTTCTAATTGTTTTATTTCATTGAAACATTTCTTACATGAATACGTGACAAATTGATTCTCATCAACGGTACAAATTGCAAAAACAGCTTGAGATGAGTCTATTCTTATCCCAGAGACATCAATATGGTCACACATTTTGACTTTCATAGATGTCAACTATTGAAATTAAATTTAAAGTCTATTCTAAGACTAATTTTGTAAATATCGACTATACTTGAAGATGATATTGAAACATGTATTGATTATTGCAATGGTATCTGTTGCTATGATTGGGTTGATGATTCCAAGCGTATTTGCTGAAGTGGGTTTATAGATTCAAAAATAATACTAGTAACTGAAATGGTAGATTTGAAGCAAATAGATGAGCAGATTGAAGACATCTATGAGAAACTATTTGAAAATGAACATAGCCTTCATGAGAAATTAGAGGAATTGATTAACGACAAGGGTTGGAATGATCCTGAATTAAGAAAAGAAATTGAAGCCCTAGATGATACTTGGGTGGAACTTCAGCACAACGTCTTTGCCTTAGAGGATAAGAAAGAAGGTAAGCAACATGATCCTGAATGTATGTGTGGGTTCAATGATGATAAAACTAATAATTGATTTCTAAATCTAAAATGAATAATAATCTTCAGGTAGATTACATTTCACTTCAGATTCTATCTTTTTGCTTGAATTAGATTCTGGCAAATCCATTATCAAACAAAATACCTTTCTTTCAAAGCCAGATATCCATGGGTTTTTCATTAATCAATAATGTTTTTCTATCATTTAGGTTCTCCTCTACTTTTTCTTTAAATTCATTTAGAAAACAACCAAAAAAAGACATGATACCTTTCAATAACTTACCAAAATTAGCAATTTTGTTTTTAACACTTAGAAAGATCTAACTTCATACATTTTTTGATGTCTGAAAAATATGATATTGGATTAGGAAATAATAATGATGATTTAAGAAAACAAGCAAATTCTGACTTTGTTTCTTTTTGGAGTGATCAGGCCAAAAATTTACTGTGGTTTTCTACTTGGCAAAAAACACTTGATTGGAGTCCTCCTTTCGCTAAATGGTTTGTTGGGGGTAAAATTAACGCATCCTATAATGCCCTTGATGTACATCAAAATAGTAAATATGATAAACCTGCAATTTTGTGGGAAGGTGAAAATGGTGATTCTAGGACACTCACTTATGGTGATTTATTCATTGAAGTTCAAAAGTTTGCCAATGTCTTAAAATCCCTCGGAGTAAAAAAAGGCGATAGAGTAACAATCTATCTTCCGATGGTTCCTGAGTTACCTATTGCAATGCTTGCTTGTGCACGAATAGGTGCTATTCACACTGTTATTTTTTCTGGATTTAGTGTTGAATCTATTAGGGATAGAATTGATGATTCTAAATCTAAAATTGTAGTTACTGCTGATGGTGGATATAGGCGAGGAAAAATTGTTAAACTTAAAGAAGTAATAGATCAAGCAATTCATGATTTTGAATTTGTTGAACATGTAGTTGTTTTGGAACGAACAAAAAATAAAATTTCAATTTTACCTAAGGATAAACTTTGGAATGATTTGATGGCTACTGCTTCTGATTCATGTGATGCTGAAAAATTAGATAGTGATCACCCTCTTTACATCCTATACACTTCTGGAACTACTGGAAAACCTAAGGGTGTTTTACATGGAACTGGTGGATATCTAACTCATCTTTATTCTACTTTCAAATGGACATTTGACATTAAAGATTCTGATATCTTTTTTTGTACAGCTGACATTGGTTGGGTCACTGGTCATAGCTATGTTGTTTATGCTCCCTTACTTCACGGTGCAACTCAAATAATGTATGAAGGTGCACCTGACTTTCCTGATATGTCTAGAATGTGGCATATTTTAGAAAAATACCGCGTTTCTATTTTTTACACCACTCCAACTGCTCTTAGAATGTTTATGAAATTTGGTGATGACATTCCAAATTCATTTAATCTTTCTTCATTACGATTACTTGGAACTGTTGGAGAGCCAATTAATCCTGAAGTTTGGAGGTGGTATTACAAAATTATTGGAAAAGAGAAATGTCCTATTATTGATACTTGGTGGCAAACTGAAACTGGTGGTATCATGATTTCTCCACTACCTGGATTGGAGACAATTCCTCTAAAACCTGGCTCTGCGACTCTTCCAATTCCAGGTGTAGATATCTCTGTAGTTGATGAATTTGGTTCAGAAGTTCCTCCAAACACTAAGGGCTATCTAATTATTAAAAATCCCTGGCCTGGTATGCTTCTTACGTTATGGGGAAATGATAAAAAATATAAAAATGTCTACTGGTCAAAATATTCTAATTGTTACTATCCTGGTGATTATGCTCTAAAAGATAGTGATGGATACCTTTGGTTACTTGGACGTGCAGATGATATTTTAAAAATAGCCGGACATAGAATTGGCACTGCTGAACTTGAAAGTTGTATTGTGTCTGATCATTCCGTAGCAGAATCTGCTGTATGTGGAATTCCTGATGAAATTAAAGGTGAAGTGATTATTGTATTTGCTGTTTTAAAAGATGGAGTTACAACTGATAAAACTATTCTAGAAAAAAATCTTTTTAATAAAATTAGATCCGATATTGGACCTATTGCTACCCCTAAACAAATCTATTTTGTTTCAAAACTACCGAAGACTCGTAGCGGAAAAATTATGCGAAGATTATTGAAATCTATTGCAAGTGGTGAAAAAATTGGTGATACTAGTACACTAGATGATCCATCCGCTGTCGACGAAATTAAAAAAATCGTAACACAAAATTAATATTTTATTTTAATTTTTTTAAATCTATTTCTAAAAGCATTTGAAACATTTCTTTTAGTCCATCATACTCTGATTTTGAATTTTTATCTAATTGATCATATTCTTTTTCTTTTATCTCATCTAATCTTTGATTTGTTTCTATGAAAAACAATTCATATTTTTTTATATTCTCATCTGTCATTTGTGTTAGATCAAAAATTACTGTATTGCTCCCAAGCACATTCTTGTTCTCATCATAAAGGCTTGTAGCCTGCAATAATCCTGAAAATATAGTTTTATCTTGTCTGATGAATGTAATTTTTCTATCTGTAACTTTACCTGTTTCAAACCATATTTTTAGAGAATCATTCATGATTCCCCAAGATTCTTTTGATACGTGTTCAAATATTGGTTTTCCTAGAATTTCTGATTTTGCATATCCTAAGTTTGCAGCATATGTTGAATTACAGTCTAAAATCATGCCTATTGAGTTGATTCTCCTCCACATTATTGGTGCGTCTTTCAATGTTTTTCTTGCTTCTGTTTGAGGCATTTCTTAAAATTAGATTACCTGCTTATTAAATTGAAATATTTCTAAAACCACTGATCTAAATTTTGACTTTTCTTCTCAAGTGCTTTTTTTAATCTGTTTAATGTGGATTGTATTCTATCTTCAGAAAAACTTCTTTCTTTCACCAAATAATTCATAATTCCGTCATAATCCACCTCATTAAAGATAATTTCATCTACATCTGCCACTTCTGGATTTAGAAATATTTTTCTAATTTGTTGAAAATCTATGTCCTCTAACTGTTCTTGAATTTGTGGAATATCTTCTAATCTTGAATGCTGTTTAATTAATTTCATTGCTGTTTTTGGACCTATTCTTTCAAATCCATTAGGGTTGAAATCTGTACCAATTAGTATTCCTACATCTACTAATTCTTCTCTGGTCATTTTTATTGAATCTAATGTTTTTTGTGTTTCAATAATTTCTGGAAGTACCTCGATGTATGTATTCCTGTTTGGAATTTTGCGTCTTCCACTACTTGTAAAATTTCTTACTAATCTTTTTGCACCGCACAAAACTGAATCATAATCTTGACTTGCAGATGCATATGCTTGCCCTGTATTTGTTAAATGTGCTGCAGTTGCTTCTCCCTCTGAAGGTGCTTCAACATACGGTATTCCAAAATACGTTAAAAATTCCTTTGATTCTTTTACCATTCCATCTCTCATACTGGTAGTTTGCTGTGCATACTTTCTAGCATCTTCCATATTTCCTTCAGACACTGCTTTTTCATATTTTATTGTTGCATCTTTTTTAATTTGTTTTCTACGTTCAATCTCTGCTGTTTTTAGTGATGGAGGTTTTCCATCAAAGACATAAACTGGTTTTATTCCCAATGATAAGAAATTAACATTTCTATAAAGTAATCCACTTAGATGACTTGTAATTCTTCCTTCTGCATCTGTTAATTGTAATCCATCTGGACCTCTTATGCTTGCTAGAAATTGATAAATTGCATTGTATGCATCAATTGCGACTATTTTATTTGAAAATGCTTCTAGTGTTGTTTTCTCTTTTACGACTAAGTCTTTTAGATTTAATCCCATAATTATTTGATTATTTTATGGTATTTTGTCTTTATCTTTTAAAACCGATCTAAGTTTTGTTCTAATTTGCCTGATCTTTTTTTATTTTCCTTCATATGTGGAAATTAATTTAACGTCTCTTTACTTTCCAATAATCACCTTGAAGCCTTTTAACATTCCTGATAATATTGAGGATAAAATTTTTGAAATAAAATCTCATTCTGATAAATCTATTTTAAAAATTATTTCTTATTTTCCTTTATCTGAAGCAGAACGACAAATAATTATTTCTGCATTAGATCAACCTGATTTCTCAGCATTTTATTCTATTTTTACTGATACTATATCTGATGATGATTGGAATAAAACTAAAAACCAAATAAAGCAGAGATTTCAAAATGAACTTTTTGACATTAACTCAAAAATATAATTTTAATCCAATTTGTTTTATTATGGATGATTCTAATCTTAAATGCCGGGGTAGCCAAGCGGTAAGGCGGCTGTCTCGAAAACAGCTACGTGAAAGCGTGCAGGGGTTCGAATCCCTTTCCCGGCGTTATCTTTTTAGTCAAATATCTTTAATCTCTTATATTTTCTTTTTTTCAAGAATATTATTTGTAAAAGATTCCTTTTTCTCATGTTCCTCACATACTAACCATTTTTCTTCACATCCAAAACCCATATCATAAGTCACAATGAATTTTTCTTTTTTATGACAACATTTGTTAACTATCGTGGTTTCTGATGTAGTTGAAGTTTCATCATAAGATTTGAACCATTCTGGATTTGAATAAACTTCCTTAACAATTTCTTCAATCTCGATTGCATTGCTGGATTCTTCAATAATTTGTGCGATGTCACTCATTGTTTCTGAAGCACGAGTATCGGGATTACCTACAGTTGATTCTTTGATGATTTTAGATATTCGAATTAATGTATTTTTTGCTGAAATAGCCCTATGAATTAGTCTCATATCTGGTTCAGTTTTTTGCACTACTCACTATGGTGTTTCAATAAAATAAACATGATCCTTGCTCTCATATTGAACATGAGTGACAACATAATGAAAAATATCTTTAGATTTTTTATTTTATTTTAAAAAAGAACTTTCTGAATCTGCAACTCTTTTGATTTTAGGTCTAGTTTTTGATAAATTTCTATATGGATTATTTTGAAAAATTATTAATCTACCTATAAACATCAAAAAATATTGGCTCAAACTAATGAAGATTTTCAATTAATTTTAAAAACCTTTGAAATTAGCAAAAAAACAATTTTAGATGAAATTAAAAAATTACAATATAATCTTAGAACTGAGACAAGGTCGAGGTCACGGTCAGGGTCTTACAAATTAACTACACGTGCAAAAGATCTGTTTAAACATGTTCAGGCTGAGATTGATAGAGCCATGATTGTTATGGTTGAATTAAGAAATCAAGAATTATTAGAGTTAATTCCCCACACAACTGTAAACCGAAGACTACAATCCATTCAAAAAATAATGAATACAATATTCAATGCATTAGACAAATTTGATGATCAGGAAATAATTCAAGAACATTTTCAATTTCATATTGAAAAAATGAATGCAGTTTTAGAAGATGAATCTTGAAATATTAAAAAATAAATCTAAAATACGGACAATGCATCTATCTCACAACTTAAGATATCGCATTGAATCTTCCAATCATTTTTGATCTTTACCAAATTTAGATGAGCCTTTTTATACATGAATCATTTTGGCATATTTTTTGAAATAATCTGAGAATAATTCTAGGTGGTCAAAACTGTATTTACCGAATTTGTAATAAGAAATGTTATTCCAATTGCAGTAGCACTAATTATTCCTGCAACTACTACAATTGTCCATTTAATTATATTCATACAACACCTTTCAATTTTTCAAAGTTAAATGTTTTGAAACTTATGATTTTTTCTGCTATGAGGTATGAATTCTTGACACAGTGAGTTTTTTTAGTGTAATGCCTACCAGATTAACATGGTTAATTCGGATCAAGATCCTGATAAATATGAAACAATATCTATCGAATCAAAAA
>Ga0308012_10001110_pt1 | contig 14863 bp, 12 predicted proteins | sample Neamet179_FD_203133 | JGI IMG/M metagenome (GOLD analysis project Ga0308012, IMG submission 203133) | Marine microbial communities from water near the shore, Antarctic Ocean - #179 | ecosystem: Environmental > Aquatic > Marine > Unclassified | place: Southern Ocean | collected 2014-07-25 | reverse complement strand
GAGAATGGTCTTGCGAGCAATCAGCTAGGCGGTGAATTACTCAAACAGCTACTTTCTGAATTAATTAGCATTGAAGAGACTAATAGAGTTAAAGAGTAGTTATTAAGATCAAGGTATTGAGTAAAAAACTGATTTAACATTCTCATCTCGTTAATACGTAAATTAATTAGCTTGAAACAAATAGGTTTCAGCTTAAATAAGGACTAAATATGACTTGGAAAAATACTGAAAGTCACTACGGTACTGTTTCAATTAAAATGCATTGGTTGATGGTCGTTTTAATGGTTTTTGTTTTTACCAGTATTGAATGTCGCGTATTTTTTGACAAAGGTACTGACATGCGTGACCTTTTTAAAATGTGGCACTTTATGCTAGGTTTATCGGTTTTCATATTAGTCTGTGCACGTCTATATTTACGCAGTGTACAAATTACGCCTCTAATAACCCCTCCACTTTCTACCCTGCAAGGATTGGGAGCTAAAGCTGCTCATGTAGTGCTATATTTGTTCATGATTGGCATGCCACTTTTCGGCTGGTTTGTGCTGAGTGCAAAAGGCAACATTATTCCTTTTTTCGGGTTAGAGTTACCTGCACTTATTCCTTACGATAAACCTTTTGGAAAAGTATTAGAAGGTTGGCATAAAGAGATTGGATCATGGGGTTATTACCTTATAGCCCTTCATGCTGTAGCGGCATTAATTCACCATTACATTCAAAAAGATGACACCTTGACGCGTATGTTGCCTAGCAAGAAAAAGAACTAGAAGAGTACTCTCTTTAATACCACGTTAACTCCACATCAACTACATCCTAATCCTGTAAAGATTAGGATGTAAAAAACTATATTAAAACTAGTACACTTCTGATGAGTAAACACTTACTCAGGTAGAATAGACTTAGCCATTTCAGCCTGAAAAATCACAATCCACAACTCAAGTAAAATTCAAGTAAATACCAAATACCGTCATAACTTTATACGCTAATCTTCATCACTAAATTACCTACGACCTTATTAATTTTTCTTATAACTGTGTGAAAATTTTGGGAAAGTTATCGCTTAAAAATAATACCAAAACACTTCCTTCCTGCTCGTTGTCATATTTCCGTTATAAATATTTCATGGTTGTGTCACTTTTAATCTACCTTATTGTCATTTTTGATCACTAGCATACTGATGGTGCTAGAGCATGAGCTTTAGCATTGCCTTTATACCCGTACCATTCAAAGTGCCTTGAATTGAAATCGCTCAAGCTCTCTGAAACCTGCATATTGAATGGTAACGGGTATAAGTATGTAAGCTAACGATTTACTTAAGCTATTAATTTTATTTTTAACTATCAAATAACACTAAGGAAGCATTATGAACTCAACGTGGGTTTCACTGTCAGCTTTGTCATCATTATTACTATCAAGCGTCGCTAATGCGGGCGTTTTACCCAATGTACAAAAAGAGAGTCAGTGGTTTGTCGATGGCCAGCAATCCGTTATCGCTAAAACTAAACTAACACAGCGTAATAAAGCAAAGAATGTCATTCTATTTGTTGGTGATGGTATGGGCTTATCAACGTTAACGGCTGCTCGAATTTTAGCTGGACAAAACGAAGGTAAGTTGGGAGAGGAAGGTTATTTAAGCTTTGAAAAATTTCCTTATTCTGCTCAAGTTAAAACATACAATGTTGATGCACAAACGTCAGATTCTGCTGGCACAATGACCGCCATAATGTCAGGTGTAAAAACTGATGCGGGTGTTATTGGAGTTGATGAAGATATTGCCCGTGGTGATTGTTCAACCGCTGCTGGTAATGAATTAGTTACCTCATTCGAGGCTGCTGAAATTAAAGGTTTATCTACCGGTATTATTTCAACTGCTCGTATAACTCATGCAACACCTGCCGCGGTTTATGCAAAATCTGCTGAGAGAAATTGGGAAGATATTTCCGATATGCCTGAAGATGCAATCGCTGCTGGTTGTGTAGATATTGCTACCCAACTTATTGATTTTGAGAAAAATCTAGAAGCGCGTTTTCCTGGTGTTGATGTAAATGGTATCGAAGTCACTTTTGGTGGCGGTCGTAGACACTTCTTGCCAAAAGACGAAGCTTACAATAGTGCAGATGCTAGCAGCGCTATTGAAGGTGATCGTACCGATGGTGTAGATCTTACCGCTAAATGGCAAGCGCAATACCAAGACGGTCAATATATTATTGATCAAGCGGGTTTTGATGCCATTGATGCAAATAGCACAGAACACGTATTAGGTTTATTTAATGAATCTCATATGCAATATGAAAAAGACAGATTATATGATATTGCTGGTGAGCCATCGTTAACTGAGCTAACCAGTAAAGCTATTGATATTTTAGACAATAATGAAAAAGGGTATTTTCTTGTTGTTGAGGCTGGGCGTATTGATCATGGCCATCATTCTGGCTCTGCCTACCCTGCTTTAACCGATACAATCGAATTATCTAATGCGGTACAAGCGGCTATTAACACAACTAACCCAGAAGAAACTTTAATATTAGTAACGGCAGATCATAGTCATGTATTTACCATTGCAGGTTATCCTAAACGTGGCAACCCAATTTTAGGTAAAGTTGTTAACGTAGGCGGCACAGAGCCAGCTTTAGCGGGTGACGGCATGCCTTATACCACAGTTGGATATACCAACGGTCCCGCTGCAGGTCGTCAAGACTTAACTGCGGTTGACACAGCCTCAACAGGTTTCCGTCAAGAATCCACAGTACCACTAGATTATGAAACGCATGCTGGTGAAGATATTAGCTTACATGCATCAGGTCCCGGTGCTCATTTAGCACAAGGTGTTATCGAACAAAGTGTTGTTTTTCACATCATCAATCAAACTCTTGGCTTAATTGCTAAATAACTGACTAATAGAAAGGAATTAACAATGGAATTAGTAACAAAAACCTTCACTCAAAAAATTAATTTAATCTCATTTGCTGTGTTAGTCTCATTAGCTGGCTGTGGTGGCAGTGACGGTACAAATGGAGCTAATGGCACCGCAGGTATCGACGGAACTAACGGTGCTATAGGTGCTATAGGCGATAGTGGACTTAAAGGAACTAGCAGCTTAATTAGTCAAACTTCAATAAATGTTGGTCATGAACAGTGCCTTAACGGCGGTGTTAAAATTGATTCAGGCTTAGACAACGACAGTTCAGGTGTATTAGATGCTAACGAAATAAATGCTACTGAATATATTTGTAAGTCAACACTTACCGAAATGACAGGCCCCTCGTTAACAGCTACCACAAATAACCTTTGGTATGAGCAAAGCCAGAGTGTTGTAGAACAAGCAAGATTAAATACTAAATCCTTAGTTAATACACGTGGAAAAGCAAAAAATGTCATTCTATTTGTGGGTGATGGTATGGGGTTATCAACCGTAACAGCAGCACGTATTTTAGCTGGTCAGCAGTTAGGTAAAATGGGAGAAGAACATCAACTCAGCTTTGACAAATTCCCTTACTCTGGTTTTGCTAAAACTTATAATGTTGATGCACAAACCCCTGATTCTGCAGGTACTATGACCGCGATGATGTCAGGTGTAAAAACTGATGTTGGCGTTGTTGGTGTTAATGAAAACATTAGCCGCGGCGACTGCTCTACCGTAACAGGCAATGAACTCGTTACCGCATTAGAATTAGCTGAAATTGCAGGCATGTCAACAGGGATAATTTCTACCGCACGTATAACTCATGCAACACCCGCAGCAGCCTATGCTAAATCTGCAGATCGTAACTGGGAAGACATTTCAGATATGCCTGCAGATGCAGTTAGCGGAGGTTGTGTTGATATAGCTTCTCAACTCATTAGCTTTGAAAGTGATATTGAAAGTCGTTTTTCAGGTGTGGATGTTGATGGTATTGACGTGGTAATGGGCGGCGGAAGACGTCACTTTTTACCAAAAGATGCTGCCTATAATTCCACTGATGCCAGGAGTGTTATTGAAGGTGACAGAACCGATGGCCGTGATTTAACTGCAGAGTGGAAAACACAATATCCAACGGGCAGTTATGTTATTGACCAAGCAGGTTTTGATGCAGTTAATGCCAACACAACAACGCGTTTATTTGGTTTATTCAATGAATCACATATGCAGTATGAAGCAGACCGTAAAAATGATATTTCAGGTGAGCCTTCTTTACGTGAAATGACCAGTAAAGCCATTGATATACTTGATAATAACGAATCTGGTTTCTTCCTAACGGTTGAAGCGGGTCGTATCGATCATGGCCATCATGCTGGCAGTGCACATGGCGCGTTAACCGATACTATTGCTTTTGCTGATGCAGTTCAGGCAGCCGTTGATGCAACCAACCCTGAAGAAACATTAATAATAGTGACGGCTGATCACAGCCATGTATTTACTATGGCGGGTTACCCAAAACGCGGTAATCCTATTTTAGGTAAAGTAGTAGGAGTTGGCTCAACTAGTCCAAGTTTAGCAAGTGATGGTATGCCTTATAGCACACTCGGTTATACCAATGGTTTAGGTTTTAGAGACTTAGGTACTGAAACCAACGCTGATGCGAGTTATGGCTCTGATGCAGTAGCGGGTCGTCATGACCTAACACTAGTTGATACTACTTCAACAGGTTTTCATCAAGAAGCGTTGGTACCTATGGGCTCAGAAACTCATGCTGCTGAAGATGTTGGCGTTCATGCAATGGGCCCGGGTGCGCACTTAATTACCAGTACCAATGAGCAGAGTGTTATTTTCCACGTAATGGATTATGCCGCTGACTTAGTAACTAAAGCTGATAAGATGATGAATTAGTAGGATTTTATCATCGCTAACTCATTTATCAAAACTAGTTCATTTATCAAAAGTAGTTCTTAAAAACTAAGAGAGAAAGTTGCTCTATTTACTCAATAATAGGCAACTTTCATTTCTTTAATAACGCTGTTCTACTTTAATTTACTTTCAACATCACATTCATTTCTCATGAGAATTACTTATTATGAAAATCTATTCTTTATCGTCATTAACGCTTTTACTGTCAACCACATTGTTATTAAGCCTGTCGCCCAGGAGTATCGCCAGCGAATGCAAAGCTTCATCTGCTTTACTCAGTGCTTACTATGATTTTAACCACAAAACACTTAGCAGTAGTCAAGACAGCACTAAAGTCAGTAATAAAGTCAGTAATAAAATAGAAAACACGCATAAATTTGAATTACACCGTAATAACAATAGCGTTATTCAACGTAATAATAGCCAAGGAATTGATGATATTTGGTCATTAAATGGCACTCGTTTATCGTTAAATAGAGCCTTTGAACAATATAAACATACGATAGAATATCAATCAAATGAATTACGATTCAAGCCACGTTGGCAAGATATCTCTCAACTTGTCGTTACACCTGAGCTTGATGAAATGCAGCTTGTTGCAGAAAAAAAATCGGGCTGTTTATTAGAACAACATTACACACTTAAAACTCAGCAATCTGAGTATCAATTAGTCTGGTTACCTAAACTTAAATTAGTTAAATTTTTTGAATTAAAAAATGCTTCATCAACACAACAATGGGCCCTAACAGATTATCAAACAAACGCAGAAAAAATCACTTCACTTTTTAATAAGTATGATAGTTACCAAAGTACCGATTATGCTGACGTTGGGGATAATGAATCTATTCCATTTCTAGCTGCTATGATTAATCAAGGGTTTTCAACAGCACAAAATACCCAAGCCACACACAATCATCACGGAGCACATTGATAATAAAGAACTAAGTAATTGATAAAGAGTCGCTAACTTTATCAATTACTCTCACCAAACAGGGTTTTCATCACAATACTTAATCCCTCTACTACTTCTTCTTCATCCATTGCGGCAAAGCCCAAACGAATAAAACGATAGTCTTCATCAGGTAAATATTTGACCTTATTAAACTCAATTTCAGTTTGTAAAAAAACGCCCTTAGTTGACATTTTTTCTTTTAAACCAATAATAGACTTACCCGTATCTAGCCAAATTGCCATGCCGCCAGCAGGTACTTCAAAATGTATAGGCAAGCCTTTTTCTTGATATGATTTTAACTGTAGCACCATAAAATCACGACGCTTTTGATACAACCTTGTCATACGGCGTAAGTGTGCTTCAAAGCCGCCTTGTCGCATCCACTTAGCCACGGCTTGTTGCACCAACACATTACTCTTATGATTCATCAGCATTTTGTACGCAGCTAATTGTTCAATTAAAGCATTATTCGCCACAACATAACCAATACGCGCACCACCAAACATTAGCTTTGAAAAAGTAGAAATATAAATAACTAACCCTGCAGGATCATCGGCAGCCATTGGTGCAATAGGTTGGCTGTCATAATGAAACTCATGATCATAATCATCTTCTACAATGGCGACACCGTATTGCACTGCTAATTGATAAATTTTCATACGCCTAGTGATGCCTAAAGAAACGGTCGTTGGGTATTGATGTAATGGCGTAAGGTAAAGCAATTTAACATTACCCTCTGCAAGTACTTGAGCTAAATGCTCAGGCACTATGCCGCGATCATCTTGCTTGATAGTAACCAATTCTGCGCCTGTCCGCTCAAAAGCAGCCCACGCAGGTGGATAACCTAGTTGCTCAACCGCGACTTTATCGCCGGGCTGTAACAATAACTGTGAAATCATATACAAAGCTTCTTGTGAGCCATTACAAATCATCAGTTCTTTATCAGTAATGGAGCGAACACGTCGTAAATACGTTGATATTTCAGTAATAAGAGCTTCTTCTCCTTTACTGTCTCCATAACTTAAATCATCAATATTAGGTCGTTGGCACACTTGTGAAAAGTGACTTTTAAATTCGTCAAACGGAAACTTTCTGATATCAGGCTGACCGCCCGCAAAGTTATAAGGATATTGGCTCCCTTTCACCTTAGGCGTAATAGCTACATTTTGTTTAACTCTAAATTGCCAATCAAAATTTTGCTTAGTTGCCGTAATTTTATTTGACGATCTGCTACTTTGAATGGGTAAGTTAGCAACAATCCGATAACCAGATCGCTCAATTGCCTCAACCCAGCCTTGCGCTACTAACTCTGCCAATGCAGCCATAATAGTATGACGATTTACCCCTAACTGCTGTGCAAGTTTACGCGCAGAAGGTAATGCTTCGGTAGGAGCAACCTGCCCCTCTTTAATGGCTTGTCGCAATGTATCGGCAATAACTAGGTATTTAGCTTTTTTAACTGAGCCATTACTGTCATTTGATAATTTTAAAGTTAACGCTCGCAATCTGGTCTATCAACTATTCAATATCTGGTTGTAGTAGTTATACCAAAATTAATCATAATAATAAACAGAGCAACAACTCATACTATTTAAATTACTTACCTACATACTTTTTATACGGAACAACTAATGTTACAAACTTCTCTAAAACAGCTAAAACCTATTACGCTAGAAACCAGTTTAATAAAACTAATACCGATGACTATGCAGCATGTTAAAGACTTCTGTTTAGCCGGTAATTACCCACAAGTTTGGCAACATATGCCAATCAACCGTTGTCAAAACTCTGAAATTGCACAGGCATGGCTAAAAGAAGCCACAGATGAAATGGCACAAGGACTGCAACTTGCGTTTGTTATTATAAATAAAGGCATTGATAATAAAGCGGATCAAATTATTGGCTCTACTCGTTTATTTCGTGTCAACGAGACAGATAGAACGATTGAAATAGGGCATACATTTATCACACCACATTTTCAACGAAGTTACGTTAACTCACATGCAAAGTACTTAATGTTAAAGCACGTTTTTGAACACTTAAATGTCGCTCGTGTAGAAATATGTACCCATGAAAATAACCAACAATCTCGAAATGCTATTGCGCGTATTGGCGGTCACTTTGAAGGTATTTTAAGAAAAAATCGTCGTGCGCAAAATGGTGACTTTAGAAATACCGCATTATTTAGCATCATCGACGAAGAGTGGCCACAAGTGAAAAACAACTTATTAGCGACAAGTACCACACCAAAGGAGTTTGAATATGTATCCGCCTGAATACTTTCAAACAAAGGAAGAATAAAACTGAGATTAGCGATAAGAAGTTACGAAAGATGTTAACCGCTATTACTTTTTTTAAAGTGAATATTAATACTTTTGAAGGTCATTTTAAGCTGAGTCAAAATAAGCTAGAACAGGTAAAATATAAAATAGCGGACGGTTAATACAAAATGGCAAAAAGTAAGCTTGGTGATCAAATACAATGAGGTTTGATGAACTGAGCTATTTATTTATAGCTCCTTGAAAATCTTCAGTTTCAAAATATAAAGGCTTTATCGTTCCACAATTTATAAATTTATACTGAAGTTCGGTTTCTTTTGGAACAGGTGATGATGTATTAAAACGGCCTAAACAACCAGCTTCTATATCTACACCCAATATATGGTCAAAGCTAGGTTTCTGTTGAATTCTATGAATATAAATTCTATAACCACCTCTTAATGAAACAAAATCATATTCTTGCTTTGTACTTGAAGCTTTAATGTCGTCAAAGGTACGGACATACATCTGTTTATTAAAAAACAATGAAATATTTTCATAAACTAACATTGCATCACGTTCAAAGTGCCCTGAATATAAATCAGCTTCTATAACGATTTTCTCTCCACGCATTAAACGTTGTAAATTAAATGATTTGGGTTTAATCGTAATTAGCTGAGCATCTCTGACCGTTTGTAATACGGCCAAATTTTTATTTTCTAATTTATAGAGTAGTTGAACATTATGAGGCTTTTTGTAATCCGATAATTTAGACGCATAAATACTAGAACCTTGTGTGAACAAAACCATGCCATGAACGCCCATATACGAAGGGTCTAATGGCGGTAACTCTTTAACTTCATCAGCGGCAAAGCTAACTTGGCTCAATAAAAACAAAACACCACACAACATTTTTTTCATCATTAAATTCTCACTCTATATGGGTTGAAGATATTTTCATCAACCAAAACTTCAGATAATATTTGTACATTATAGTCGCTATTTTCAGTTTAATTTTATCATCAATTGTAGGAACCTAAATTTCACCGTTACGTTGCTATTAACTATAAACCAAGGTCTGTTAAACTTGAATGTTCTAAAGGCCTGCTCCCTTGAGGCCAACGAAATTTTCGTTCTATTTCCTTTATTTTAAGATCATTGATACTCGCATGACGTTCGACCATCAGGCCTTTCTCATTAAATTGCCAGTTTTCATTACCATATGAACGATACCATTGGCCTTTCGAGTCTAGCCATTCATAGGCAAAACGAACGGCTATACGTGACTCATTAAAAGCCCATAATTCTTTTATTAAGCGGTACTCTTGCTCTCGTTGCCATTTTTCTTCTAAAAATTTAACAATGGCTGGTCTACCTTGTAAAAAAGTATCTCGGTTTCTCCACACACTTTCTAAACTATAAGCGGTTGCCACTTTTATTGGATCTTGGCTATTCCAACCATCTTCTGCTTTTCTAACTTTTTCTTTTGCTGACGCTAATGTAAATGCAGGTAAAGGCTGGCGAATATCTTCATGTTCAATATTAAAGTTCATTAGTATTCCTTATTTTAAAGTCGAGTTAATACAGAGTTAAAAGCCATGTTAAATAGTTTACTTAAAGGTTAAGTAGGCTTTGGCAGATAGTCCCTAATCAAATCTTAATAAAATAGGGTATTGCCACTAAAATAACTCCCACAATAAGCAACATAGTGACACTAGCCATAAAATATGGAAAGACAAAGAGCGATAAACCTACACAGAAAGGAACAATGGCTTTTTGTTTTCTACCGTACATAAAATATCCCATGCCGATACCGCCAAATAAAACACTCCAAACCATAATTGATGCACTATCCATAGAGATACCCCTTAAGTGAATTCACTAATATTAAATGACAGCTTTCTATATACTTATTATACGTAAAAACACTTCTCTCTGATTATAAGTTACCTATTTACACCACTATTTATGGGTTATTATTTATTCGTTTTTGCTAAGCAATACCCGCACCAATAAGTAATATATATATGGCACTTATTGTAATAACACATAACGTTGTAAACATACCAAATACTCTGAACTTAAGTGTTTCATCAACTTGGCTCACGCCATAAGCATGAGAGATTCTTGCGACTAAAAATAAACCACCTAAGGAAAACATAATAATGGAATTGGCACCTTGAGTTTCAAGGAAATATAGAAGTATTAAGGTTAAAGGGACATACTCTGTAAAATTAGCGTGAACTCTAATAGCACGGTTGAGTTTGTTACTACCATCATCCCCAATAGATGTTCTAGCTGCTTTACGAATACCAATGATTCTCAGACTTAAATATATATAAACTAACGCTAAAATTGCCGAGTAGTAAATTGTAATTGGCATAGTATTCCTTAACCGTATTTAATTGATGCGTATCCACAATAACCATTTTATTAATTTTTCTTGGTATGAATATCACACAGTATCAATATATTAGAAACCAAAAAAAATCATTATTTATAAAAAATGGACTATTATTGAAGATTGAAGATTGAACAGAAAGGAATAATCTCACTAGCCGAACACTAGCAAGAAATAAGCGCATAAATAAATTAGATAATCATATTGAAAAGAAAGAACTAAAAATTTTAGTTCTTTTTCAGTTCATTCGCTTTTAACAACATTGACTTACTTTCTTCAAGAAAGTCACCGGCGTAATCACCAAACCAATCAGAGACTTCGTTAAACTTACCCACAAAGGCATCTTTATCATCAAGCTCAACACCTTCAAGAAGCTCTAAAAAACGATAAGCGAAACGCTTCATCATCTCAACGTTATCTTTGTTAGAAAAAATAATATCAGCATACAACGTTGGATTTTGTGCAAAGAGCCGTCCGACCATAATCAGTTCTAAACGATAAATAGGAGAACTCATCGCCACTAAATTTTCAATGTCAGCACCTTCACTCATTAAATGATAACCGTAAGCAATGGTAGAAAAATGTCGCATCACTTGCACCATAGACATGGTTTCATCATGTTCATGTGCTTGTACAGGGTAAATTTTAGCGCCCCATACTTCAAACTGTTCAAGTAACCATTGATACTGCTCTGGATAACGACCGTCACAACTAATAATAGTTTGCTTGATTAAGCCTGTTACATCAGGACCAAACATTGGGTGAAAGCCAATAACTGGCCCTGCATGTGCCGCTTTCATTTCAGCTAAGGGCGATGCTTTAATGCTGGTTAAATCAGCAAGAATACAATCTTTGGGTAAGTTATTAAGTTGTTTGATAACCATCGTAGTTAAACGAATAGGTACAGTAACAATAACTAAACTTGCATCACTTAAAATAGCTTCACTGTTTACCCAGTCTTTTTGCTGAATAATATCAACGCTATATTCAGAACGCTCAAATAAGTCGACAAAAACAGCACCTAATTGCCCTTTACCACCAACCACAACCACTTTTTTACACTCAGGGTTAACACAACGATAGCCACTTGCATCTTGGCTTATATAAGAGTCACGCATTAAACGTCGTAAAACATCCTCTATTAAGTCTGGTGATAAACCCGCGTCACTTGCTTGTAAACGTCTTTTGGCAAACAAACTTGCTTCACGCTCGGGGTCATAAATAGGCTTACCTACATCACTTTTTAACTGGCCAACTTTACTGGTAATACTAAGTCGTCTTTGCAGTAATTTAACTAAATCACTGTCAATCTCATCAATTTCATCACGTAAGGTGGTTAACTTTTTATCAAAATCGGATTCTGAATTCGTCATTATTGTTTATTACCTAAAAATCTAAAGCGTGTTCGCTAAAAAATACAATTGAAAGTGTACGGGTTAAAAACTATTGGCTAAAGTGTATTGGTTAAAGCCGCTTGTTTAAAGTTTTTAAAATAGAAAACGCGACAAAAGTCGCGTTAAACTAAAATAAATTGGCTATTTACCGAAAAAATTTGCTTAGGCTAATACATTGAAGCCATTATTAAGATAAATATTGAGGAAAATACCTTAGTAAATACCTAAGCAATTCTTGCTGATAAAGAACCCGAAAGACGTGCATCTAGATCTGTTAATAATTTTTCTGTTTCAGCAAAATCAATACACGCATCAGTAACTGATACACCGTAAGCTAAATCTTCTTTTGCTAAATCACTGCTTTGATTGCCTGCATTAATATTACTTTCTAACATAATACCCACAATAGACTTATTACCAGCACAAATTTGCTCAACAACGTCCTGCGCTACAATAGGTTGGCGTGTGTAATCTTTATTAGAATTACCGTGGCTACAATCGACAATAATACCTGCGTCTACACCTTGTTTAGTAAGGGCGGCTTCACACTCTGCAATACTGCTTGCGTCGTAATTAGGTGTTGAGCCACCACGTAAAATAACATGGCCATCAGGGTTACCGTTAGTTTGAATTAATGCTACCTGCCCTTCACGGTTTATACCCATAAAGTGATGCGGATGCGCCGCTGATTGTAAGGCATTTACTGCAACACCTAAACTACCATTTGTGCCATTTTTAAAACCAATAGGCATTGATAAGCCACTCGCCATTTCACGATGCGTTTGTGATTCAGTAGTACGCGCACCAATAGCAGACCAACTAAATGCTTCAGCCAAATATTGCGGGCTAATAGGGTCTAGTGCTTCTGTAGCTAACGGTAAACCAAGTTCTGTTAGGTAAAGAATCAATTCACGGGCTTTTCTTAAACCCGTTTCAATATCAAACGAACCGTCCATATGCGGGTCGTTTATTAAACCTTTCCAACCAACAGTGGTACGCGGTTTTTCAAAATATACACGCATAACCACAAACAAAGAGCCTTGGTATTTATTTTGAAGTGATTTTAACTTGCGAGCATAGTCTTTAGCTGCATCAACATCATGTACTGAACATGGACCAGAAATAACTAACAAACGAGGATCACGTTTGTGAACTATATCGCTAATAGTTTTACGAGACTGCTGAACAAACTCACGACATTCTTCTGAAAGGGGTAATTCTGCGCGTAGTTCTGCAGGTGTAATAATAACATGCTCAGCGTTAATATGAATATTGTTAGAGCTTGTTGGTACGGCTGATAAATCGCTAGTTGTTGTCATGAACTTTCCTTTATTGGAACTTTTTCCACTGTGTGGATTTTAAAAATGCTCTTTTAAAGCGTTTACGCTAGTTAACTAAACAGTTAAAACTTGATATTCAAAAAGGATAACAGTGACTCAATAGAGGCTACAGCTCAACCAAAAATAAAAACAAGAAATCGTAAAGATTTAATTACGCGGTTTGTATTGTTATTTTTACACATTTTATTTTGGCTGTACAGAGAGAAAATGTACAAAGTTATGCTAGCAGAGAATATTTGAGTAAATAAACACTGATTTTCAATTCTGTAATGCTTAATAAAATTGGTATAAACCCACTAACATTCAAAGTGCTCGATTTCAATAGAAATTAAATGTTTTATGGCAAGGCATTGATTGTAGGAAATGGTTATTCAATAGAATGAGCTCCTAGATTCACTAAGTAAGATAAATCCCTGTAGAACCCTTATCAAAATCAATCGCAGTATAAAGCGTTTCTAAAACAGCCCTTGGGGAATACTGAGCAAACCCTACCTTGCGTTACATTTATTTTTAAGTGAACAACCCTTAATAAAAGTATACGCCTTGGTTATCAGGCGGTCAGACTTACCTCAACGAGCATCTTCAAGTGGAATAGGCATAAACAGGCTCTGACCTCTTTTATTTTAAAGTTTTAAAGCGAATTAATAATTAAATAATTTTTTTATTTATATTGATTGTTTTTCTGTTAACGAATGTTAAAACAATGTTAACATAATGACAATTAATTGTTTGGCCAAAGTAAGTAGAACAATAAAAAGTATAAAATTTATCTAGGATAAAAATTAAACTTATTGTGATAAATGCCTTGCTACCCATATTTTTAATACAGCATTGATGTTAAATAACTTATATTTTCAATGCCTTATACTTAAAAATGAATAACACCCTATTTAACAAAGCATATAAACTTTATGAGAATTTTTTCTATGAAAACAACAGTAAATAAAGAAACAGAACAACAAAGCTTACCTTCAAAATTTTTAATGTGTTTGCTTTCTTAAAATCAATTAAACAAAAAACAGTTGGCACGTATTCGTTATGCAATCATTTGAGATAGCAGTTTCGCTCAACTTAGTAACAAGTAATGAATTTTAAATAATTATTATGTTAAAAATCGTTACTGAAGATATTTAACATAATAACTAAATGAAGTTTTATGTTCTTAATACATTTTATGCATAGTGCATTAAGTGTTCAAATAATAAAATAAGGTGACATGCATGAATCGCAATTTTTGTCGTTTTTTATGGATTGTTCTATTTACGCTATTTATTTCTGGTTGTGGCGATAGCCTTGAAGAACCTGACACTACAGGGCCTGATGTTACGCAACCAGTAGGTTCAGAAGAACCTCCTTCGGGTGACGGTGATGATAATTTGGTAGATAGTGATAATGATGGTGCTAGTGACAACATAGATCAGTGTAGTAATACCCTAATCGGAGAAACTATAGATGCCAGCGGCTGTGCTGATTCACAAAAAGACAGTGATGAAGACGGTATTAATGACGACATAGATATATGTGACAATGCATCTGGTATCGAAGTCACGGCAAATGGTTGTCCTGTAGTTATAACCACTGATAGTGATAGTGATAGTGATAGTGATAGTGACGGTGTCGAAGATGCCCTTGATATTTGTTTAGATACACTAACAGGTCATTCAATCGATAATAAAGGTTGTTCAGATATACAGAG
>Ga0308012_10001095_pt1 | contig 14979 bp, 20 predicted proteins | sample Neamet179_FD_203133 | JGI IMG/M metagenome (GOLD analysis project Ga0308012, IMG submission 203133) | Marine microbial communities from water near the shore, Antarctic Ocean - #179 | ecosystem: Environmental > Aquatic > Marine > Unclassified | place: Southern Ocean | collected 2014-07-25 | reverse complement strand
AAGCCATAATAGGAGTAGATTATGACAACTACTATTACAGGTGCTACTGGCATTGATAACATCAAGGCAGCTACGGGTGCTGTGTTGCAAGTTGTTAGTGTTAATAAGACCGATGCGTTCTCTACTACTAGCCAAAGTTATGTGGATATAACTGGATTTGCAGCCACTATCACTCCTACATCTACATCTTCAAAGATTCTTGTTGATATAGATTATAAAGGCTACGTTAAAGGACACGGCAATATTCGTCTAAAGAGAGGTTCAACAGCCATATATATTGGAACATCGGGTGCTGGTAATCAACAGAATGTCTCTATGCAGATGGCAGGTGATGGAACGCTAACTCCAGAATATGGACTTGAATCAGTAATGTTAAAAACATTAGATTCCCCCTCTACTACCTCTGCCGTTACTTACAAATTAGAAGGTTTCGTTTCGCACAGTTCGTATTCTTTATATTGTAATCGTGTTTATCACAATAACAATGCCCATTACATTGGATTTGTGCCTTCATCAATAACACTTACGGAGATTGCAGGATGAGCTATCTAGGCAGAAGTGCAAAGCTAAGTCTCAAGGCACAAGAGAAAGTCTCCTTCTTAGCTACAGCAGGACAGACAGCAAAGACAGGTCTTAGCTACACACCTAACTTTGTAGAAGTCTACGTCAACGGCATCTTACTTACAGACACCACAGACTTCACAGCCACCAATGGTAACAGCGTCACCTTCACTGTTGCACTGTCCTTGAATGATGAAGTGACTGTTGTGTCCTTGAAGACCTTCACTGTTGCAGATCATTACACTAAGTCTGATGCTAATGCTTTGTTGGCTGCTAAAGCTACTAACACTGCGGTTGCTCTCAAGGCTCCTATTGCTAGTCCTAGTTTTACTGCAAAAGCTACAATAAGCATTGCATCAGCGAATGGAGATATTCTTGATTTTAAATCAAATGGCTCTGACGTAGGTACGATTGGTACGTTAGGTGGAGCTACTTATTTCGGCAGTGAAGATAGCGGAATAATGTTTAATGGCGCCAATCAAAACCCAACCAGCGGTGGCTCAACAAGAGTTGATAATACCAACGATCTAGGTGCTGCAAGTTATCGGTATAAAGACATATATCTGGGCGGTGGTGCTTTTATAGGCGGAACTAGTACACCTAATAAATTAGATGATTACGAAGAGGGTACTTTTATTCCAATTTTAAGAGGAAGCACCAATGCTGGTTCTTTTTCTACTGATTCTGCCCATATAGGACGCTATACAAAAATTGGGGATGTTTGCACTTGTAATTTTAGAATAGGAGGAACGCTTTCTAACGCTACTGGTTCTTATACACATTTTAATTTACCTTTTACTGTAAAGGCAGGAACAGTGGCAACAGGTAGCTTTAGTTATCATAGCACTCCAAATTTAAATCATGTTGATTTTAGTAGTTACGTTAACTATGGTCAAACTTTGGGTTATTTCATTATTAAAACAGCCAGCGCAGGTTCCTCAGTATATCCACCACCATCTTCTTTTATGCCCGCAGGAGTGCAGATATACGGCACAGTAACGTACCACGTAGCATAACCATACGCTTACCAGAGGTAGGCACAGACAGGAATAAATAACATGGCATTAACTAAAGAAGTAACACAAGATAAAATTGAGGTTGTAAGCGAGTTTAAGCACGTTCAAGTTCGCACTTGCACTAAAGTATTAGAAGATGATGTTGAACTATCTTCTAGCTTTAGCAGACACGTTGTAAACGCAGGTGACGACTACTCAGCAGAGTCTACAGAGGTGCAATTAATATGTGCAGCAGTGCATACCGATGCTGTGGTAGCTGCTTACGCTGCTAATGTGGCTGCATCAAACCCAGAATAGGAGAGTAGAATGACTAAGGCAAGAAACTTATCTCTACTCAGCGCAGTGGAGGCTGGTGCTACAGCAGACCAGACCAAGGCTGACATTGATGCGTTGGGTATTAATGGCGCTAATAAAAACTGGATTATTAATGGCGATTTTCAAATATCACAACGAGGTTCGTATACAAGTGCTACGGCATTGACTACATCTTCCGTGTACCATTTAGATAGATTCAAGTCCAAACACAACAATATCTCTGGCACATTAACTCACAAACTAGCACAAACAGTAGATGGAAAAGTAACAAACACAATGCTTCTTACTGCAACTGCTGGCAGCAACGGGCGTGTAGAAAGTGTACAGCGAATAGAAGCTACTCAGCCTTTTGTGTCACAAACAATAACTTTCAGTGCATGGGTAAAATCTAACAACGCAAGTTCTAGACTGATTATCCATCAAGATGGGGCTAACATACAAACCAGTAGTAATCAACATACAGGCGGTGGTGCATTTGAGTTATTAAAAGGTACAGTTACCTGTGCTGCTAACTCAGGAGACATATATTTATACGCAGGAATACAAGCAGCAGGTACGGGTAACGTAGCCATTGCTAATGGTCATTATTTTGAAATGGCCTTTGTTCAAGTAGAACATGGTTCAGTAGCCACAGACTTTGAACACCGCACTTATGCTGAAAGCCTACTTGCTTGCCAACGCTATTATGAAATAATTGCTGATGGTGGCTATGATGTTGACCACATGTTCGGAATAGGACACGGAGTTAAGTCTGACCAAATAAATTGGTTCTATGATTTTAAAGCAGAAAAACGTGCAGCGTACACATTGATAGTTGCCAGTGTGTCAGGTGGATACCACGCCAAAAATCACAGCGTCTATAAGAGCCACAGCACTTTAGGTATGACTGCCACTGTGCAGAGTTTACATAGTATAAGTGCCTATATGACAAACATTGGAGGTGTAACTGAACAGTCTGCATGGACTATGCAATTAAATGGAGCAGCGTGCCACATTGCTGTGTCTGCGGAGTTTTAAATATGAATATAGAAACAGTAAAAATGGAAAGTGGTTGCTATAGAGTTAATGGGACTATGATTGTCCCTCCCTCTACAGACAATGCTGATTACGTATTTGTACAAGAATGGATTGCAGAAGGTAACACTCCTACTCCACAGTACACAGACGAAGAGATAGCAGCCACTGCTCAAGCAGAACTCAACGTAAGCAGCCAAGCCTACCTAGCATCCACAGATTGGTACATCACACGCCATGCAGAAACAGCAGAGGCAGTGCCAACAGCAATAACTTTAGCTAGAGCAACAGCAAGGGCGGCAATAGTATGAGCATAACTTACAGAGGCGAAACATTCTCTGGCTACAACAAGCCTAAAGCCAGTGCAAAGGGTAAGAAGTCACACGTTGTCTTGATTAAAGATGATGGTAAAGATCGTATGATACGCTTTGGTGAGAAAGGTTCTACAGGTAGCCCTGATGGAACAGCCAGAAACAAAGCATTTAAAGCACGACACGCCAAGAATATTGCTAAGGGTAAAACCTCAGCAGCATACTGGGCTAATAAAACGAAATGGTAGTAATAGGAGGTGATCTTGAGTCTGTACGCTAATATCAACGCTAAGAAGAAGGTAGCGTAATTATGAAAGGAGTAAATCATTACTTAAAAAACGGCACTAAGTACAAAGGTGCTATTCATAAAACAGCAGGTAAAGCTATGACAGGAGCTAAACATACTCCCTCTAGTAAACCTTTGTTTCACGCAAGTGAACTAACAGTTAAGAAGAGAGGTAAATAGTTATGCCACAAGGTGACGGAACATATGGCACTAAAGTAGGTCGTCCAAAAGTTAAGCGTAAGAAAAACCTAGCAGGTAAAAAGAAAGCACCACCTAAAGCAGCAATGAAAATACGTAGTAACTACTAATGTGGGCTATCGTGTTAGCCACAATGTTAGCCAGTGGTCAGCCTCAAGTTCCTTTGATGGTGTCCAGCTATAGCACCTTTGATGATTGTAGATTAGAATTATTACGTGTAGGTGCAATAGGTGGTTACGAACTTGTGGTTAGCCCGATGGTAGGATATTCAGTAGTCAAGGTAGAAGCTAGTAAAACTACTACAGCTTTTTGTGTTAAAAATATGCAGAGTATATAATGAACTCAAGTCCTTTAGAAATATATCCTGTACACGTGTCTCCTTCCCTAGCTCCTTTAGGGCAGGAGCTTTTAATTGAACCATCAGTAAACAGAGTAAATGCAGAGTACCTTGTAGTACAACCATCTAGGGAGCCTTACGGAGTCCCCCAAGAATACACAAAGAGGGTTTGGACATGTTAGCAGAAATCGCCATAGCCAACGCTATCTGGAAGACGCTTTCCACCGCCTTGAAGAACGGCAAGCAACTCTACGAAGTAGGTGGTCAAGTGAATGACTACCTATCAGCAACTCAGAAAGTAAAAGAGAAGGCTGGAGATGCAAACAGTCGTGGCACAGCCCTAGAAGCCTATCAATTTGAAGAGCAGCAACGAGTTCAGCGTTCTCAGCTTGAGTTTCACCTTAAGAAAAGCAGACTTGGTGGGTGGAGCGACTTTGTAAAATTTGAGGCTGAGTGGCACAGGAAACGAAAGGAAGAAGAGAAGGCAAAAGTAAACGCCCGTATAAGAAGAAATAACAAACTACAAAACGATGTTGCGTTAGCTATTAATATAGGAATCTGTATGATAATAGCACTGGGATTACTATTTGGAATAGCTGTCTACATGAAAGGATATTATTAGTGAGTGATTTGACAAAAGAAGAGAAGAATGAAATAGCTGAATTAGCAGCAGACAAAGCTTATGAAAGGTTTTACCTAGCCGTAGGTAAATCAGTAACTAAAAAGATTATGTGGATTGCAAGTGCAGTGTTGTTTGCTTGTTGGCTTTACTTTCAAGAAGGAACATTCTAATGGGTATATTAAGTAGTCTCTTTGGAGGTGGTAGTGCTGTTGCACAGCCTATAGAAGCCATTGGTAACATCATAGATAGTGTGTTTACATCAGATGAAGAAAGGGCACAAGGCGAACTACTTAAGCAGAAGTTAGCTATGCGTCCCTCTATGATGCAAGCAGAGATTATGAAAGTACAGGCTAATCACAGGTCTACTTTTGTGGCTGGAGCTAGACCCTTTCTCATGTGGGTATGTGGCTTAGGTTTCTTGTTTGCATTTGTTATTAACCCTATCCTACAATGGATTGCACCAGAGCTAGGTAGCCCTGATCTACCCTTAGATGCAATGCTCGAACTTACGTTAGCAATGCTTGGCCTAGCAGGGCTTAGAACAGTAGAAAAACTAAATGGTAAAGCCACATGAAAACACATAAAGAAATGGTAAACAACGTACTTGTGAGGCTACGGGAACGTGAAGTTGACAGTGTTAACGAGAATAGCTACTCAAAGCTAATTAGCTTATTTATTAATGACGCTAAAGAGTTTGTTGAGTCAGCATGGAATTGGTCTGTACTTAGGCAGACATTAACAGTAGTTACCCAAGATGGTGTATTCAACTATGTTCTTACAGGCTCAGGTAACAATGTATCTATAATTGACGTAGTGAATCTTACAGGTAATTCATTTTTAAAATATAAAGACCCACACTGGTTTAACAACGTATTTCTTAACTCTGAACCAGCTAAAGGTAATCCTGATTACTATGTATTCAATGGTGTAAGTGTAGGTGGCGACACACAGGTAGACTTGTATCCTATTCCTAGTGGAGTATTTACAATCTATTTTAACGTCATTATGAGGTCACAGGAACTTGTAAATAATGCAGATACAATACGTGTACCTACTTTACCAGTACAAGCTTTAGCTTACGCTATGGCCCTAGAGGAACGTGGTGAAGATGGAGGAATGTCAGCAGTATCAGCTAAGGCTCTTGCTTCTGTTTACCTATCTGACGCTATTGCACTAGATGCTAACAAGCACCCTGAGGAACTGATCTGGGAGGCTTGCTAAAGATGGCTAAACAACTAATGTCTTCCTCTATTTCAGCACCAGCGTTCTACGGGTTAAACACTCAAGAGTCTGGTGTTACGTTACAGGAAGGTTTTGCACTACAAGCAGACAACTGCGTTATAGATAAGTATGGACGACTAGGCTCACGTAAGGGCTGGCAGACTTTAAGTACAAAAAAGGATGGTTCAGCCAATGGAAACAATGGTGTAAACCTTACTGGCGTATCTAACTTTAAGGATGTTGTAGGTGCTGATACACTTTTGTCATTTAGTGTCAACAAGTTTTACAAAGGACTTACTAACTTAGTAACTCTAACACCCTCAACTGGTGACACTATAGCTGCTGGTAACTGGCAGACTGCTACATTGAACAATCATCATTATTTCTTCCAACGTGGTTACTTACCACTTGTGTATACTAATGATGGAGGTGCAGACACTTTTCAATCAATAGTAACACACTCAGGTAGGGCAGGTACTCCTCCAAGTGCCCATACAGTCTTGGCAGCTTATGGTCGTTTATGGGCTGCTGACACAGCAACTAATAAGAATACAGTTTCTTTTACTGATGTTCTTGATGGTACTGCATGGTCAGGAGGTACTTCTGGTAACATTAATATATCTTCTGTACTTACACAGGGCATGGATGAGATTGTTGCCTTAGGTGCCCATAACGGATTCTTAGTTATCTTTTGTAAAAACAACATTATTATTTATGGTGATGGAAACAACTTCCAAGCAGGTATGACTACTTCTAGTTTAACCTTAGTGGAGGTAATCGAAGGTGTTGGTTGTATTGCTAGAGACTCAGTACAGAACACTGGTGAAGACATATTGTTCTTAAGTAACACTGGTATACGTTCATTAAGTCGTACCATACAAGAGAAATCTCAGCCTATGAGAGACATCTCTAAGAATGTACGTGATGATGTAATACAGGCTATTAACTCTGAGAACATTAATTTAATTAAGTCAACATACTCACCTACTAATGCTTTCTACCTTATAACTTTCCCTACGTCACAACAGACTTTTGTGTTTGACACTAGGACGCCTTTAGAGGATGGGTCATTCAGAGCAACTATCTGGCCCTCTGTATCGCCTAAAGGATTCTTGTCTATAGACTCTACTTTGTATTTTGCAGAGGCTAACGGAATAGCAGAGTACAAAGGTTATCAGGATGATGGTTCTAAATATGAAATGGCTTACTACAGCAGATTCTTTGATCTAGGTATGGCTAATGTTTCTAAAATAGTAAAGAAGTTATCAGCCACTACAGTAGGTGCTACAGGCCAAACCTTTGCATTAAAGATTGGTTATGATTATAGCCCAGTATATTTTAGTTATACATTTACTTTAGATACAGGAACAGTATTTGAATATGGTATAACCGAGTATGGCATAGGTAAGTATTCTGGGTCAGTTCTAATAGACGAACAAAAAGCATCAACACAAGGCGCAGGTGACATTATACAGATAGGTTTTACTACTGATATAAGTGGCGCACCTATGTCATTACAGAAAATTTCATTATATGCCAAACAAGGTAAGGTACTTTAAATATGTCTAATTATACTAAAGCAACTAACTTTGCATCAAAGGACGCTTTACCTACAGGTAACGCACTCAAGACTGTAAGTGGTACTGAGATTGATGACGAGTTTACAAACATTGCTACAGCCGTAGCTACTAAATCTAATTTAAGTGCGCCTACGTTCACAGGTATTCCAGCAGCACCTACACCTGCTACAGCAACAAACAGCACACAGGTAGCTACCACAGCGTTCACACAGGCTGCTATAGTGGCTGGTGTGGCTACTAAGGCACCAATAGATGCCCCTACGTTCACAGGCGTCCCTGCGGCTCCTACGGCCTCCTCAGGCACTAATACTACACAGTTGGCTACTACAGCCTTTGTACAGGCCGCTACGCCCACAGCAGCTACTATAAATGCCGCAGCATATCCTGTAGGCTCTGTGTACACCTCAGTAGTTGCTACTAACCCAAACAGCTTGTTAGGCTTAGGTACTTGGGTAGCCTTTGGTTCTGGTCGTGTCTTAGTTGGTATCAATGCAAGTGACAGTGACTTTAACACAGTAGAAGAGACAGGCGGTGCTAAGACTGATTCACATACTCTTACACTAAACGAAATACCTAGTCACGTTCATGGCTACACAGGTGTACAAGGTAATGGTAATCCTGATGGTTCGTCAGATTCTGTTGCAGCAGGACAACCTACTTCATACCCTAGGCAAACTGAGCTAGACTATGAAGGTGGTGGAGCAGCCCACTCACATGACATTGTACAGCCGTATATTGTCGTATACTTTTGGAAGAGGACAGCGTAATGCCTAGTATAGATGACGGATATGGTAACAAGAGTACGCAGTCACGTGTTAACGAATACAATGGAGGTAGGAATAATAATGATCAAGGTAATGGTGATGGACAAGCAGCAGCAGCACAGTTAGAAGCAGCTAGGGTAGCTTTAGGTCAAAAACAAGAGGCCGCTAGGCAACAAGCACAACGACTTGCTTACGCACAACAACAGAACGCTCTAAACCCTATAAAAACTACAATGGGAACAGAGAATACAGGGTTTACAGGAGGCTTAGGACAACCAACTGTTAATGGTGTACCTGTCTATGAAAAAGGTACGTATGGAGGTAATTACCCACAGCAGTCACTATCACAGGCTATGGCGTTAGGTCAAGACTTTAGCCCTCAAATGCCCAATACTGCGGCTGGTTGGATGGCAATGGCTACTAACCCTGCGTCTATTTTTGCCAAAGCATTTGTAAACGAAAATATTCTTGGTATGAACACAAGATCAAGGGACACGTATCAAGATAATGCTAAAGAAGCTTCACGTGACCCTACCAACCCTTGGAATACTATGACAGAGGCACAAAAAGTAAGTATGTCTCGCCAATCTCAATTAGATGAACAATTACCTAACGCTTACATAGGGGGTGGTCAAGGCCGTCCTAACGAAGCTCAGTTAAACGCTATGCGTCCTGAGAACATATCTGAATCGCAGTGGGCTGGATTGCCTATGGAAATGAAATCTTCACTAGCACAATCAAGTGGTATGATGGGAGGAGGAGGAGGAGGAGGTAACATGATGAACTCTTTTGTGGGTGGTCAACTGCCAGACATTGGCATGGGTACGGGAAGAGACTACCAGCCAACAGGAGGCACATTCAAGCCTATTACCTTTAGATCAGGTACAGGTAATTCAGACCCTTACGCTGGCTTAAGTGACATGGCGCAGCAAGGTCAAGGAATGTTTAACGTAGCGGGTCAGGATGCACTACAGTCTGCTGACCAATTTAATTATAACTTTGACCCGCAACAGGCAGGTCGAGACTTATTTACTGAGCGTTCCTCATTACTTGAGCCAGCCTTTGCACAACAACGTGCTAAGAACTTAGAACAGATGCAAGGCTTAGGTCGTATAGGTCTACAGTTATCTGGTGAGGGCTTAGGTGCTGGTGAAAACTCAGGCATGATGAATCCTGATATGTTTGGTATGAACGCTGCACAATCTCAAGCATTAGCAGGTCTATCAGCACAATCTACCCAAGATGCTTTTGCTCAAGAAACTCAACGTGCAGGTCTTGACTTAAATCAATTCAATACTAATCAAATGACTGACCAACAGCGTTATACTAACCTTATGGGTACTGGTCAAAGTATGTTGACAGGTAGTATGATAGAACCTCAAATGAGAGCAGAATTACTTACACAAGGTCGTCAGCAACAAGCCTTAGATCAGACTTATGAATTAGGTAGGTATAATGCCGATACCGCACGTATCACAGGACAAGCTCAAGCTAACGACTATAATTATCAACCTGACCCTTGGCTATCAGGTCTTACTAGCTTAGGTTCCTCATTCTTAGGAACGTCAGGCGGTAGTGGTTGGTTATCAGGTTTATTTGGAGGTTCATAACATGGCACAACAAGGTTTATTTACAGAACAAACTTCCGTTGATGATTTATTAGCACAACGTAACAAAAGTGCTACTGACTTACAACAAACATTAATGAATAATGCTGCTCAAGGCGCACGTGACCCTGCTAAAGCTAAAGCTGTAAGTTTCTTAGGTTCTTCCTTAGGTCGTGCCTTAGGTGACTCTATGAGTGGTGCAGACGATCAGCTAAATGAACGTAGAGCTTCTTTAGCCGCACAAGAATCAATGCAAAAAGATTATGCCTCTTCTGCTACAGGAACAGGAGCCGAGCAAAAGGCATTGGCAGAAAGGCTTGTACAAGCAGGTTTTTATCAAGAAGCCAATTTTGTTGCAGGTAAGGCTAAAACTACGTTAGTGGAAGAAGCTGCGACATTAAAAGCAGAGCAAGATCAAATAGCTGCTGATAAAAAGTTAAAAGTACAAAAACAAAACAATAATAGATTAGCTGATCGTGTTATGAGCGTAATGCCTAAAATTTCTGAAAGTGTACGTGCTGGTGACCCTCTTGCAATAGAAGCTGCCTACGAGCAACTTAAACTTGAAAGAAATGCTAAAGAAGGTAGTGACCCTACAGCAGCAGACTTAAACTGGACTCGGTTAAGTACAATAAGTAAGACAATAACTAATCGTTCTCAGCTAGACCCTAGTGACCCTACGTACCTAAGTCCTGCTAAAGCGGAAGAAGAACTAAGAGCAGCAAAAGTCCTCTTTGGTGCTGGTGAAGACTCTTATCAAAAGCAGATGGGTAAAGAACAAGCAAAAACAATGGGACAGTTGTTGACAACGGCCTCTACTAAGCTTGAGCAATCAGAACCTACAAAGCGTTTAATACAAAGTTCTCTTCAACTTCTTGACTCAGGTGACCTTTATACAGGCACTGGTTCAGCAGGTTACTATGGATTACAGAAAGTTCTAATGGCTATAGGCGCTCCTGCTGATGTGTATGGCGCTGCTGCTAGTGAGTCTTTCCGTTCTAATGCCATGAGCTTTGTGCTTAAGTACATTGCACAAACCAAAGGTGCTATCTCTAACGCAGAGATGCAAAAGTTTGAGGCTGCTGCAATGGGCTTAGGTAACACTGAACTAGGTAACCGCTTAATACTTGACTTAGCTAGTCAAGCTGTAGAGTTTGAGCAGGGTGAATCTTTACACATGGGCAAGTGGTTTGATGCTCAAGATGGTTACCCAACTCCTCAAGCTTATAAGGCAGAGCAACAAAACTGGCGTGATGATAACAGGTTTACACCTAAGACAGTGGGAGAGATTTCTGCTTTAGCTGCTGGCGTAGCTGTAGTTGATGCTAATGGTCAAGTGACTAATGGCATGGGTCAAGATGGTAATGCTTTAGATAATCTAGTAGATTCGAGGTTTTTAGAGGAGGTCAGAACAGATGCTTACTAATCAACAGATAAGTACATATGAAAGTCAGTTTTCTGGTATGGAAGATTTAGCAATAGAGCAACGTAAAGCTTCTTTAAAGATGAAACTGGTAGACCCTAACGAAGCTGCAAGTTTAATGAATGACGCTAACTCACTTGCGACTAATGCGGCAAAAGGTCGTGCTGAGTTAAAGCGTCAAGTTATTGCTTATACACCTGAGGAAACTTCTGCAAAGGATATTATTCTTCCGTTAGTGTATAGCAACAAAGAAGCTAATGAACAGGCAGTAGAAAACTTTCAAGCAACTAATGAAGCTTTAGCAGAGAAGGGAAGCTTTGTTAGTGTCCCTACGTTACCCTTAGCTAGAGTAGGAACAGAAGGAACATACAAAGAGACTAAAGCATGGGGGCCAGATGAGTGGCTTGTTAATCAAGTAGGTAAAACTGTTGTTCCTTTAATGGATAGTGTTTTTAAAAATACACTGAAAGCAGGTGGTCAGACCCTTAGTAATATTATACCTGATGATATAGAAACTACTACAATGGAAGCAATGAAAGGGGCTTACTATGACATATCAAGACAGGATTGGTACAAAAAAGCTACGGGCTGGCTAGAGGAAGGTTTAGTAGAACCTTATATGTCATGGAAGAAAAAGAACCCTGAGAGAGCAAAGCTTACCGAAGATGCTATAGCTACTACAGGAATGGTTCTTGATCGTACTAATCTATCTGCGGCAGCACGTAGGAGTGGTACACGTATAGTGCTATCAGGCGCACAAGGCGCTAAGGTACAACGTAGGGCGTTTATACAGGACATGTTAGCTCCTGCTAAACCTGATTCAGTAAACAATCCTACTAAGTGGGGTGACGATGGTAGCGGTAAAGCTGCTTTTATACCTGATGTTTTAGAACAACAAGCTATACATGAAGTGACGTTGATACCTGACTTAAACCCTGCGGCTACACCAGTAGTTAATAGGGCTAAAATACAAAAACAGTACGAGACATTATCCAATCGTTTAAATAAAGTTATTATAGATGCAGGTAATCCACGATATTCACGTGATAATCTTAATGCTGTAGTAGGTGGTCACGTTGATGATTTAATAGAAAGCACAGAGTTTAGGGCTGCTTCTGGTAGTGCTGCTGGTGTTCCTGCTTTAATTGAACACATGGGAACTATGGTAGCTCGGTCAAACAACGATGCTTTAGGTTTATTAGAACTTAGGCGTGAGTTTGATGACTGGGTTACGAACAAGGTAAAACTTGCTGAGTTAGATACACCTGCTAGAACATCATTGGAGCGTGTCATAGCTAATGTACGTAATACTTTAAACTCTGAACTAGATGCTATAGTTCCTGATGCGCCTACTAAACGATTACGTCTACGTGTGTCTTCTTTAAAAAGAGCCGATGAAATGATTAGGCCTAAATATGATGATAATACCACAAGTCTTTTTAAACGTCTTAATAAAGGTTATTACATTGAAAAGTTAGGCATTAAGTTACCTACAACAGCTAGTGGATTGTACTTTACAGGTGCGTTAGCTGGTACTGCTGCTGGTACTCTTATGGGTCAAGTTGGTCTTACTGCTGCTGGTGGTCTGTTTGGCATTAAGACGGCTGTTGATGTACTAAGAAACCCTACAGTTCGTAAGAGAGCAGGGCAAGCTATAATAGGTATGAGTAAAGCAATAAAAAGTGCAACAGACCCTATTGAAATAGCCCTTATGCGTGGTGATAGAGCTACGTTACTACAGTTACTTTCTGAGACTGTAGCTACTGAAAACGAAGAGAAATAATTATGGGAATGTTATCTAATCTGATGGATGGTAAGTATACGATAGCTAATGCAGTTGCTGGTGCTGTACCTTGGTTACAGGAGAAAGGTGCTTTTAACTCAAGGGTGGCTGATTACTCTCCTATTCATGGTGCTTCTGAGAAAGTAGTTAGAGAAGGTAATAAAGTTTATGAGGCTGGTAAGGATAGTGTAGAAAGCTTGCAGAATGATAATAGGTCTTATGAGGCTGGTGATATAAACTTAGCTGAGTTATCATTAAGAGCCGCTGGCGATACAGGGGAAATGGTAGGTGCGGCTATAGGTGCAGGTGTTAATATAGTTCTACCTGATTGGGTAACTAAAACTGCTGGCGATCTTATGCAAAGCGGTGTAGAAGCTACATTAGATACTACACTAGCTAAACAAGGCTTAGAGTACCTAGCAGCTAATCCACGTATAGCTCGTAACATAGAAGCAGGTATGGGTATAGCAGAACTAGGGCTACCTAAGGCATTACTTGAACCTGTTAAAAGAGCCTTAAGTGCTGCCTCTAATTACATACCTAACCATTACACACCTTCCGTTAAAAACTTAAAAGACATGCCTAAGGAGTTTAAAGGTTTAACTGATAAATTACTTCAATACAAAGTTAAAGGTGTCAAGACCGAAAAAGAAGCATTTCACTTAGCACAAAAGCTTACAGGAGCTAGTAAATGGGCTGTTAATGGTGTAGTGGGAGGTATTAACTCAATATTTAACCCAAAAGCTAGGGCTTTATATGATAAGCATGGTATCAATAGTTCTTCACAGGCTATTGTCAAGAAAGAAAGAGCCTTAGAAGCGGCAGCTAGAAAACGTGGTGATACTAGGGTTGCTAACAGGCACAAAGAAAAAGCTGTTGCTCAAATAATGTACAACAAATATATTACAGCTCAGACAGGTTTTAAAGGTGAAGTTTCTAAAGCTATGGATGATGTTCTTGAGTCTGTGTCTTGGGGCGGTATGCAGCCTTTAACCAAGAAAAACTACATTGACTCTGCTAAGAAACAACAGAATACTATTGTAACTAAAGATTCTAATGGTCAAGAAATTAGAACTAACTTAGCAGCTTCTGATGCAGACTTATCTTTTGTTTATGAACAGGCCCAGAAAATATGGGGTATGCCTGTAAACAAAGGCAATAAGCTTGTAGTTAAGAAAAACACAGGTATTGGTGGTAATCATAATAGTGATGCTATAAAAAACAAAAATAAAGTTCATAAGTACATGAGGAATCTTTACGAATCTGATGGTATTACTGACCCTATGGAGATATATAACCATTTAAAGTCTTTATCTAAAGAAGACTTTCCCTCAGGTGTTGTACTCCTTAATAAAAGCGCTGAGGACGTTGCACTTAATGGCTTATGGTTGTCCTCTTCTCACGTAGGTGATGCTGTAGTTGAAGGAGGTATTAACGTAATGACTAAAATACTACCAAACCAAAGAGCTATGTCTTTTGTATCTGACGTACATGACTTTCTTGAGAAAGTCCCTGTGCTTGGTAAGGTGTTAGATAAAGCTTTACCTAATGGAGAAATGTCAATAACACCTCCAATCTTTTCTGATTTAAGAGCGCCTGTTGTTAAAAAAGCTGACACAGAAGGGGCTGTGACTTCATTAAATCCAAATCAATCAGGTAAGGTTACTGATGAAATGTTAGATGCCTACACACAACAAGGTGTAAGTCGTATGCAAGTAGCTGCTCAAGTACCTAAAATGTTAGGTCAGAGTGCTATTATAGGTAACGGCCTCTTTGATTATGACCCAGAAAGAGAAAGATACCAGCAATAAACTTAAGCACAAAAAAGCCCTACCTAGGTCAATCCTAAGTAGGGCTTTTTATTGCCTACGATTTAGTGCATATCAAAACCTTTGTTAATTTTCCATGCAAAGTAATCCTCTGGTCGCATAATCTCCTTAA
>Ga0308012_10001093_pt1 | contig 14986 bp, 15 predicted proteins | sample Neamet179_FD_203133 | JGI IMG/M metagenome (GOLD analysis project Ga0308012, IMG submission 203133) | Marine microbial communities from water near the shore, Antarctic Ocean - #179 | ecosystem: Environmental > Aquatic > Marine > Unclassified | place: Southern Ocean | collected 2014-07-25 | reverse complement strand
AATTAGGCCTAAGATTAACCCGTCAGGAAATAAAAATTCTTGATAAATGGATGAAATGTGAATTTGCAGCGGTGGCTTCTGGAACAATTATTTAAATTGTAGAGAAAAGCATATTAGACTAACTAAAATTCAGTATAAGCGAATTTATCAAAGCATTTAAATAAAATTTATTGGAGGGTTTAATGTTAGTGAATTCTGCTATTTCTATTGCTGTCGTTACAGTTTTATCTGTCGGCATTTTAGATATTTGGCAATGCGTCACCCATCGCATGGGAGGACTGCTACCAACAAATTGGGCTATAGTCGGACGCTGGCTAATGGCAGTAATAAATCACCACAAAATACTAAACCATCCACTACAAAATATGCCGGCGCACCCAAACGAGTTAATGATTGGTTGGGTATTTCATTACTTCATTGGTTTTTTCTATGTCGTTCTATATTTCCTGCTTTGGAAAACTTTTGGGATATTGACCCCCACATGGAGAGATGGTTTGATCTTTGGTATGCTTAGCGTTGTAGTACCGTGGTTCTTTTTCATGCCAGCAATGGGCGCAGGTTTAATGGGGAGAAAAACACCGCGTCCGCTAGCTTTGAGCATATCAGCACTGGTAGTACATTCGGTTTTTGGCGTTTCAATTGCATTACTCCTTGGCTGGATTTCAAAAAGCTAAATTTCGTTGTTTATTTTAATACCAAAATTCAAAATTAACTTTTTGAGTTAAAAAGAGAGACAAAACTTGCTAACAACTTTGCCTTACACACGTGATTTAGTTTTGATTGGCGGTGGACACGCCCACGCTCTTGTTTTGAAAGCCTGGGGGATGAACCCGTTGCCTGGCGCAAGGTTGACGCTGATTAACCCTGGGCCAACTGCGCCTTATACAGGCATGCTTCCTGGCTATATAGCGGGGCACTATAGACGCGATGAACTAGAAATTGATTTGGTGCGTTTATGTCGTCATGCGGGCGCGCGGCTGATAATGGACAGGTCGTTAGATATTGATCAGTCTCGACATGAAATAATTCTAGGATCACGTGGGCCTGTAGGTTATGATTTTGCCTCCATCAATGTAGGCATCACAGCAGGGCTGAATGTGCCAGGATTTTCAACATATGGCATTAGTGCCAAGCCCCTGAATGCGTATGCGGACAGATGGAATATATTTAAAAGCCAGGTAGTTAAAGGCTGCACTACCCCAGATGTGGTAGTGATCGGTGGTGGTGTCGCCGGATGTGAATTAGCAATGGCAATGGCGTATGCATTGCAAGCAAAAGGAATATCCCCCCGCATAACAGTAATCGAGTTAGGGTCCCAAATTTCTGGTGTTGGCAGCAACGCACAGCATCGGATATTAATGGCTATGGCAAACCTCGGTATTGTGATTAAAACTGACCTAAAGGTAGTTGGAGTTACTGAAAATCAGGTACTTTTAGATGGGCATGAACCTATTGCAGCGACACTTTGCGTTGGAGCCGCAGGTGGTGTTGCACAAGATTGGATTGCTCAGACAAATTTACCTCAGAAAGATGGATTTATTAAAGTTAGTTCTGATCTTGGTGTCGTTGGAGATGACGCACTGTTTGCCGTTGGCGACTGTGCTTTGATGGCAAATGCGTTATTGCCCAAAGCAGGCGTCTTTGCTGTACGGGCCGCACCAATACTATATCACAACATGCGCGCGGCACTCACTGGAAGCAAACGCAATCATTGGAAGCCACAAAAAAAATACCTAAAGCTAATCTCTGTGGGTAAGAAATCTGCCATAGCTGAAAAAATGGGGTTCGCCATAGCCGGGCGGTTGATGTGGCTCTGGAAAAGTAAAATTGATAGGGCCTTTATGAAGAGGTTGAGAGATTTCCCAGAGATGGTGACCCCAACGGTGACGGGCGAGCTGGCGGCTGGAGTGGCAGAAATACTAGCGACTAAGCCCTTGTGCGGTGGATGTGGCGCTAAAGTTGGCCGCGGAATACTTTCAACTGCTTTAAATAATATTGCACAACCTACTCATAATGTTTTGACTGGTGTGGGCGATGATGCAGCAGTGCTACGCCAGCCTAACGGCGAGTTCCAGGTTATCAGCACTGATCATTTACGAAGCTTCATTGATGACCCTGAACTAATGACAAGGATTGCATTAATTCATGCCTTGGGTGACATTTGGGCTATGGGAGCGCAGCCTCAAGTTGGACTGGCGTCAATTGTACTACCTCAAATGTCTGCAAGCTTGCAGCAAAGGACTTTGCTAGAAATCACACAAGTTGCGACAGAGGTTTTGGGCGCCGCAGGTGCTCAGCTTGTTGGTGGACATACAACTATGGGCGCAGAACTAACAATTGGTTTTACTGTAACAGGAACAAGTAAGAAGATGCCATTGACTGTTGCGGGGGCAAAGCCCGGTGATGTTTTGATCCTGACACGGCCTATTGGCTCAGGCGTGGTTTTGGCAGCAGATATGGCTGGACAAGCAGACGGACGAGATGTCGCTGCAACACTTGCCATTATGGCACAGATGCAAGACCGTGAGGCCGAAGTTTTGTCACCAGTGGCACACGCTATGACTGATGTAACAGGGTTTGGCTTAGCAGGGCATGTGCATGCCATATGCAAGGCCTCAGGATTAAATGCGAGCCTATTCCGAGATGCCATTCCGATCTACCCAGGTGCGCGGGCACTATCAAATTCTGGGGTATCATCAACATTAATGCCAGCAAATAGCGCTGACACTCCACTTGATGGAGCACACGATGCTTTACTGTATGATCCACAAACAGCCGGTGGATTATTAGCTGCAGTACCAAAAAAACAGAGCGCTGCTGTTATTGAGGCGCTAATTGGACACGGGTGCACTGGGCATATAATTGGCCATTTAACTACAGGAACTGGAACCTTGTCTCTTAGCTAAACTTTGCATGTAACTCAGCAGCAGTTTTGGCTAGCGTATCATCTTCCAGATCAAGTAATTTTAAACTGCAAACCTCTCGTTTTTTAGCGGAGGCCGATTTGGTATAACGCGGATCATAGTGTTCTGTAATTAGCTCTTCAGCCAATACTTCCCAGTCGTCCGTTTGTGCCAGCAACTGCCAACGGTCGATCAGCTGTCTAGCATGGTACGGACGCAACCTGTCCAGCAATACACCCAGTGCTATTTTATCATGAGTCAGGTTAGCATAGGCTCTACAAAGGAAACGACTTCGTGCTTCGAGTTTTGCAGTAATTTGGATCCTCGGGGCGGCCAACATTGAGGCCCAAAGTGATGGTGGAATCAAGCGCTCACCAACCTTGCTACTTTCAGCCTCAACAAAAGTAATTTTTTTTGGATTTAATGTGTTAAGCGTCTCGGCAATCTTAGTTTCAAACATTTTTTGTGAAGGCTGTGACATGCCTATACTACCAAATAGTGACCCCCTATGGGCTGCAATCTCCTCTATATCTAAAATTTGTGCGCCCTTTGCGACAAGTTGCTGCAGTAGGGCGGTCTTCGCCGTTCCCGTACTGCCACTAATCAGTATCAAACGGTGTGGAAGTTGCGTTTTATACAACATTTGAACTATTTCATGACGATAGCTCTGGTAACCTCCCTTGAGAAGTTTTACTCGCCAGCCCACTTGATCGAGGATGGTAGCAAATGCATTCGATCTCTGTCCTCCACGCCAGCAGTAGACTAGTGGCTGCCAGGAACCATCTTTAGAGGCGAGGTATCCTTGCAGATGGGCAGCAGTGTTAGACGCGACCAACGCCCCGCCTACTTTGCGGGCGCTGAAAGGGCTAGCTTGCTTATAGATAGTACCAACTTCATCACGTTCAAAATCGTCTAAGACCGGTAAATTAATAGCACCAGGTACATGGTCCTCCGCATACTCAGTTGGCGAACGGACATCGATGATCGTATCGACAGTGAGGTTACGCAGATCAGCCAGAGAGTTTAGGACTATTGGGGTCATTTTTTGCCCTTTTTATGACTTAATACCGATATCTGTTTTGCCAGAAAGTGCCAAGTAGCTAAAATAACGTACTCGGTGAAATAATGACAAAATGTGACAGCCAGATAAAAAAATATTAGGTAATTATAATAATTGGGCTTATTTTATCGGCCTCAACCGTAATAACAAAGGGACAATACCTATGGTAAGAAGTGCAGCTATGATAAACGGTGCACCGGGAAAATACACTCCTTCGTCGTTCACAAACCACTCAAATACGCCAGTAAGAACAAGTGGTGCTGCTACGGCTGCAACCGACGCAAGTGACGCAATCACACCCTGAACCAGCCCTTGCTGATCTTCACCGACCCGATTAGCTGCAAAGGCAGTCAGCAAAGGTGGAGCCATATCAGAGAGGGCGGCGATGGGTAAAACCACCACAACTGCCCAAGCCACGGTGGTAAACCCAAATCCTAGCAACCCAATCACCGCAGCAATACTAGCAAAAATTAGGGTTTTATAATCACCAAAACGTTTAGTAAGTTGCGGTAATATCCCAGCCTGTACTAGCATAATCAAGATACCATAGGTCGATAATGTCAGCCCGATGGTGAACCCATCCCAACCGAATACCTCACGCCCCCAAAAAGCCCAGAGTGACGGGTAGACCATATTTGCAAATTCAAAGACAAAAATACAAGTTAGTGGGATAGCAAGCCCTGGAATCACAAAAGCCCTTACAATAGTTGCAAAGGGATTTAGGTCCCGTCTGCCAAATGCCCGACGGTTTTCTTCTTTCAAGGACTCTGGCAAAATAAAGAAGCCAAAAACTACATTGAGCGCTGAAAATACCGCTGCAATCCAGAAGGGTGCCGTGATGTGCCAGCCCGATGCTATACCGCCAAGTGCAGGTCCAAAAACAAATCCCACGCCAAAGGCAGCACCAATCATGCCGAAAGCGGCACCGCGCTCCTCTGGCTTTGCGATGTCGGAGATGTAGGCAGTTGCAGTGATATATGTCGCACCTGCCATTCCTGCAATTACGCGACCCACGAGCAATACCCAGTAGGTCTGCGTCATAGCCATAATAATATAATCGATTGCCAACGTAGCCAGCGCTGCAATCAATATAGGCCTGCGCCCGTAAGCGTCTGAAAGACTACCAACGATGGGACCAAATAGAAACATTGCTGCTGCGTAGGCAGCCATCATTACCCCACCCCAAAACGCCCCATCAGCCGTGCTACTAGCACCTACACGGTCCATTAGGTCTGGCATGATAGGAAAAACAATCCCGACGCCAATAGCATCAATCATCAAGGTAGTTAGAATAAAAAGAAATGGGCCAGTTAGTTTCATGCCAGTAACCAATACATGAAATAGTCCATCTACATAGCTCAATTTAATAGTAGCCATTTTAGACAGACTGGGCTGACCCCGCCGCTAAAATTGGCGGGATCAAAATTTTATCACTAGTCAAAAAGATCAAATGGAAACAGTACACACTCGGATTAGAGTTGTGTAGTAATCTGTGTTAAATCCTTTGAAAATTGCTGAACATCTGATGGCATTTCACCGTCTAGAATACGAGCCTGTTCAAATAGGATACGGCACATCACTTTTTGAAGATCAGCAGATAGCTCTGGGATTTTTTTGATTAAGTCATGATTTAAGTTCACTTCCAGAACTTTCTTACCACTCTCAAAATCTGGATTTTGCGCTTTGAGAATACGCTCAAGATTGAAATCCAACCCACCCTCGCCTGCTACCAAACGTACAGGACTATCAACCAGACTCTGCGATGGGATAACATCCTCAACAACATCAACAAGACATTCTTTTATTAACAACGAAACTCCATTGCTTGGTTGGTCATCTTCTTCCTTAACTTCTTCGTCACCAAGTTTGGATAAGTCATATTTATCTCTTGATATAGAAACAAAAGACTTTTCTTTAAAGGAAGACATCTGCGTCATCCAAAACGCGTCTATCGGGTCTGTCATTAGAAGTACATCTACGCCCTTAGCTTTGAAGCCTTCAAGGTGCGGGCTAGACGTGGCTTGTTTCAACGTGTCTGCAGTCAAGTAATAGATGCAGTCTTGGCCATCAATGAAGCCGTCGAGATAGTCTTGAAGTGAGATAAGCTTATCGTGTTTAAATGAGTAAACTCGAATTACTTCTGCAATTTTCCCACGATTTTCAAGATCTTCATATAGTCCCTCTTTTAAAACCTTACCAAACTGAGACCAAAACGTGTCATAACCATCAGCATCTTTTTTCAGTTTTTTCTTAAGTTCAGATAAAACTCGTTTAGTGAGGTATTTGGAAATCTTTTTAACAACAGGGCTATTCTGAACCATTTCCCTACTAACATTAAGATCCAAGCTCGTTGTATCAAGAACGCCCTGCACAAAGCGCAGCCAAGTTGGAATGATCCCATCCACGTCATTACTGATAAAAACTCTATTTATATAAAGGTTTATTTTTGTTTTGCGCTCCGGCTCAAATAGATCAAATGGAGCAGTCTTTGGAACAAACAGAAGGTTCGTAAAGTCAACCGATCCCTCAGTTTTATTATGAATTATGATGTAAGGATCATCAAATGCACCAAAATTAGATTTATAAAAACTAGTATAATCTTCCTCATTAATTTCTGAAGATGAGCGTGTCCAAAGTGCTCGCGCACTGTTTGCTTGTTCACTCTCACCGTCCTGAGACTGGAGTTTGATTGGCACAACAATGTGATCAGAATACTTTTTGACTAAGGCTTTTAACTTATTTGTATCTGCATATTCCTTTGAATCTTTTCGTAGGTATAGCTTTATTGATGTCCCAACTTCACAAATGGTATCATTAGTTGATATCGAGTAACCACTTTTTCCATCACTTTCCCATATGTGACTTTGATTTGAGTCCGCCTTGCGAGTGGTCACTACAACACGGTCCGCAACCATAAATGCGGAGTAGAAACCTACACCAAACTGCCCAATTAGGGTCTTAGCGGCATCATGTGAGTTATCAGCTGAATCCAGCTCATCAATAAAGGAAGAAGTGCCAGAGCGGGCTATCGTGCCAAGAGTTTCTGAAAGGTCTGTCTCGCTAAACCCAATACCGGTATCGATGATTTCAATCGTTTTCTTCTTTGCGTCCACAGTGATTTGGATTTCATCATCCACAGCATTCAGAATATTTGGACGGGTTTGTCCCAGAAATTTTCTTTTGTGGATGGCATCAGAGGCATTCGATAAAAGCTCACGTAAAAAAATATCTCGATCAGAATAAAGTGAGTTTATCACTATATTGAGAATTTTACCTGTATCTGCTTCAAAATTGTGTGTGAAATCACTCATGACATTCTCCTATTTACTAGCACTCAAATAAGAACATCTCAGCTTAGTGCAAGTGGTTTGTGAATATCACATTCATTTGCGCTTATTTTTCAAGATTATGTCAGCTTTATTTAATTTATAGGAAGTTATACCTCTAACGTAGAAAGTCCTATGCACCTAAAAGTCGAACTAGATCACCAGCGAAACTTTTTGATATATTCAAATAGCCCTCAAAATCATGCAGGTACTTGCAGGCCGGAACGCAATGGTGCTTCATAACTTACGTTCGCATCTTCCGCGTTCAGTTCCTCCAAAATTTGGGCTTTTATACCGTCAACATAGTTGGCACGAGTAAAGCCAATATCAGCCAATTGATTATCTGATATGTACCGCATGACTTGAAGCGCAGCGGAGGCCTGACGCGCTATAACCAGTGATTTGAATAATTGTCTAAACATAGTTTTCTCCTTGTTCTACCTGACCATACTTAATGGGTGGTTCCGTTTGACACATCATACAATACGGAATTACCGCTATGCATCAGGCGCAATACTAAGACAGCCTAGGCTGTACTTTTAGGATCAGCTAAACTCTGTGAACTGTGAATATTGCCATAATAACTAAATAAGATACGATCTTACGATAAGGTCAACTAACTGACATGTCATCTGGTGCGATGGTCAAAGCCGCATGTTTTGAAAAATTTCCAAGATACATGGGTGATGGGTCCCATCAGGGGTCACGAGAATCCTGTGCGGACATAGCCTCCAAGGAAATTTTTATATCTGAAATAGTCCGGTAGATTGGCCCGGACACAGCCATCAACTACACCCCAATATGACGATCTTTACTAGAGACATTATAAGTGGGAATTCTTCCTAAGGTGGGGTAACGAATTGATTGCTATATCTGTTCCATGGCCCAAAGCACACATTCCGCTCGCAACAGCTGCTGTAGCACCACCAGACGATCCCCTAGGCGTAAAACTGTGGTCCCATGGATTGAGAGTTTGACCATGCAAATCGTTTTTGGTGAATCACTTCAATAAAAACCCAGGCGTATTACTGCGTCCAATAATAACTCCACCCACAGTACAAATGTTCGAAACAACAGGACTGTCGCTTTGGGAAATCAGGTTCTTTTGAAGATTCAGGCCATTGGCTGTCGCATGCCCTAATTGATCAACATTCACTTTTTTCGAAACAGGAACACCGCATAAAACGCCTGATCCTCCGCCTTGTACAACAAGATTATCCACCACTTTTCTGCCAAAAGGGCTTCGTCAGGAAATTCTTGGACAACAGCATTAATTATTGGATTGATGCTTTCAATTCTTTCGAGGCGCGCCTGTGTAACCTCTACAGCAGATACCTGTTTGGATCGAACCGCTTGCGCAATATCTGTGGCTGACATTCTCCATAAATCTGTCATCTAATTTTCCCATGTATTGAAATTTATAGGGCGAATGTGACATAGTTTTGAGAGCGCGCTCATTTTTCACAAAGATAAGCAACAACGCAGTAAGGCTAATAATAGCCCGCATTACATCCGAGCCTCTAATCAGGGCAAACTACCATATAATTGAAGTAACCAGTCAAACGCAGAGCTGTGTAGCACCTGTTTCCATTCGGATAATTTTACCATCTTTTAGCATAGCAACGCCCATAACAGCTTCTTTTGTATCATCCGGATAAGACATAAAATCATGGGTAACTAAGATTTCATCATTTTCATAAATGCAACGGGACGTGTCTTGAATGAACTTTTCATTAGCCATCATATCGGTAACCATGGAAGCCCATTTGCTTTTGGAAAATTCGTTACCAGATTTGTGAAAAACAAATATCGCATCTTCGTGTAGGAGTTCTAAGTAAGCTTCAACATCTCTATCCAACATTGTTTTATTTAGTTTATCATAAATTGCCATTAGTTCCTCCTAAACTGATCACAGTTTTCTTTATTATAAGTGCAGGCCCACTGAAGTCAGAATTCAATTCAACATACAAAAATTGGTTGGAAGAAACTATTCTTCTCCGGGCATGGGGTATCCGCCAGACTTTCTTGCGGCTGCGATAGCTTTATCAACATCCATTTCCGGCAGCATAAGTAATTCATCCCAGGCACCTGAGAGCATCATCGTTGATCGCAGACCAGATGCTGTCTCATAACTATCGAGTTCAAGTTCGGCGATAACATCAAAATCTCCTTGGAGATATGACATACTAACGATCTTGCCACCAACTTTAAAAAGCATGGCCGTAACCGCTTCCTTGCGGGCTTTAAAAGTGCTGTCCATCATGCCACGATGGCCATCTTCACTGTAAGCACCCAAAAAATAAACTTTCATAAACTTTACTCCAATTTGTATGGCTACAGCCTATTATTAAAAGCTTTCAAAGCAAGTATAATTTTGGACTTGATGACAATATAAGGTTATGGCAAGAGTTTTAAGTGGGCAGAGTAACATGGGGATACCAATATTTTAGTGGTTGCTAGGCGTTTGTTAATAAAACAATAATGCATGTAGATTTTACAAAAAGAACCAAACACTAAGTTGTTAAAGCCCCTATAACCAGGTTAATGGAATGCCAACGCATGGCTTCATAGATGTGCTAATTATATAGAAAGTTTACACAACCAATGACGTATCCACGTATGAAAATAGTATTGGTGACGCCTGAAATTCCACACAACACCGGTGCCATAGGGAGAACTTGTGTAGCATTAGATTTAGAGCTCATCCTCATTAAGCCCTACGGATTCTCCATAGACGATACAACAGTAAAGCGTGCTGGAGCACGCTATTGGAAGTATATTCAACTGAGCCAATATGACAACTGGAACAGCTTTTTAGCTGATCGCAAGCCTTCACGTGAAAGTTTATATTTTTTTGAAGAATATGGCGCGGAGAGTTTTTATACACCTGACTATATACAAGATAGTTATTTAGTTTTTGGGTGTGAATCAAAAGGCCTCCCAATCAATATATTAAATGGTATGGATAATAGAATATTTAATGTGCCAATGCGCAGTCCTTTGGTAAAATCACTTAACTTAGCGAACGCCGCTACAGCGGTTGTTTATCAAGCGATGCGAACCCAGTTGGGTGGTTAGACCAAACCACCGCACCCAAATCTTTTAAAAATTAGAGCTTTTTCATCAGGAGACCGTTTGGAAGAACTGAAAATACTTAATATATTATCGTAAATAACTGATTAGTTAATTTTTATTTTTATCCAAGTACTATTCTTTGCGCTGGCCCTATATCTATCTGTCTCTTGATGAGCTTCGAGCTCGATCTTTTGAACCACCGCCGCTCCCGCAGCGAACGGCAACTCTCCACAAAAAAAAATCACAATGATCTAACAATATTTAATACTATCTACTTCGAAGCTTTTTTTCTCGCCAAAGAATTGTAAATCCAGAAACTATTATGAAAATAATGCCAGGGAATAGTGTATTAATTGGTAGTTCTCCAAATATGAACCAGCCGAAAGCAAGGGCGGTGATTATACCAAAATAACTAAAAGGAGCGAGGACAGATGCAGGGGCGTTCCGAAAAGCGTACATCAAGAATACTACTCCAAAACCACCACAAATTGACATACTCAAGATTAAGACAGCGTCCTTGTATGATTGTAGCGGCGTAAATTCTGTTGTCACAGCTGCAAAAAGGATTGCGCCAATTGCTGCAGAACATGATGAATATAAATACAGCACTGCGCTTGAAGTTGACTTATCAAAACTCCGTAAAGTGACGATTGAGGCAGCGTAACAAAACGCTGCGCCTATCGGAAAGACTGAAGTCCATGTGAAGACCTCTGAGCCAGGACGTACAATTAATAGTACGCCCACAAAACCAACAATAACAGATCCCCACCGCCATATACCGGCTCTCTCACCATAGACTAAAGTAGCAATCATAACTATGAAAATAGCGTTTGTTTGGCCAAGTGCTGAAACAGTTGCTAATTCTACGCTTGCCAGTGCTGTATAAAATAACAGCTGCGCTGCGGCGACAAATAAACCACGGCAAAATGCAAGTTTCCACTTTTTAATTTTATAGTCACTTATGCGAAAACTTAATTCGCGTGTGTAAGCTAACAAAACAATGGACGGTAAAACGCCTAGAACGTTGCGATATACAGATAGTTCCTGTGGAGAATAGACCACAGAAAGAATACGCACATGGACACTCATCAAATCAAAACAAATGTATGCAAGCAGGCAAACTAGTATAGCGCGAATATTTGATGACATATGGCCCCAATGAAAAGACCAAAAGCCTTTGCAGATTTAATATGATATTTATATAGTGTTTTAAAATTAAAGTTAAGCTAGTATCGTTTTTTTAAAATTTGATAAACGTTGTCACTAATTCAAATTTTAGCTCTATGCGTGTGGCAAGGAATTAATGCGAAAAAATAATCAATTTGTGGCCCGAAGACTGGTACTTCAGTCTACGCTGGCAGCAATTCTCACTAGCCTGTCGATCAACACAACGTTAGCAGCCATGACGTGGATGCGGGCAAGGGCAGCGAAGCTGCCAATGAATGACTTAATTTATTTTTCTAGATTGGATTATTATGCAGCAAGCATACGATTACTTGGCCGAGACAAATGAGTTAGCAACAATTCTGCAAGATCAGCCTGATAGAATTTTTGCACAAACAACTTTGTTCAAGTCTTGGACTATTAATGATGTAATCGGGCATTTGTATATGTTTGATGTGGCTGCCCTAAAGTCTTTACAAAGCGCCAATGAATTTGAAATATTTTTCTCTCAAATTACCAAGCGCTTGGATCGTGGAATGTCAATTTTAGAAAGCCAATACCCGTATTTGAAGGATCTGTCTGGAAGACGTTTATTTCAAAAGTGGAATGAAAACAGCGATGAATTAAGCGAAGCCTATGCCAAATCCGATCCAAAAAAACGGTTAAAATGGGTCGGCCCAGATATGAGTGCAATGTCAAGCATCACTGCCCGCCAAATGGAAACATGGGCGCATGGACAGGAGGTTTTCGATGCTTTGGGAATAATTAGACCTGCTCATGATCGCATTAGAAATATTTGCCACCTTGGTGTGGCAACCTTTGGGTGGAGTTTCAAAAATAGGGATATACGAATTCCACACCCAGCGCCATATGTCAGCCTTGAAAGCCCCTCAGGCAATATTTGGGAATGGAATGATCCTGCATCACCTTATTCAGTGAATGGATACGCACTCGAATTTGCTCAAGTTGTGACACAGGTAAGAAACATCAAAGATACCAACTTAAAAATCAGAGGTGATGTTGCAACACAGTGGATGAAAATTGCTCAATGCTTTGCTGGCAAACCCGAAAACCCACCACTTAAGAGTACCAGATTTACAAGACAGAAGCCCATTTGAAGGAAATCACATTTATGATTTGAAATAAGAATAACCATTAAAACCGTTACTATTATGTACTAATTCGGAGCCTAATTAATGCCAAAGCTAAGTTCTAATCTTGGACAACTCCTAAATCAGAACCTAACTGGTATCTTTTATTTTGCCCTTGGCATGTTCCTATTTTCTGCTGTGGATGCAATTGCAAAAATTCTAACTGATAGTTTCCACCCGATCCAAGTTGCATGGTCAAGGCAGCTAGGTCTTCTTTTAGGAATTTTTATCATGTTAATATTTAAAGGTGTGGCGATACTGCAAACTAATCATTTGTGGTTACAAATTTCTCGAGGATTTTTGGCAGGTATTTCAGCACTAGTATTTATTATTGCAATATCGGTGATACCCATTGCTGATGCAGTTGCAGTCAGTTTCGTAGCACCATTTTTTGTAACGATTTTAGGGGCAGTGGTTCTGGGCGAATACGTTGGAGCTAGAAGGTGGACCGCAATCTTTATTGGCTTTTTAGCGTGTTTGGTCATAATTAGACCAGGCTTAACTGTGTTTCAGCCTACTGTGTTATTGGTTGTGTTGGCGGCGTTTGCATTTGCTTGTCGTCAAATATTGTCCCGCATACTTAGTAATTCTGACAATACAATGACGACGGTTGCATATACCGGACTTACAGCGAGTTTATTATTATCTATTCCCCTACCGTTTGTGTGGCGCAGTCCAGTTTGGGGTAACGAAATTTTGTTGCTTGTAGCTTTAGCCACCCTAGCCGCCCTGGCTGAAATCATGGTTATCAAAGCGTTGGAATTGGCGCAGGCTGTAGTTTTGGCACCTGTGCATTATACTCTACTAATTTGGGGAACCATCTATGGATGGTTTGTCTTTGGTCAGCTTCCTGATGCATGGACCTGGTTTGGATCAACTATAATCTTTGCAACTGGCATCTATATAGTTTGGCGGGAGTGGGTGGGCAAACAAGCAAAACCTGTTCAACCTTCATAGCCTCGACATCGCCCCCAGAGCAGGCTCTTGGATACCCAACAGACTTTAGCAGACCAGAAGCCCAAGGCATCAAACTTTAGACTATGTTTCTAATGGCTTTGCACACAACCCGGAGAGAACCTCTGAAGCTATACCGAACGACCTTACCCTAGCGTGGTGGTCGTGTATCATGCCAGTCACCATTAGCTCATCAGGACTAGTGGTCTTGATGAGCTCAGAAAGCAGTCTCTCAATAGTTTTAGCAGAGCCAGTAGCCGAGCAAGATAACGATTGTTTAACTTGTGCCATTATATGCGTTGGTACTTCGAGATTATTTTGATCCCTTGGTGCAGGCAGTTTCCCGGGCTTTCCCGACATTAGATGGGCAAATGCAAGAATTTGGGATGACCGAAGAAAAGTAGCCTCTTCGTCAGTTTCTGCGGCACAAACCCCCACTCCAATTACAACATATGGTTCGTTTAAATATGCAGACGGTCGGAAGGAGCTTCTATAGATAGATACAGCTTGCTCTAGCATTGCCGGTGCAAAATGTGATGCAAACGCATAGGGTAAACCAAAATGGGCTGCCAGCTGTGCTCCATAAAGACTGGACCCAAGAATCCAGACCGGCACATTGGTTCCCGCCCCTGGGATAGCTTGTACGCTTCCCTCATATCCGGCATCACTGAAGTAACCAAGCAACTCTGTTACGTCATTTGGAAAGTTATCTTCTGACTTCATGTGCCGCCTTAAAGCCTGTGCTGTTGCCATGTCAGAACCCGGGGCCCGACCTAAGCCAAGATCAATACGGTTTGGGTATAGCGTGGCTAAAGTCCCAAACTGTTCAGCAATCACCAAGGGTGCGTGGTTTGGCAACATTATGCCACCTGCTCCAATGCGCATATGTTTAGTTGCAGCTGCTACATTACTAATGACGATTGCTGTAGCTGCACTTGCTATACCGGGCATGTTGTGATGCTCAGCAAGCCAGTAACGATGGAAACCAAAGCTCTCCGCCGCTTGCGCAAGTTCCACAGTATTTTTAAGAGCATCGGCAGCGGTCTTGCCTTCCGGTATCGGAGACAGGTCTAAAAGCGAGAAGTGTTTAATAACAGCCTCCATTGAGCCGAACCCAAGCACCACAGCGTCCCAAGCTAAGTTTCTTTTCGATCAACATACAGTGAAATCTTGCAAATGTCAGAAATAACATGACTGGAGGAATCACGTCTAAGATTTTTCAAACTTATTGGTACTGAACATATTGGTATTCCCATGTATGAGATCTTAACAAAAAAAATGACTTGCCTGTAAAGAGCAATTTTAATAACAAACCGAATGAACTTCGTTTCTTAAGACTCTGTATGAAAATGG
>Ga0308012_10001092_pt1 | contig 15000 bp, 24 predicted proteins | sample Neamet179_FD_203133 | JGI IMG/M metagenome (GOLD analysis project Ga0308012, IMG submission 203133) | Marine microbial communities from water near the shore, Antarctic Ocean - #179 | ecosystem: Environmental > Aquatic > Marine > Unclassified | place: Southern Ocean | collected 2014-07-25 | reverse complement strand
ATTGTCAACTTTTTCTAATAATTAAAAAGCTGCACTAGAACCACAACCACAAGTAGATTTTGCATTTGGGTTTTTAATAGTAAATGCACTACCATTTAGTGGGTCACTAGTATAGTCAATTGTTGCACCATCAAAATACATTCCACTCATAGGGTCTACAAGAAGTTTGACTCCGTTAGTTTCAAATATCCAATCGTCATCTTTTATCTTATCTAAGGTGAATCCATATTGAAAACCAGAACATCCACCACCCTGTATAAAGGTACGAAGATTAAGACCATCTTCTTCAGTTGCCAAGATTATCTTTGTTTGGTCAGCTGCACTCTCTGTAAATATCATTTCCATTACTTGTACCACTCCTCTATTGTTTCTTGTAACAATGGCAAGTACTCTTGTTTATCTTTGACAAACTCTTGTACCGTACCATTTTCGGTCACAACTAGAATTACTATTTGGTTGATAGGTTTCCCTGTCAATTCCTCAAACATTTCAGCGTATGCTGTTGTTTGAATATAATAATTTTCATTGTAAGAATCTTTTCTTGCATTTGTAGATGTTTTAAAATCCACGATTGATAACTTATTTTTATACTCTGCTATCAAATCTGTTCTTCCTGCTACTCTATATTTATCAGAATACAAAGTTACCTCTTGTGCAATTACCTCATTTATGTTATTAAAAGTTTGATTTTTTAATTCAGTAAATAAAGTATATGGGAAAAAATCTTTCTTATGGTGTTCCATATCCTCACCATTCAGATAATCTTCGCACATCTTGTGTACTTTCGTACCTCTGGTTGCAGCTTTATTACATATGTAATTAGCAGTCTTCTCACCCACCCTCTTACGCCACTTCATCAACCCTTCTTTACCTCTAGGTGATAATACTGTAGTAATTGAAGGATAATGATTTCCTTCTGGTGTTACATAATGTCTCTTACCATCAACTGTTTTAGTATTTAAAACAGGAAAATCTAATTGTTCATTCATTATATTGTATGCCACTCCTTTCCTTCAAATAATAAAGACTCTGCAAGTCTTCTTCTAATTAAACCATCTAGTGTTTTACCTGCTGCCTTGTTCCATCTTTTCATTTCAGAAGGTACTGATACATAATCTGTTTCATTTAGTTTTTTTAACATAGTTGAACTTCTTAAATTACCAACACCTAAATTAAATGTCCAAGCAACCAATGCATCAAATTGACTTTGATTTAACTCTACGATTACATTATCACTCACATATTTTTCAAACTTCGATATATCCTCTTGTAGTAATTCATTAGCGATATCCTGTGTGATAACATCAGTTTCTAATACTCCACCTGTATGACCGTAACCTATCGTCAATACATTGGCAGAACATTTATATGATTCTAATCTACAACCTTCAAACTTTTTAATGAGAGATAATCCCTCTTGACTAATATTCATTTATAAATCTACTCCTATACCTTGTTTAGTTTTTTCTATGAGATAACTTCTCACAAAACCAGACCTCACAATATCTGGAATGTCAAATTCTACACAATTAAATTCATCCATATTTTCTAGGATTCTTAAAAAGTCATGTAGCCCATTTCTTTCATTTGTCTTTGTCAAATCTGTTTGACTGAAGTCACCACAGAATACTATTTTAGAATCTTGCCCTACTCTTGTGATGATAGTATCTAACTCGTGGAAATTTAAGTTCTGACATTCATCAACTATAATGATTGAATTGTCAAATGTTAAACCTCTTAAAAACGAAGTAGATGCAAAGTGCAAACTTCCTTGTCTTTTAAGTGCATCATACAATCCCCTAAATGCATCTTCATTAGGTTGTTTGAACATAAACTGTACCATGTTTGAATACGGTATTTGATACAATGCAGCTTTGTCTTCTTCATCGCCTGGCAAGAATCCAATTTCTCTTGTTGGTATGAGTGAACGAACAATCACAACCCTATCAAAAGGTGTCTCATTTTTTAGTACATCTTGTAGTGCAAGATATAATGATACAAATGTTTTTCCTGTACCAGCACAACCAAAATAAAAACCATTCTTACCTGCCTTATGACCCTCAAATACTAATTTTTGATTATCTGTGATAGGTTCAATCTTTACTAAATCTGTAGACGTAATCTCTTTCTTTTTTGACATTTACTTATTATCCTCTGGTTTACCTTTATGTTTTACATAACCTTTCTTTTCTTCTTTTTTTCTGTTCTTTTCAACCGTTGCTTTACAGAATTTACGAAGGTATTTTGCTACAAAATTTCTCATATTCTTAATATTTATAATAGTAGTAAGGCGTTGAACTGTCACCATCAAATATATTTGGGTGGTTCATAAGAGCTCTACGATATGGTGTCCATGTAATCCCTCTACCCCAACCTAGTCTATCTATTATATCCCCTTTGGAAAGTTTGCCGGCAGTTTTAATCCATCCAACTATCTCTTTAAATTTATCAGTATCCTTGACTGCACGAGTTTCTGTTACAAGTCTATCAATGTACATGGACATTTCTATCATTTTGTATTTGTACACAAGCTTGTTTCTCATCCAGTCAAGTGCCTTAGATGCTTCTTCATTTCTGTACTCTGGTTCATCTAAGTATGTGTTTAATAATTGAAGTGCTGTATGGTCATCTTCAAAGAAATCACCCATCTCATTTAGTTCATGGTAGTAAGTATCATCATACATGATATAAGGAACTCCATTCATCATTCCGTCTGTTGTTGATACACTCCAACCACCATATGATTGTTTAGGTGAAAACCCAACATAACACTTTTGTAGTTCTTTGTAATACCATTCTTTATTACCTTTTGTAGTTGTCATATACTCACGAGTTGGATTTGGTAATAACGGCACCCATACTTTAAAGTCTTGTCGCATTTCATATAACTTATCACATACGGCAACAAACTCTTTGAAGTGTTTGTAAGTATCTGGTCTATGATTAAATACAATAATCTTTTCTGGTATTTCATGAGGGAATTTCGGTACACTTATCTCATTTATTTCATCTATGATATCTTTTTCATCAACACCTAAATGTTGTGGTACAAGTATGTCATTTAATTTTGCAATAGTTTCATCATTAAATGTTTTCTTTGCCTGATTCATTACTAAATCTTTTTGGTGTTGTGTGTTAAGATAACATCTTTCGTATTCTAACACTCCTGTAATTTGTTGTAAGAAACTATCCTTTGACCAAGCTACTACATCCTTAACATCCCACCAATGACAATAACCAAAAAACTTTGGTTGATGGTGTGTGACATTATACATTACATTTTTAAGTGCATGTGTGTGTTCTGGCAAGTGTGTCATTACTAAATCAAAATCTAACTCTTTACTTAACAGTTCTTTCATTTTAGGAACATCAAAATGAGAACGCATTGTTGGTGGATATGTTGGAACAGGAACAATGTATTGTGTCACATTTGCAAATTGTAAAGAAGGTACAGAACATGGCAGAATAAGATAGAAGTATAAGTCATCACGAATTTCATTCAGTAAAGAAATCTGTTTCTTAATAACTTGTATGTAACTATCCTTTTCTAAGTCTGCTTGGAATGTTATGTTGGGGTACACAAGCACCCTAACAGTCTTTCCTAGTTTTACTTCCTTGTCAACTTCAAATAGGTTCATCTTATTATGTCAATTTTGTTCATAGAATCTTTATTCCATATCTCTAGTTCTGTACGAACCTTACCCTCTGCAATCATTTTTTCATATCGTTTACCAGCTTTATTTTTCCACCATGCAAAGATACCTTCGAGTTCAAATCTATCAAAGTTTTCTGCCTTTGTTAGAACGTCTGTCTTTCCTAACAATACATCTTTGGCATTTGAATATCCATACTCACCCATGTAAAATCTTTTCTGAGTAGTTACACCACTTGCTTTTTCCATTGCAGTATTAAACATCTCATATGCTTTTGTATCATGTGCTTTCAAACTTGCCTTGACGACACCGACCATCTTAGTTTGCATCTTGAGTTTTCTTGATGATGCACCTTTGTGAATTAAATCTTCACCACCATTCTTCTCTGTAAACCAATCTCTCATTTCAAAATATATTTCTTCACCAAGTGTTAATAAAAACTTAGATTGTGTATCACCTTTGTATCTTAGAAATGGTCTCATACCATCATACATAGATGTACCTTTAATATTACCATACAAACTTGTAGTCTCAAAAAGACAAAACTCTGTATCATACTTTTGATTTAACATTCTACGAACTGCATGTGAATTACAAATTGCAGCCATCAGTTTACCACCAAGATAATTATATCCAAATGGTTGAACAGGTACAATATTGAAACCCATGATGGCACGTTTGTTAAAGATAGGTAAATCTGGAGTACCACCCAAATAATCATTACGAGGTTTTGAATTAATCAATGGTGAACCTAATTTAATAAATCCAACAATAGTATTTGTATTTGTTTCTTTGACAATTAGTTTCATTTCTTTGCCAGGCGCTTGGTCTGGTGAAAATGAGGCAACCATCTCAAGCATGGTATTAAATGTTTGTGATTGCATTTGAACGATTGAGAAGTTCATGTCTTCTGGATGCATATCATATGCTTGGAACATGTCATCTTCTAGACCCATGCCGGGCAGAGATTGAGGTATGTTCTTAACACGTTCAATCTTTCTAGCACGAAAGTAATCATCAATACGCTCAAAGTCTTTGAAGTATTTTATTAACTTCGTAGCAGAATGTATAGCGTCTTGTTTATTCAATAGTAACATAATATTATAATATAATAAGTAGGGGTCAACTAATCCATTAGTCAACCCCCTGTGTGTAATTTATTAGTAAAATTAACTACGACACAATAGTATTTATCAAACTAAAGTGTCCTTGAGGTTATATTTTCCAACAACCCTGTCTTGTTTTACTTCCTTTGCCGTTCTTCTTGAAAATCTGTCTGCCAATGGTGTATTAGGATTTTTCTCTGCAATCTTCTGCAATGTTTCTTTAAATCCACCATCCATCTTTCTAATGATATGGTCACCTACAAAATGTGGAGCAGTTAATACTGATTTTATATTTGGATTGTTTTCCAGATACTCTGGTTTTTCTGCAATCTTCATTACTTTATCAAAAACTTCACCTGTATCTTTATTCTTAAATGTGTATGTTGGCATAATTCTCCTTGTACCACTCTGGTTTTGTTCTGTTTTTCCAACTAGCAAAACCATTCTTTTCTTGTATATAGTAATTCTTATATGCTTCTATAGGATTACCAACCACTTTACAATAGTCTGGCATTGCTTGAGGTAATTCTGTCAATCCGATATCTTTAATATTGGTTGGTGTTTTTAATAATTCTGATGATGGTTTAGATGCACCATGTATCTTCCCATATCTGTAAGTATATTCTACAAGACAAGCCACATAAATCTCATACATCAAACGGTAATTTGATTTACTTTCACGCACCCACACATTACAAGGATGATTCACATGACTTGCTTTGTACAATATACTTTCCCTTTCATCAGGCATTTTCCATCTTTTGATTCTATGATTATTCTTAGTTCTACCTTCATACAATTCACCATCCAACACTCTGTGTGCTGTACATAGTAATTGTGCATATTCTGTTGCCATTTTCACTACATGTTTATCAACATGCCACTTGACATTTTGTGTTGGATTTTCATGCAGATAAAATATGTTCACTCATTAACTCCTTTACTTTTTCTAGGTTTTTATATTGTAACACATCAGCACTCATACTGTCAATGGCCCCCTTCAGAAGTCCATAATTGGTCTTTAAGACCTCTTTTAGTGGATATATGTCTACATGTATCAGAAATGCAGCTGTAGTTCCCTGAGTAACTGTCATAGTTCTTTCATGTTCAACTCTGAAGGTTAGTTCATCTAACGAATCAAAGTCTGGTCTCTCGTACATTGGGTGATTACTATACCCATCTAGTGATGATATGCCCCAAGTATACCTCTCGAAGGACTTTCCACTTGTCATAGCGTTCATGATTCCATCAGATGCACGAAGTAATGCTTCATTGTCTGCAATGGGTTCATGTAGTTCTGCTAACGTCTTTCCCATCTTCTCACCAGCGTTCCATGAGGAAGGGAATGCCACAAAACACGACTCAAGTTTTCCATTATGCATAATTACAATGTCATCTTCTATGGCTAATCCCAACTGTTTCATATTATCACAATCAATTAAAACTCTGTAATCACTTTTCTGATTAAACAATCCTAATTTTTGTGCAGTCTTATACACCAACTCTTCTTCAACGGCAAGTGGTGTTTCAAACCAAATATCTTTTCCTAAACTATCTAACTCTAATCTCTTTTGTGCTTGAATAAAAACATCAGTATTGTTTGCGTTGAAAACAGGTTTTTCACATTGTTTAAAAACAGGTTTCATATCAAATGGCGTTCTGATTACATGTTCAAACATTATCTCTCCCAACGATAAAATATATGGTCTTCAATTTCAGTTGTTTTAGTTTTAGTTTTTGCCCAAGATGGTCTAACGTAGTCGGCATGATAGTGGGTTGCACCATCAGTAATGTCTAGTAAATCGTGGTCATGAATGTAATCCACTAATTCAGATATTTCATCATAAACTTTTTTGTTTTTAGGTTTATCTGATTTACCATCACAAAACCAACTGAACTGACACTTGTTTCTAATAGGGTCACCACTTGCATATGTCAAACCTTGTTTAACAACGCCACATATTGTATTTGGAAATCTTTTGTCTTGAACACGATTTAGTGTAACTTGAGCTACTGCTAACCAACCTGCTTGACCCTGACTTCTTGCTTCAAAGTATATGTTTTCTGTTAAACATACTTTATCATCTCCGTATGCCCTATATCCTATTACTAGTAATAAAATTACTAATATTATTTTCACCTCTTTCATTACGAAACCTCTTTAACTTCTTGTACCACACTTTTTGGAATTATAGTGGAGTTACCACATTCTTCAATAGCTCCATCATCATTAAAATTAAAATCTGATACGATTCTAATCATCTCGTCATCATCACTAACTAAAAATCCTGTACTAAGACATCTAGGTAAAACAGATTCTTTGACATCTTCAATACTTCTCCATGAACTATCAGATACTATATCAACCCAATATACATGTACAAATTTATATGGTATTTTTTTTATTGACTTAACCTTACTCATAATAAATCCTGAATTGGAGCGGATAGATGGTACTGCCCCACCTTCATTTGATTGGAAACCAAATATAATACTTTTATAATATATCCGCTAATTATTAAGGTGTCCATGCTAACTCTATGATGAGGTCTTGAGAGAGAGCGAGTCAACATGAACATAACTTTTCTTATCCTCATTATTAAACAGTATAACAGATTGAAACATAAACTGTCAAGTCTTTTTATGCATCAACTCCAGAAGCACTACCTCGTGATTGTGGATATACTGGCGCTTCCTCTTGCATGAAATTCTCATCCCATTTGAAAGCTTCCCTCACTACATCTTTTGATAAACCTTTATACACTTGATGTAGTTTTTTATCTTTTGCATCACATAATAGTTGTGCTTCAGTTTCATGCAATCCTTCACACATTTGAATAAACATTTTTTCTTTTTGTGCTTGGGTTGTATCTTTGTCAGCATCTTTAATGAAATGCCACAACTTTCTTGCTTCACTTTGAAGCATGGTATGTTCTGTTCCCATAGGGGCATCATTTTTTGTATATGGTACTTCACCAACTGGTATAGTCCATTCAATCTTTGGGTCAAAGGATGCTTTCAATACCATTCTTAGTGAACTATTGTCATTAATAATTAATATTGCTACTTTTTCTGATTTTGTTTTCGCCTTGTGTAGTTTGTCAAGTACTTCTGAAAACAATAATGTGTAATTGCCGTTTGCCATTTTAAAATTCTCCAATTTGTTCAGTTAGACTTTTTAGTCGTTTCTGTATAAAATAATTTAATAACTTACTTCTGTCACCACAAGTGGCGCCTGTAAAATTCTCTAAGATATCTTCTTCTAATTTTTCTGGGATGTTATCCAGATTAATCAGTTTATCATTTCTTTGATAATTTCGTTTTACTTCATTATCTAGTTCGTCAATTTCTTGAGCTAATATACTTTCAATTCTTTTAGATGTTAAAGGTCTCTGCCTTAGTGCATCTGTAAAAGTATGGTCTGGTGATAATACATTAGGTATTCCATCTGACCTGTCACCTTTAAGTATATGTTCTTTTATATAGACAACAGGGTCAACCCCATTTATATGTTTCTTTGTAATAGGACTATACTGTCGTACATTACTGTATTTATGTAACTGTATAAAGTCCTTATCACCAGATATTATCATAATCTTTTCATCTTGATACTTTTTACATAGCACAGCAATGATATCATCTGCTTCTGCACCTAAAGTTTCTAATACTTTATAGGGTAAAAATTCATTGATTTCTGCTTTCACATCATTCAGTAATCCAAAGATTTTATTCCAATCTTTACCATCTGAATCTCTAGTCTTTTTACGATTTGCCTTATATTGTGGAAATATTTCCTTTCTCCAATAGGCCCTAGAATCATATGTTATGACTACTTCCCCATACTTTTCATGAAACATAGTACGATACAATCGTACTGAATTTAATATCATATGCCTAACCATCTCTTCATCCATCTCACCGTCATTCATATTCAGATGCATCATTACAGATGCAAGTGAGATTTGGTTCATGTCAATTAATATCATATTAAATCCCTGTAATAACTTAGAAAGGGTGGTTCAAAACCACCCCACTAAATTCTTTACTGTTAAGAAGCGTATCCTACGCCGTTTCCATAAAGTGCTTTAATTCCAGCAGCGATGATTGTTTTATCAGCCTTGCCGTTCATTAGTACAGCACCTACACCAGCATTAATAATTGCCTGTGTTGGTTCACCCATACGGTATGATGTACCTTTAGCATCTTTATTAGTATAAATCATATAACCTTGACTTCTTAGTTTATCCACCATTGCTTGTGGTGAAGTTAGGTCAAATGTTTTTCTTAATGTTTTCCAAGTAACTGTTTTACCAGCTTCAAATGCATTAATAACTCGTTGTGTCTTTGATAGTTTATTTCTACCCATATTATAATCTCCTGATTATTAAATTTTAAAGTGACTAATTTTTATGCCTCTAATAGTCATATTGGCAATTACAGCATTGTAATTCTTTACTTTATGAACCATTATAACAGGCCCATACATGTTATGTCAATCATTTTTTTCTTCTGTATCAAAATGAAATGTAACTGTCATCTCGCCAGGTTTATTGTTTTCTGTATATTCTATATCGCAATCTATTAATTCATTATCAATTATTTTTAATAGTTCATGTTCACTCATCTTTATCCTCGTCATCTTTTTTAAGAAGTCTTAATTCTTCTTTTTCTTCATCAGAAAGTTTCGGCAATTCTGTATCTGATTCAAATGATATTTCCATTTCAAGTTCATCGCCGTCTTCCATACCTTGTAATTCTTCAAGCATTTCTATGACATCTCCTAGAAGTGGTGAATCAAATCTAGAATAATGTAAATCTACACCATCTTCACTTTCTGTTCTTTCTGGTGACATTATCTGTTCAATGAATGGTTGTATAATATGTGGCAGGTTTTCTTGTCTAGATAAAACACCTTTAATTACTTCTGATAAAAACCCCACATCTAAAATAAATTGTGAGTCTGTAATATCATAACCTCTTTCACTTAACGTATGAATCATTTGTACCATAACATTTTCAGTCAACATATCAAGTTTTGCAAGTTTTTCTTTTATCTGCAAATGAGTATTGTTCTTGTCTAACTCTCTACCATACTTTTGTTTAATCCATTGTGTTTGATTTTCGTCATACTCAACAGGGTTACTACCCCACGGCCCGTAGATAACATTGTCAATTGTATTATCTTCTTCGTCACTCATGATATGATTTTGTTCTCAACAGGTACAATTGCACCTACATAATTTAAATAGTTATCTCTAATATCTGTTTTAGGTTCATTTACAGTAATAATATTTTCTTCCTTAATATTGAATTCTTCATTCTCTGCGAATGGAATAAAAGGTGAGAAATATAATTTACTTTCTGCATTTTGACTAGGATTCTGTGCCATTGGTATTAATACGAATGGTTTTTTTATTGTAGTCATTTTATCATCTGAAAATGTTACTTCTGCTACGACATCTTCACCTGTTGTCAATCTTAGTAATTTTATATCTGCCATGTTATATCCCTTTTTTATTGTTTGTTTTTTTTCTTGGTTGATGTGGGCCTGGAGTTTCTGCAAGTTTCCTTAGCCATCTTTGTCTACCAGCTGCTTTTGACAACCTTCTCTTCTCACTTTTCTTTGTATGAAATTGTCTTTCATGAAAATCATTTAACCTACCATCAGTTAATATTTTCTTTTTAAAAATTCTTAGTGCTTTATTAATATCATCACCATGAACAGATACACCTAGTCCTTTAGATTTTTCTTCTAGTCGTTTCTTCGTAAACTTGTTTTTCTGTTCACCACGAACTTGAAATTTCTGACTAGGTTTGTTTGAATTAGTTTTCATAAATACTATTTGTCATTTTGTAAACTTCTGATAATGCATCATACTTGTCTTTTATATTCACATCAGCTAATTCAGTTAACAGTCTTAAATTGTTTTCTAAAATAACTAAAGCATCATCTTCTGTAATGTCACCACCTAATATCTTAGTAGCTACAGTTCTTAAAATTAAATCAGCGTCATTCATCTTGTTGCCTCCAAATAATTAAATCCACTATTCTTCTTGACATAATCAATTATCACTTGTGGGTCTCTGTCTAAAATTTTCATGTAACTCAAAAATTCTTTTGTTGGTTTAGCAATCCAAATGTAAGCGTCTATCCCAGCATTAAGTTCTGATGTTGCCTGTTTCTTACTCATTGTGTCGTCAACTGCTTGTTTAATTATTGCCTTGGCGAGAGTCATCTCACCATCTCCACTCTGGATTTCTGGTAGCAAATCAGATTCATAAGTAACTGAAGTTGTTTTTTTACCTTTAAAATTTTCTGTTTTTATTGTATCTGAATTCATTACGCTGCCTCCAACATTGACATTGGAACTCTGTAATTCCTGCCAGGACCTAAATCAACCACAGCATTTTTTTGTAATATTCTTACTATCACGCCTGGAGTTCTCTTAGTTTTTTGTACCATGAAAACTTTCATGCCTGGTTTAAATGTCATCTTTCCGTTCACCACCATCAACTCACGAGCCATATCCATAACATCATTCAACTCTGAATTGTCTAGTTTCTTCATTTCATTTATTAGTGTTTTGTTCATATTTCCTCTCTTCTCATTGTTTATCTTATGTAGCCATTATAACAGCCCCAAACATGTTTTGTCAACCCCTAATTTAAATATAGTGGGCCAGTCCATTCTATTGGGTATAATCCATCAAATATGTTCCCTCTAGCCCTGTTTAGTGCTGGAGCGTTCCAACTTGATGCTTTTAACACATCACCTTTCTTAAATTGTTTGAAGTCTTCTTTAGCAATAAAGGCAGTAGCAGACCCATCTCTTATAACTTTCATATATTTTCTACCCTCTGTTACTTTGTAGTTTTCTTTTTCATCTTTTTTTGTAGTGTATCTTAAATCATTATAGTCTTCTATCATTGCTTCTATCATATATTTAGCGCCTTCATCTAAAGACTTTGCCGGTTTTACTGCTTTCATATTTTCTCTCTCTCATTGTTTATCTTATGTAACCATTATACCAGCCCTAACAGGTATTGTCAAGCGTATAAGTCCTTGATTTTGTTAGGAATAGTAAATTAGTTTATATTATTTTATGAGAATGGTTCTTATTTAGGTTTATAGATGGTAATTAACTCATCTTTTCCCTTAACTTTGATTTTATCTACCTCTATAGACTCAATATTCTTCAATTTTTCCATAGTATGTGATGAATATAGGGTAGAAACGATACCCCCACCCTCTTCTTTGTAGTTTCTTGTGGTCGCCTCTAATCTTGCAGCCAGATTGACGGCATCTCCTATGACTGAGTAGTCAAATCTGGTGTCACTACCCATATTACCCACGATACAAGTTCCTGTATTGACGCCTGAACCTATATTGATGTCTGGTAACCCCTTTGCCTTAAAGTCTTCTTTTAGTCTATCAGTCTCCTCTGCACATTCAATAGCAGTCTTGACTGCCATCTCAGCATGGTCTTCACAATCTAATGGTGCGTTCCAGAATGCCATGATACAGTCACCCATGTACTTATCAACTGTGCCACCGTTGTCTAGGACAATCTTAGTCATACGATTTAGGTAGTCATTGATAACTTCTACCAATCCTTCTGGGTCATCTTTGTTTTTGTAGTATTCTGATATTGGCGTAAATCCTACAATGTCCATGAATAGAAAACTCATCTCTTTTCTAACACCACCTAGTTTTAATTTACTGGGGTCTTTCTGTAACTCGGCAACTTGTCTTGGGTCTAGGTAAGTTTCAAATTGTTTTCTTATTTGTTGTTTTAGTTTAAACTCTAAAATAAATCTATTAAAGATACTGTGCATACCAACTATGGTAATGACAATTATTATCCAACTGATATCAGATAGTATTAAATGTTTATTGAAAAGATAACAAGCAATTGCCAAACTAGCGCCATACAATACTATCATACTTGTTCCAACAAACCAATATGGTGCAAACCTTGCAATCAATATAACTAAGATACCTAATAAAACTGATACAACTAATTCAACAAACAAACTTATATCATAACGATTAATTTGTTTACCATCTAAAACTGTTTGTAGTGTGGATGCAGATAATTCGTAATCATATTTTTCACCAACTGGTGTTGCAATAATACTACCCAAACCTTCAGCAGTAGTTCCAATAATTACACTACGACCTTCAAACTTTGAAAAATCACTTTCAGATGCAGATATGGTTTCAAACTCTTTGTTCCAATGTAACCACACTCTAGCATTTGGGTCTGTGTATATGATAGGATAGCCTGGCACTCTTACTGCAATAATTCCACCTTCACCAGATTTGATTTGATAACTTGGAGCTCCTGTTGCAACTCTGATAACTTCTATTGCCATTGTAGGATAAGTTTTATCTTCTACTACATTAGATATTTGTCCATAACTTAATCCACCACTTATACCTAAGATTCTTTCTATCTTCATTATCAATGGTATTCTTCTCACAACACCATCTATCTCTGGTGCAGTATTAATTACTCCTACGCCATCTGCACTCTCACCTAGTTTCTTAATCGGGCCCAACATACCTTCCCATTCAAAAAGATATGGAAAGGGATTTCCTACTCTTGCGACTCCTCTATCAACAGCATTTCTATCTACCCCTGATGTTCCAACCTGTGCAATGACTACTCCATTATTTTTAAGTACTTTTGCGAGTGCATCATCACCACCGAGTCTATCTTCTTCTGAAAATAAAATAGGTATCATAATAATACCAACACCTGCTTGTCTTAAATCATTTATGATTTGTGCAAGTACATCTCTTTTCCAAGGCCATTGTCCATACTTCTCAATAGATTTTTCATCAATCGTGACAACACCAATGTCTTGTGATACATCTTTTCTTTCTTGTTGTATAAGAATATCAAATGATTTAAGTCTTAGTATCTCTTTGACAAATGGGTCTTGTAAACCAATATAAGTTATAGCGATTAAAGTTATAAAAGAAAATGTCCAATGTGTTATAAATTTTTTCATTAATTTTGTGTTACTGTTGCACTACAAGAAGATGCTACACAATTTTGTTGTAGATGATAATTTTGGTCAGTAGAACTATCTTGTGTTAAATTTAGTGTTGATGTGTTACCAGTCAAACCTATTGTGGCACTATGGTCACCTGTACCATCTTGTGTTACATTTACTGTGTGATTATCTGTTATGTTTAAATCTAAAAAGTGGTCACCTGTGCCTTCTTGTAATACTGTTACATTATTACTACTGTCTATATCTAAAAACATAGTCTTATCACCTGACTCTTTTTGGTCGAGGTTTAAATTATTACTACTGCCGGCAATATTTAAAGATGTAAAGTGGTCACCAACATTTAGTAAATGTAACTGGTCAAGTGTTAATGTGTTTGAATTACCTACTATGTCTATTAATGCTCTTTGGTCTTTGTTTTGTAAAATCGTAAGATTGTTGCTATTACCATTTAAGTCAAGACCTAAAACATTGTTATCATTATTTTGAGTAATAGATACTGTGTTACTATTACCTGTAATTGTAGCATTACTTGTTAAGTCTGTTCCTATAATTAAATTGTTATCTCCATCTTGTACTATGTCTAAATCTAGACTACCACCACTTTGATTAATGTAAACACCATTACCTGTTTTTGCTTTCGTTGTATTAACTATTGTTGTTTGTGAAGAAGATATTGCAGATTGTGGTGTTGATGTAGCATACAACTCTCCGATAAATTCATCTGTACTAGCATTGTCATAACTTGATGTAAATTGATTTATGTCAAAGGTAACATATACCTCACCACTATATCCACTTGGTAATTGACTACCTGACCACTTCATCCATAATATTTTTCCACTTGTACTTTTAACAACCCATGTACCATTACCTGTAAAATAAGCACCATAAGGATAAACTCCAACACTACTATAATTTGAAACTCCTGCTGATGTATTTGTTTGTGTCATGTTACAACCATTACCACAATTACCACCACCTGTCGTTCCTTGAATAGCTATTGTAGCACTTAGAGTATTGTTTATAAATGCCTCTATAGTATTATTATCATTTGAAAAACTAACATCATTCTCACCTACAAGAGTAAGTATACCACCAGCATTTACAAAAGCTGCATATCTTGTTTTACCATTACCACCTATATTGTTATTAAATTTTAAATCAAATACCACATCATAATTATTAATTAAATTTTCTGGTACAGAACCTGATGTTGAT
>Ga0308012_10001090_pt1 | contig 15003 bp, 12 predicted proteins | sample Neamet179_FD_203133 | JGI IMG/M metagenome (GOLD analysis project Ga0308012, IMG submission 203133) | Marine microbial communities from water near the shore, Antarctic Ocean - #179 | ecosystem: Environmental > Aquatic > Marine > Unclassified | place: Southern Ocean | collected 2014-07-25 | reverse complement strand
CCGTGACATTTCACTGAAGAGCTAGGTTGTTTCATCAAGCCTTTCTACGATTCCGTCTTGCACTAATTCGGCTATTTCGTCAGCTGTAAAGCCCGCATTTTCGAGAATTTCGAGAGTATGCTCCCCTTGTAAAGGCACATTTTTTCTAATATTAAAGCGCTTACCCGACATCTGAATAGGTATTCCAGGCAGTTTGGTGGCTTCGCCATTGGGGAGCGTGACATCTAAAAGACCGCCAGATTCAAGCAGGTGCGGATCAGAAAATAAATCAGAGGGTTTACCTACTCCTCCAAATGGCAGGCCGCAGTTCTCTAGCTTTTGCATTAATTCTGATTTATTGAGCGTTAGAAAAATTTCTTGAACAGTAGGGATAATTTCATCGCGACGCGCGACCCGATCATTGTTGGCTGCTAATGTCTTATCAGCTGAAAAACCTACGAGGTTAAACTCTTTGCAAAACATCGCCCATTGAGTGTCGCTAACAACAGCTACAAAAACCTGCTGCTGGTCCTTAGTGTTAAAAATATCGTAAACAGCCCAAGCGGAGGTGCGAATAGACATTGGTTTAGCGGGCGCTCCCATAACGACTTCTTGAGCCATATGTTGGCCCATAAGAAAAACAGTGCTTTCAAAAAGAGAGCTAGTAACTTCTTGTCCTTTACCATCAATTTTGCGCATTTCTAGAGCCGCAAGGATGGCTATTACCCCAAACATCCCGCCCATTACATCGATTACCGATGCGCCAGCTCGCATTGGCCGGCCCGGTAACCCAGTCATATAGGCTAGGCCCCCCATCATCTGGGCAACTTCATCAAGAGCCGTACGATGTTCATAAGGACCATTAAGAAAGCCGCGTGCTGAACAATAAATTAGTTTTTCATTGTCTTTTGAGACATCTGCATAGCCATAGCCTAGCTTATCCATAGCGCCGGGCCTAAAGTTCTCTATTAAAATATCCGCACCGCTAATTAGTTTCTTTGCTAATACGTTGCCGCGTTTTGATTTTAGATCAATGCAAATACTGCGCTTATTTCGATTGTACATTGCAAAGTAACCGGCACCTGACCCACGCAGTCGACGGGTTTTATCGCCTCCTATGGGTTCTATTTTAATGACATCAGCGCCCAGATCTGCAAGTACCACCGATGCGGATGGACCCATAACCATATGCGAAAATTCAACAACTTTAATGTGGGATAGTGGTAGATGTTCGGTCTGACTCATAATATGGTTCTCGATAAGTGTAAATTGCTTTAAGTAAAGACAAGGCCTTACATTATATTGATCTATCATTATATAATTCTATAATGATATAATAATAGGTCAATATATAATTATATAGAATTATATAGTCTAAAAGTGATTTTTTACTGAACTTAGGAATATAGAATGCTCGGTCCAGATATTTTAGTTAGTGAGGTGGGCCCAAGAGATGGGTTGCAGAATATCCATACAATCATGCCGACCACAGAAAAAAAACGGTGGATATGTGCGCAAGTTAAGGCTGGAGTGCGTGAAATTGAGGTAGGCTCTTTTGTTCCCGCTAAATTAATGCCTCAGCTCGCGGATACTGCAGAGTTAGTAGAATACTGCAAGCAAATTGAAGGCCTTACCATAGCCGCGCTGATCCCTAATTATCGCGGTGCGGTCGATGCAGTGGCAAGTGGGGTCCATAAAATGTCAATTCCATTGTCAGTTAGCGAGACCCATAGCCAACGTAATCTAAAGAAAACTCATACCCAGATGTTGGATGAAATTAAGTCTATTGCCGACATGGTAAAAAGCTTACCGTGCCATCGACGGCCGCATTTTGAAGTCGGTTTATCCACTGCATTTGGCTGCTCTATAGAGGGCGCTATTAGCGAAGATAAAGTTGTTAGGCTTGCAGAAAGAGCCATGGAGGCGGGCTGTGATGAAGTTGGGCTCTCTGATACTACCGGTTATGGAAACCCAGCGCAGGTGAAACGTTTGGTAAGGTCCGTCAAGAAAGTAGTGGGTGAACAAAACCTCACAGGCGTTCATTTGCATAACACCTATGGATTAGGTCTTGCTAACGTTATTGCAGCCCTTGAAGAAGGAATTACTACCCTCGATAGCTCTCTTGGAGGGCTTGGTGGTTGCCCAGCCGCTCCAGGTGCAAGCGGTAATATAGTCACTGAAGATTTGGTCTTTATGCTCGAAGCCATGGGGCTAACCACGGGCATTGATTTATCTCTGCTATTAGGAGTTAGGGATATTCTAAGTGAGGCACTGCCTAATGAATGTTTGTATGGCTTTACGCCTAACGCTGGCTTACCCAAAGGTTTTCATGGTATTTAAGGTGACATGAATCTACAGAGACCGAAGAATTATGAATAGCCTTGCAAAATTACATATACGATAAATATACCAAATTTTAAAGGCTGGTAGTAATGATATATTTTTAGTTTGTATGCGCTTGCAAAAAATAAAAATTGGCACTATTCTTATAAGATCCTTTCAGGGACTATTGATTGAGGACGAAGACAGAGATGAGGGAATTAAGGTGAAAAAATGTGACTCCTTATTGCGGGGCATGGTTGTTAGCATGGACATCGAGCGCAACGTATTTACCAATGGGTATGTTGCAATTACTGACGGACTCATTGTTGATGTAGGTGATGTCAGCGAATGTGACTATATTGGTCAGCAAGAGTTGGGTGGCGATGGACATATTATTATTCCTGGGCTAGTCAATGTGCATGGTCATTTGGTTCAAGGATGCATGCGTGGTATGGCTGAGGGAACGACCTTTGAAGACCGCTTTTTTGGATTTTATTACCCAATGACGGGCGCCTGCGATGAAGAAAGATCCTATGTGTCTGCGATGCCCCCGATTCTTGATTTAGTTCGTCGCGGAGTAACAACAACCGCAGATGATCATTTTACCCATGTGCATAAAGATTCTATTGACGGCGTTCTCAGAGCAGTCCGAGACGCGGGGATTCGCTGCCGAATGGCTAGACTCACCATTAATGATAAAGATGCGGTCCCTGAACCTTTTCGCGAGAATCTGGATACGGCGCTTGCAGAGACTGAGCGTGTTAAGAGTAAATGGGAAGACGATTTTACTACGGTCACTGCCTCAACTATCGGCATTACCTATTGTGAAACAGATCAGCTCAAGGCTCTCTGGGAATGGACCGTTGCAAATGATCGGCAGTTTGATATTCATGCGCCAGCGGTGTTTGATCAGAAATATTTGGCCGATCGACGCGGCTGGAAGGGCGGTTCTTTTGAGTGGTTAGACAATGCGGGCATTCTTGGACCTAATGTAATTGCCGCTCATGCACAAAATTTGCGGCCTGGTGAAGCTGACCTGATTAGAGATAGTGGAGCCACTATTGCGCTTGTTCCAGACATGGAGCAGGTGCTTGGTTTGGTCAGTTTCGATGCACGTCAGTTTTTGGAACGTGGCGTAACCTGCGGGCTGGGACTAGACGGACCCGTAGTTGCCTACGGACATGACTTGTGGACAGCGATGAGGAGCTTTTTAACAGGTCAGAGATTAGGGGATGAGTACCGGCGTCGTTCAGGAGATTCAACCTCTAAATGGACTGGAGAAGAGGTCCTTTGGGGAAGTGCGGAGCAGGCCCTTGAACTAGCCACTATTGGTGGTGCCAAGGCATTAATGATGGATGATCGTATAGGATCCTTAGAAGTAGGCAAAGACGCAGATTTAGTAATGATTGATCGGCGAGGAGAAACGCAACTTTCTCCGCCAGCAGCAATCATTCCCAACCTTGTTTATGGTAACGGACCGAGCCCAGAAGCTATTAGCAGAGTTATGGTCAGGGGGCGGGCAATCATTAAGGATGGCGAACATGTTTCTGTCGACCGCCGTGAAGCAATTAAAAGTTTAGATGCTCTGCAAGAAACCTTAATACATGAAGTGAAGGTAGAACGCTTTGTTCGCATGCGAAGCAGATATAATTGGGTTTGATTCGATCTATAGGTCAGAGGAACGATGTGACCAAAAGTCATATCTCCAACTCGCTTTATTTAGCTACCTGGAGATTGACTAATTAGTGTTATGGACGCTATTTTGGGCAAATATCTGGAGAGCAGGTGAGCGCCTTAATCAAGGAATAATTGGCAGTAGTAAATAAGATACTTGTTCAGTATCGATATGAATACTGGTATCCCCGTTAAAAATTTCAGGTGGTCTATCTCTAGGGTCATTATGCAAGAACGGGCCGCAACCACGGAGTTCATTTTTGAAGTTAGATAGTCGAAGGCCAGTCGCATGAGGATATTCATAGTCTCTCCCTCTAATAGTAACGCCAATCTGGAAACCCGCTGGCACTACGATCGATGTGGGCCATATCTCAATATCTAGATCTACCTTTTCTCCGGGAATAAGCGGTTGCTCTTCATCGTGAGTATGGAAAGGTCGCCATGGTGTTGATAGCTGGGGATCTAACTTTCTATGCGACGCTCTTAGCCAACCCTGCCCTATTGGGGTGTTGGGGTCTATGGCTCCTTGGAATACTACCTCCTTTCCTTCGGGAGAAAATACACGTAAAACAATAAATAGATCAGCATCAGCGGTTGATGAGGAAGTGAGAAGCTTTATGGCGCTGGGACCCGTAATCTCTGTCTCATTATCAACAGGAGCTGACATAAAAGTGATGCCATCTCCCTGCGCGTCAAAGGTTATTGTCGATGGCTTGGTCGGCGGACTTAGAGACAGCATGTTATTCTCAGAATCAAGATAAAATTGCGTCCACTGCGTTCTTGGAATGGGCCAATTACCTTCTGTCCGTTCTTCAAAACCGTCTATTCTACGAACCTGCAATTGGACTGGGGGCTGATCTAACCAGCCGTTATCTTCTCCTTTTAAGAAGTGCCCAAAGAAGCGCTTTTGTAATGCAATACCATAGTCGGTATAAAATTCTGTCCAATGCTCAAGGCCATGAGCTTCGAGCCATTTTTGATCGGACGCTACACGCATAAATCCCTCAAAATTGCCTCTGGGATGCAAGCCTTGGCCTCCCCAGTTGGCCGCGGTTAATAAAGGGGTGGTTATTTTTGACCAGACAGCAGATCTTTGTTTGTGGTATTCATCGTCCAGTGGGTGCGCGAGAATATCTTCTCCAAAATCACAGCGATTTTGAGCAAGTTCTTCATCTGTTAGACCGGTAGTCCCGCAAATTAGCTCTCCGGTCACTTGACTTTTGGGCCCCCGTTCGGCGAGTCCATGTTGAACATTTTTCACCTGCATGTCGTACCAGTTGGCCCAAAATGTACTTAGTATTCCGCCGTGATGGGTCATGTCCCGATACCAGTCAGATGCACCTTCCCAAACACACATTGCAGCCAAGTGAGTAGGCTGTAGAGACGCGACCTGCCAGGCATTAATGCCATAGTAAGACACGCCATTTAATCCAACTTTGCCATTACTCCACGACTGGACGCCCGCCCATTCCACACATTGTGCATAGTCCTGAGTTTCACGAGGTGAGAAGTGATCAACATAGCCGGGGGATGCACCGCATCCTCGCGAATCTACTCGAACACAGACGTAATCATCAGGTACCCATTTCTCGGGGTCTACAACCTCCCAATTCTGATATTTATTGGTAGACCCTTTAGGTACATCAGGATGCTCATCGACCATACGCTCCCAAGCACTGGGATAGCCTTCCTGAAAAGACAAGCCTTTTGCATAGGGGCCATGAGTCAAAATAACTGGATATTTGCCTTCTTGTATTGGGCGAAACACATCAGCTCGAAGTATTAATCCGTCGTCCATTTTTATTGCGACATCCCAATCAATACGCATGTTATCTTGAATTTGTGAATTTGCCATAAAAACTCCAAGGGATCATTCGTCTTAATTTAACGGGATTGAGTTACTTTTTCTGTTATATAGCGAATGATTTCTACGGCATCAGCATCACCATAACCGTCATCTAGAGTGGCTGAATAGGTTTCGAGCACGCCATTGGTTGCAGGCATTGGAACTCCAAAATTTTCTCCAGTGTCGAGCATCGATAGTAAATCTTTTTTCATGCTCGCCACATCAAAAGCAACGGGGCTAGGCTCACCTAAAATAGTAGGTATTTTGAGCCCTAAGACTGCCAGGGCTGCAGAGCTATCTTGAATAGTGTCTAGCATCAAATTAAGGTCCAGGCCGCCTTCGTTACCCATGGCAATAGCTTCTGCAAGGGAACCCCAATAAACAGCGAGGGGAAGATTGACCACTAGCTTGAGTAAGGTTCCTTGGCCCACTGGGCCAGCATGGACAATCCGACGACCAAAAATATCAAGTATTGGTTGCGCACGTTCGAAGTCTTCTTTACTCGCCCCGCACAGAACCAAAAGTTTACCGATTTTTGCTGGAGCAACGGTTCCAGATACTGGGGCATCAACAAAACTAGCTCCGGAGTCTTGTACCTGTTTGGCAAGATAATGAACTGTGGGTGGACGTAATGTACTCATATCAATGAATAGCTTTCCATTAACAGGAACGCTGAGTAATCCGTCTGGCCCCTCATACACAGCAATAACGGCTGCGTCATCAGCCAGCATAGAAACTACCACGTCTGCTGTGCTTGCTAGGGCCGCCGGCGATGACACGAGTTTAGCGCCTAAACTGACTAAATTATTTGCTTTTTCAGCGTTACGATTCCATACGGAAAGATCATATCCGGCCTCAATCAGTAAGGGCGCCATAACTGAACCCATTTTGCCAAGCCCAAGAAAACCTATCGATATCATTTTAACGTCACCTTATGGTTAGTCAGGTACGTACGCAATCAAATCTAGCAGCGTGTTTGCGCCTTCAACGACCATTGGACCACCTGCGATGCCAATGGTAGTGGATACAGGTCTGTCGCCAGGGAAGTAGCTAGCCCACTCCTGAATAGAGTCAGAAAACCACTGCAAGTCGTTGTGAAAGCAGACTCGGCGAACAATGTTTTCAACAGAGGTTCCGGCGGCCTCACAAATACTATTTACATTTTGCATCATATAGCGCATCTGATTTTGGCCGGGTGATCCGTACCAAGGTGCATTGGGATGGCGGATCATTCCCTCTGCCAGTGCTCCAGAAGAGTCAAAAGCCATCTGGGTGCTAAAAAACAGGAAGTTCCCCACTTTAACCGCTTGAGGCTCATGGCCGGGTTGTTCAGGTGCATCCGCTGTTTCGATGGTTTGTTTGGTTAGTGTGGCGTCATTAGCTAGGAGTGTAAGAGCTATTTCTACTCTACTGCCTCGAACACCCATCCCCATGTAGGGGACCACAACTCGGGCTGGAGGATTATTTGGGAACCAATGTTTCCAGACCTCATCCATCGCGGCAAAGTCATCAGGATGGCCTATATATACTTCTGCCTTAACGGCTTGCTCTAAACAGGTTCCGGCTGTCTCGGCAATTCGTGCAAGTTTTTGTAGCGTGTATTCTGTCTGTTTCGCGACGGTTGAGCCAAACCACATTGTTGAATCAATAGATTCGCCCATGCGGCCCGAATCTGGGTTTTTGCCATCCCAGTCTAGCGCGGATTGAGCAGACACGAATACCCAGTCGCCTCTTCGCAGGGCTGGCACATGCGAACCTGGTGGAAGCGTCATTCCGCTTGGAACCCCAAAAGTCTTCGTTTCATGTTCATCATCAAAGCAGATCATATCTACCTCGAGTTGAGTGTCTCGCCACATAAGCTCACTGCAGGCTGCGCTTGATGAAGGCGGACAGTTATTAATGAACGTTTGTCGTGATCTTAGGTAGGGTTCAATACTTATTTTTGGCCAATTATTTCCTTGCTCAAATTCCGCTAGGGTGGGGTGATTGGTCGCAAAATATTGCCAAATTCGCACCATATCCTTATTAATATCGCAGCCGGTAGCTTTAATGGTATCGGCGAGATTACCAAGGACATAATCTGATTCAAGAGCAAGCTGGCCTGTCAAAAAACGGTTTTTTTGTCGTATTTCTGGGGCTAAACCAGTCTTCATGTCACTCGCAAGCTGACCTGCAATGAACACCCAGCCACCGGCTTTAATAGCGGGACTATAGGGCATTAGTGGTTTTGGTACGCCGGCTTCGAGGCCTGGCCATATCGCTTCAGGATGAGAATTTCTTTTTGGACTCTGGTTTGTCATAGCCGTACACCTATCGAGTAAAATATTTATATTTATTGAGAAGCAAGCTCCGCTATCCGCTTTTTATCTGCGATTGATTGAGTTTAGTCATATTTTGCAAGATAGTGAAAACAGCGGCAGTGTCTTGTTCGCCAAGGCCTTGTTTTATGGCCTCGGCATAGATGGGCGATGTTGCTGTGAAAAGTGGTGTGGACACCCCCATCTCTTCAGCAAATTGTTTGATGATCGTCATGTCTTTTTCCCATGTCTCTAACTTCATCGTGGGTGGCGTATAAGCACCCTTTGTCATCAGTGGGCTTCTCAGCTCAAAAATCCTGGAGCTACCTGCACCGGAAGCAATGACCTCGCAGAACATCTCCGCATCTAAACCGCTTTGAAGGGCTAGTGTGAGTGCCTCAGCGGTAGCAACGTTATGGATGGCGACTAACAGGTTAGCGGCGATCTTCATTTTAGTGCCTTGCCCAAATTCACCTATATAAAAGACGCGTCGTGCAAAACAATTAAAAAGAGGGATTAAAGTATTGTAGGTATCGGCCTCTCCACTTGCATATATAACTATATCGCCTGTCTTTGCTTGTGCGCCTGTGCCGCTTATGGGGCAATCAAACAATTTGATACCGGCGCTGGCGAGACGGTCATGATTGCGCTTCTTGGCTTCAAGATTAAGCGTACTTAGGTCAATGAGTACTGGCTTTGAGCCTGTGACATCAGAATTATTGAGTATATGAGTGACTGTTTCATTTAAAGCTTGTTCATGGGGTAGGCTCAGTAATATCAGATCTGAACATGAGCCAACTTCCATGGCGTTAGCCCGGGTTATTACTCCTATTGACGTAGCTTCTTTACTGCATTTTTTATCGGGATCGTAACCAAAGGTGCGGTACCCTGCGTTGACAAGGTGGCTAGCTATAGCGGAGCCCATTATTCCAAGACCAATAATTCCAACGCTTTTGGGATAGTCATTTTTTAAAGATGTCGGCGTTGGCATTTGTTGATCTCTATAATTGAGCAGCTTTGGTGCCTTCAAGCATCGTACTCACCGCACGTGAGACAATTTCTTCGAAATTAGTGCTCACCCTGCTACGATAAATGTGCTTTCGGATTGCGTGATAAAATAAACCGCCGTGCATGACCCAAATATGGTCCAGTTCAACTTGGCTGATTGGAGAGATGTCCTTAGTGGGTAAGCCACAATAATCCCTTAGTTCAATGCAAATCGGCATTAGAATCTGTTCCTCAACTAGCCCTATATAATGTTTATTTAAAGGTTCCTCCATGAGAGCGGAAAACATATAGATACGAATCCACTCATTGCGATAGGTTGCTTCAGAATAGTTACAGTAAAACGCACATAATCTTTTGTGCAGTGATTGGCTTCGGTCAGTTAAAGCTGCCGACCATGCAGGATCGAGTTTGTTGATATAGACTTCTTCGAAAACTCGTTCTATTAAAGAACGTTTTGTTGGGAAATAACGGTAAAGTAATGGCTGGGTAATACCAAGCTGCAAAGCTAATTCTCTCGTTTGTCCGGAAAACCCTTTTTCTGCGAAAAATCTAATAGCGCCTTCTAAGATCTGTTGTTCTCGATCTTCTGGAGACAAGCGTCTGTTGTTAATTTTAGCGTTCAATATAAACCTCTACGTTAATATGCAATGGTATTATCACTATGCTTTAGCACCTTAGTTTATCAGATGATAAATAAAAACACTATAAAGCGGAAGGTCTAATGAGGCTTTATTGGTTAGGGTTACTTTAGGGGCTTGTGTATTTTAAATTGAAATTAAGTTTGTTTATATTTCGCGATACCATCACTGTTAGTGGTTACCTCTAGGTCGCCTAGAGCGATGAGGTAATTAAGGTGTGCAAGTGCCTCGCCCACTGCAATCACCATATTGCCGCTGTTGATCTTGCTTTTGAATAATACTGGAAATACATCAATCACCGATCGAGGTTCTGAACAGAAATTATGGAGTTTTTTTAGTCCAGTATTATGTTCGTCGATCATAGCCTGTAGACGAAGATGTGCCCCATAGAAGGGGTCTCCATGAGAAGGCAAGATAAGAACATCTTTGTCGAGTTTATTTTTAAAAGATTCGCAGCTGCGCAACCAATCTTGAAGTGGGTTGGCGTCCGGCTCATTGGGCCGCACACCGATATTAGGAGAAATACGAGGTAGAATTTGATCACCGGCAATCATTATATTAAGTGATTTACAGATCAAGCACGCATGTTCAGGTGAGTGACCCTCGCCGACAAGCACGGTCCATTGGTGAGGTCCTATCTGTAGGGTTTGATTATCCACAAGCCTTTTGTAAGCGCTAGGTAAAGGTGACACAAAGTCACTACGACTACGAAATCGCTCCTTAAATTCATCTAGGGCCTCATCATCAATTCCTGCTGTTCGAAAGAAATCCACAGTACTTTCAGGTGGAGCACTACTGATTTCAGCTGCGATTACTCTGCTTGTCAGATATTCTGTGCGTGACATATATAGCTCGACCCCCCATTTGTCCACCAACCATCCGGCGAGACCTAGGTGATCTAGGTGCATATGGGTAACAATCACTCTCTTGACTGGCTTGGCGCCAAAATAACGTTTAAAAATCTCTTCCCATAATGCCTTGGTGTCTTCTGTAGCCATTCCGGTGTCAACCATGGTCCAACCATCTTGTTCTTTTAACAACCACAAGTTAATGTGGTTCAAGCTTATCGGTAGAGGCATGCGCACCCAATATATGCCTGGGCCAACCTCGATAAGTTCTCCAGGAGTGGGGCGGTTCTCAAATGGATAAGATAACCCGTTAGATCCTGTTTTCATTATTTTTTTCCTTTTAATATAGAGGTTAATTAAAATTCTGTTTCAGCTCGATATTTATGAGCTTCTAATGGTTCCTCGAAGAAGTAATTTAGCTTCTAGCCTAATATTCTCAGGCTCCATGGACTTAGTCTCAATTTTAGATATTAGAGTCGTTACAGTCGTTTTTACGAGTTCATCATGTGGTATTTTCACGGTGGATAAATCATGGTCTTTCCATCCTGAGGCAGGGATATCCCCCAGGCCGATTACACAAAGTTCCTCGGGTACGCTAATATTGAGTTGGTGTCGACATCCAGCGAGGATGCCAAGAGCGGTGTAGTCTGATGTACACACAATAGCGTCCGGCTTAATGTCCTCCGCCCAGAGATCAGTAATTGTTTGTATGCCAGCCTCATAACCGTGAATGCCAGTGATTTTAGAGATAATCTCTGTTCCGGCAGCATGACTAACGGTCTCAGCTATTGCGTTGCTTATCCCGGAGACCACTTGACTATGGGCATCAGAACTAATTATGGCTATTCGTTTATAGCGTCCCTTGAGTAAAGCATCGCCAATTTGACGCCCAACCTTTATTGAATCTATGGTAACAATTGAAGCGTTGATTCCAGGAGTTGAATGGTTGAGTATCACGATAGGGATATTACTTCTAAGACATAAAGCGGACGTGTTGGCTGAAGGTGAGGTCGAAAAAACGATGACGCCATCTACCTGATAACTAAGGAAGTCTATAAAGGCTTTATCAACAGATTCTATAGTGCTGGCCGATTGAACAACTGGCTTGAACCCCTTCTCGGTGATTGCTTCACATAAACCCTTGAGTATTTCTGCTGCCTTCGGATGATCCCAGTTGGCAAATAATATACCTATTAATCCGGACTGATTTTTAGACAGACTGCGAGCGATAATATTTGGTTGATAATCTAACTTAGCAGCTGCCGCCAAAATCTTTTCTTTTGTTTTTGCGGAAATACTCGCCCCCAACGTGAAAGCCCTAGAGACTGAAGCTTGGGACACGTTAGCTAGATCAGCTACATCTTGAGAGTTATTTCTTCGTTTAGTCGTCATTATGGAATACGCCGGAAAATTTAAGGTTGCGCTTCTTGCGCGCGGGCAATTTCAGCAATATGTATGCGCTTGCAATGCTACTAGTTTGCCATCTATTATTCAACATAAACTAGTTTTGTATAAATGATTTAAGGCTCTATAAAAAGTTTGACTAGGCTGGCACTAGCTGAAAAAGTTCGGGAAAATACGCTTATTCAGCTACTCCGGTAGCTCCGTATAGCCTGACGCATTTCTTGAATTATTTTATCTTCAGTCTTCTTAATTCTATCTATTGGACCACCTACTGCCACGACAAGTTGGCTTTCTGAGGAGGGCCCTGGTAGCGCCATTGCAATAGCGCCGGTGTCAGGAACTAGGCGGTTAAAGGCCTCGCAATATCCTTTAGCTCGAGTCGATTCTATGTCGACCATTAGCTCATCGAGATTGACTCTGTCTTGAGCACTCGCCGCTCGACGATTCCCTCGCTTTAATGCTTTGGCTATCTGTTCATCGGTTCTCGTGGCAAGTTGTGCGATGCCTATTCCAGTTGTGAAAAGAGGCAATTTAGTGCCTTGCTGGAAACTTAGTGAGATTGGAAAGGTACCGGTGATGACTGTAATAAATTGCATATGTATATCGTTTGGCATTGACAGTGTTACGGTCTCTCCAAGCGCTTTGTGGATATGATCAACCATTTGTAGCGCATAACTACTGGCACCAAACAATTCTGGAAGCCAATCGCCAAGCTTAGTAACCCTTAGCGAAGAGAAGTACTTGGTGGTATTTATATCGAGCGTGAGATACCCAAGAATTACTAGACTTTTTAGGAGTGCATCAGCACTTGATTTGGGGTAATCAAGATAATTACATACTTCAGTCGCCGTCAATGGTTTTTGATGAGTTTTGAATAGCTCTAAAACGCTAAATACACGGCCGACCGATTTAACAACATCTTTGCTCATAGGAATATTCTTTATATTATTATTTAAAAATAATAATTCATCTATATGAATTTGTAAATTATATATAAGAATTATTTGACAAGTGTGTTGGGCCGATTTAGAGTTCTGTTAAATATCCAAATGATTCTGATGAGTATATAACCTTTTCTCACGAGAACATTATATTACTTGTTGTCTCCCAGAGGCAATGCAAGAAATTAACGTATGTTCTAGTGGGTGGGGTTTGAAGAGTTCGATCAATTCATGGGAAATTAGAAATTTGGCTAGGTCTGACTTTTCCGTCTAATTCAAACCCGTATTCTAACGCCAGTGACTCTTTTGAATAAAGATGTAAGTACATTTAAGTCTAATCTAAAGCGATCAAAATATAAGTGGGAAAAAGATGTCTATTGTTGCTAATAACCAAGGTGGTCTAACACTTCTCGATGTTAGTGTCATAGTTGTCTATCTAATTGTGATGCTATACATGGGTTTAAGAATAGCTCGCAAACAACGATCGACAGAAGATTTTTTTGTCGGTGGGCGAGACTTGCCTGCCTGGGCTGTTGGTATCAGCTTGTTCGCATCAGTTATGTCCACAATTCTATATCTTGGACAGCCTGGAGAAATGTTCAGAACAGGGTTGACCTTCCTTACTCGGCAGTTACCGCTACCTCTTATTTTAATAGTCGTATGTTTTGTTTGGATTCCTTTCTTTATGCGTCTTCGCCTTACTAGTGCTTACGAGTATCTGGAGAGAAGGTTTAATTATCCGGTGCGGGCTCTGGCGGCCATATTCTGTTTGCTCTTGATTTTTGGTTGGATTTCCGTTGTTGTATTAACTGCCTCGATGGCGTTGGTAGAAATCACCAGAATTGAAACCATATTACCTTTTGTTACTGATGCTGATGGTGCGGTGTACGCCACCATTTTAGGTGTGGGAGCATTTTCGATTTTTTATACTACTCTCGGTGGAATTCGTGCAGTGATCTGGACGGATGTAATACAGTTCTTCGTGTTACTTATTGGCGCTCTATTTACCATGGGTGCGGTTGCATGGATGACGAGTTCGAATGTGGGTGACTGGATAGAGGTATCCCAGACTTATAAACATGAAGAAGTACAATGGTTTGACTGGGACGTTCGAAATCGGTCGACTGTATTTTCGATTAGTTTGAGCCTATTTATGTGGATGGTGTGCACACATGGTGCGAACCAAATGGCTATGCAGCGCTATTTTACGGTTAGAAATGTAAAAGCTGCGAGGATAAGTTATGTCATTAGTGCCGTTGCCGCTTTGGCGCTTGGCGTTATCTTGGCGGGCGTCGGAATTTCTTTAATGTACTTTATTCAACAGTATGATTTACCCGCTAGCGCGGGCATATTGTCAGATATAAGATCTGTCCGAAATGTCGCGCAGGACTCGGTGTTCCCGCAATTCATCAGTATCTATATGCCCAGTGGATTACGTGGGCTAGTCGTAGCTGCCCTCTTTGCAGCAGCTATGTCAACCATCGATTCAGGGGCCAACTCCGCTTCAACTATTCTTACAGTTGATTTCATGCGTCGCTTTGATCCTAAATCGAAGGCCAGTCAGCTGGAGCTAAAACGAGCTCGTATCATGACGGCTTGTATGGGGGTACTAGTAGTAGGGTATACGATTGCGCTTTATGAACTGTCAAAGGGCAGCGATATTATTAGTTTGGCGCAAAAAGGCTTCAATTGTTTCCTCGGGCCCCTCGGGGCACTTTTTGTGTTGGGTATGTTTGTAAAGCGTGCGACACCAGTGTCGGTTATACCTGCATTTATTTTAGGTGAGATAACCGGTGTCTGCGCCAGTTATAGTACGGAGCTATTTGGAGTTGATTTTTCAACACATCTTGTAATCGGATTGGCGTGGCTTGTCACTTTCGTTACTGCCCTTGTAATCGGGTTTTTATACCATCAGTTCACTGGGGCGCAAGCATCGGCTACACAACAAACGTTTATGTGGCGAGCGGTTGTGAGCCAAGAAGAGTCAGGCAATGCCAGTTAGGACAATCTATGTTGTGCCTAGTGACAGCTGAAATTCTAGGATAT
>Ga0308012_10001088_pt1 | contig 15026 bp, 16 predicted proteins | sample Neamet179_FD_203133 | JGI IMG/M metagenome (GOLD analysis project Ga0308012, IMG submission 203133) | Marine microbial communities from water near the shore, Antarctic Ocean - #179 | ecosystem: Environmental > Aquatic > Marine > Unclassified | place: Southern Ocean | collected 2014-07-25 | reverse complement strand
CTCTGGTCAAAGGGGCTGCCTTTGGCTTTATTGCTACTTTGATGGGCTGCTATTTCGGCCTTAACGCAGGGCGCGGTGCACACGGTGTGGGGGCAGCTACCAAATCTTCAGTGCAAGCAGCAGCCATTTTGATCTTGGCCGCTAACTTTTTACTTACAGCGGTATTTTTTACAGCATGATTGAATTTGAAAACATAGGTAAATCGTTCGGCTCTAATCACGTTTTGCGCAGCGTAAACCTTACGGTTGAGCGCGGCCAAAGCATCGTCATTATTGGTGGGTCAGGAACTGGTAAATCCGTACTGATAAAAACAGTTCTTGGACTAATCACCCCGGATACTGGCAAAATATTTGTTGATGGCCAGGATGTGGCAAAGGCCAAACATGATGACTTTCTGAGCCGTTTTGGAATGTTGTTTCAGGGTGGAGCCTTGTTTGATTCTATGCCTGTTTGGCAGAATGTAGCGTTTAGACTGCAACGCGGCCACCTCAAACGCCCCAAGGCGGAAGCGCGCGAAATAGCGATCGAAAAACTGCGCCGAGTAGGGTTGGGCCCAGAGGTCGCTAATCGTCTCCCCGCAGAGTTATCAGGCGGAATGCAAAAGCGGGTTGGCTTGGCGCGCGCCATCGCCACTAACCCTGAGATCATTTTCTTTGATGAACCAACCACCGGACTAGACCCAATTATGTCATCTGTTATCAATGATTTAATCCGTGAAATTGTAGTGGAAATGGGCGTGACGGCAATGACTATTACACATGACATGACATCAGTCGAGACTATCGCCGACAAGGTAGCCATGCTGCACGACGGTGCGATCCAATGGTGTGGTATGCTGAACGATCTGTCCCACAGTGGGGATCCACATGTGGATCAATTTGTAAACGGTCGTGCTGATGGCCCTATTGAAACCCTCCGCTAACCGTCAGCTTAAAGGTTTTCAGGCTGTCTTTTGACCTAAATTTGTATACCAGTAATTAACTTCAAAGGATTGGTGATGGCCAAAGTTTCATATACCTGCAGCAAATGTGGAGCGGCTCATACAAAATGGGCGGGACAATGTGACAGCTGTCAGGCTTGGAATACGCTGGCCGATCAGGGACCCCTCTCAGCAGGTCCTGGAAAAACACTTGGTAGCAAACGTGGCCGCTCAATCATTCTCACAGATCTAGCCACCATCGAGGAACCACCACCACGCACTAAAGCTGGCGTCGCGGAACTGGACCGCGTCTTGGGCGGTGGTTTAGTAAAGGCTAGTGCACTGTTGGTCGGAGGTGATCCTGGCATAGGAAAATCAACCCTTTTATTGCAGGCTGCGGCTCGTTTTGCACGTAATGGGCTAAAAGTGATCTATATTTCTGGTGAGGAAGCCACCGCTCAAGTGCGCATGCGCGCGCAACGATTAGGGTTGACCGACAGCCCTCTTATACTGGCTGCAGAAACCAACCTACGCGATATTCTTACTACTCTGGATGAAGAAAAGCCTGATTTAGTTATAATAGATTCCATCCAAACCATGTGGGCTGATCATATTGAGGCCGCGCCAGGTTCGGTCAGCCAAGTAAGGTCATCAGCCCATGAGTTGACTAGCTATGCAAAGCGCAAGGGCGTCTCAGTAATCATGGTAGGACATGTCACCAAAGATGGCCAAATTGCCGGACCACGCATTGTTGAGCACATGGTCGACACAGTTTTGTATTTTGAAGGTGAACGCAATCATCAGTTTCGCCTACTCCGTGCTGTAAAAAATCGTTTTGGACCCGCTGATGAGATTGGTGTGTTTGAAATGACTGGCAAGGGTTTAGTCGAGGTGAAAAACCCTTCCGCACTATTTTTGTCAGAACGCGGCGATCCAACGCCAGGATCTGCAGTATTTGCCGGCATTGAAGGTACCCGCCCAGTTTTATGTGAATTTCAAGCCCTAGTAGCACCCTCACCCCATGGACAACCCCGTCGTAGTGTTGTGGGGTGGGATGGTCAAAGACTTGCGATGATTTTAGCTGTACTAGAAGCGCGTTGTGGCCTTCCATTTACTGGGCTTGATGTTTATTTAAATGTAGCAGGTGGGATGCGTGTCACTGAACCCGCCGCTGATTTGGCCGTAGCAGCAGCCCTAGTTTCAGCACGGGAGGACGTCGCCTTGCCCAAAGAAGCAGTAATTTTTGGAGAAATATCACTCTCAGGAGCGCTAAGACCAGTCTCACAGCTAGAAAGTAGGTTGAAAGAAGCTCAAAAACTTGGTTTCAGTCAAGCATTGGTACCGGCTGCAAAAAAAATTGAGGATATTGCGGGAATAACAGTGCAAACAGTCACCGATTTGGCTAGTTTTGTTGATGAGTTATTTGGATCAGGCTGAAAAGCACAGGTTGGAGAAGTGAGTTGGAAGGTTTTACAATAGTTGACAGTGGTGTTGCTATCCTGATCGTTGTATCGGCTTTGTTAGCCTATTCGCGCGGCATAGTTCGCGAAGTCCTGGCAATTTCAGGGTGGGTTGCAGCAGCTGTTTTAGCATTTGTATTTGCCAATGCTGCGCAGCCATTAGTACGCCAAATTCCTTATCTTGGTGATATGTTGGGCGATAGTTGTGAATTATTGATTTTGGCAAGCTTTGCCATTGTCTTTGCAATCTCATTACTGATCGTATCCCTGTTCACGCCACTCTTTTCGTCTCTGGTACAGAAATCAATTTTGGGCGGTTTCGACCAAATGCTCGGTTTTTTGTTCGGGGTTGGACGTGGCATCGTCTTAGTGGCAGTCGCATTTTTCATATATTTTACTGTGATGCCTAACCAAGACATCACTTCTTTGGAAACATCGCGTTCCGCAGAGATTTTTGAGCGATATGTTGACGACGTACAAGATCAAAACCCAGAAGCCGCCCTTGCATGGGTAAGAACGCAATATGATCAACTGGTTGCCGGCTGCGGAACTTAACGCACTATATTAATATTAATTAATATTAAAAATTATAATCAAAATACTTTCTCACATATCGAACAAATATTTAAATATTCATGGTTTTTATTTAAAAATATTTAATATTTTGGGTTGCTAAAGTGACATGCCAGTGTTCATGCCTTAGAGAATAATGTGAACAGTCAGCGATTGGAGCTTTTTGCGTGAACCAAATACACACAAACCCTTTTGATGACGATAAATTGCGAGAAGAATGCGGTGTCTTCGGCGTTATAGGAACACTAGATGCAGCAAATTTCACCGCACTTGGTCTGCATGCACTACAACATAGAGGTCAGGAGGCAGGTGGTATTGTTTCCCATGACAATGAACAGGGTTTCAACTCCGTGAGGCGTTTTGGCTACGTACGTGACAGCTTTACCAGCGCTAAAGTTATGGAACAATTACCAGGTGACCTGTCGATTGGACATGTACGTTATTCAACGGCAGGCTCCAAAGGTAATACCGCAATTCGTGACGTGCAGCCTTTTTTTGGTGAATTTTCTATGGGTGGTGCAGCTATTGCGCACAATGGAAATATCACAAATGCAATAGCTCTTCGTAAAGAACTAATCGGGCGTGGCTCAATTTTTCAATCTTCTTCTGACAGCGAATGTATCATCCACTTGATGGCCCGCAGCTTACAGCAAAACATCCCACAACGAATGGAAGATGCTTTGCGCAGGGTTGAAGGAGCATTCTCAATTGTAGCAATGACGCAAACCCAGTTGATCGGTGTGCGTGATCCTTTAGGCGTGCGACCGTTGGTTCTTGGAAAAGTTGGTGATGGCTGGGCCTTAAGCTCTGAAACCTGTGCTTTGGACATAATAGGCGCTGAGTTTGTGCGTGAAATACATCCTGGTGAAATGGTTGTCATTACAACTAGCGGAGTTGAAAGTATTTATCCATTCCGCCCTGCGCGGCCTCGTTTTTGCATATTTGAGCATATCTATTTCAGCCGTCCCGATAGTATTTTGGGCGGCCGCAGCGTATATGAAACCCGCGAAGCCATTGGTCGCGAATTGGCCAAAGAATCACCTGTAGATGCAGACCTCGTCTGCCCCGTTCCAGACAGTGGCACTCCAGCGGCGATTGGATATTCGCTAGAATCAGGTATTCCCTATGCCATGGGGATCATTCGAAACCAATATATGGGACGCACCTTTATCGAACCTAGCGAACAAATTCGAAATATGGGCGTGAGATTGAAACTGAATGTGAATCGCGCCCTAATAAAAGGCAAACGAGTGATTTTGGTCGACGATAGCGTCGTTCGTGGCACCACCTCACGTAAAATTAAAGAAATGATTTTAGATGCAGGTGCAGCTGAAGTACACTTTCGCATAGCCAGCCCACCTACGGCATGGCCTTGTTTTTATGGGGTGGATACGCCACAACGTGAAAAACTCTTGGCAGCTACTATGACTGAAGAGGAGATGCGACAGCATCTCACAGTAGATAGCCTTAAGTTTATTTCACTTAACGGTCTTTATCGCGCAGTAAACGGTACCGACCGCGACAATGAGCAACCGCAATATTGTGATGCGTGTTTTACTGGTGACTATCCGGTTATACCAACGGATCAAATTTCCAATGGATTTCAAATGAAATTGGATGAATAAGCCTTCGGTTTACTTTTGGCCAAAAGCCTTTAGTCACCTCGTCGTACGTGAACGGATAAGGGACCGCGGAAAGCCCAACCTCCCCACTGCACTGGTTCCAAAAGCTTAAGGTTTGGGAATGCATTAAATAGCTTTGGCAAGGCTACCTCAGCGATCAATACTCTGCTCACCGCGGCTCCCGCACAGAAATGTGGCCCTGCACCAAAGGGAATGGCCGGACCATTATCACGATTTAGATCGAAAACTTCGGGACTTTCAAATACTGAATGATCCCGATTGGCCGCGCCAAACATAAAGAATACCCGATCATTTTGTTTAAAATCATAACCTAATACTTTGCAATCGATGCCTATTTGCCGAGGGCTCATACCAATCGGAGACATCCAACGGGTATATTCCTTAAACGCCTGCCCCCATTCGACACTCTGACGCAACTGCTCGCACGCAAAAGGGTGCATCAACACCGCAGCAGCCGTCCCAGCAATAGCATCTCGCGGCTCGTTTTGGCCGCCAGAGATCACCAGTTTTATATTAGCTTTTATATTATCTATGGGCTGACCCGCTTGCAATAAGACAGAGAGTACCGAATTGTTAGGGTTTACCTTTAACTCTCCAAGCATCCCAGAAATATGGGCATCAATGTCCGCAGTGGCCAAATGACAAGCTTGCGTCACTCTTTGATCTGCGAGGTAGTTAGCACAGCCGTCAATCATCGCTTGGCTCACCTCATCCATCTTTTTTGGCGTCATCTTACGCAGACCGGTAATTGCTACCAAAGCTGCACCCGAAACTGGCATTGCAAAATCCCAAACTAAGTCGAACTCTTGCCTATCTTTTAATTCGTTAAGCACCAACTGAGTAGCGCGCTCAAATTCGGCCCTCCAGACCTGCATCACTGTTCGAGGGCTGAGACTTGGAAATATCTGACGTCGTTCCTCTTGATGTGTGTCTCCATCTTTTCTCATCATATTTTCCCCCATTAGTTGGGTCATCAGACCACGCGGCTGACGCGATGAAAAAATATCTGCCCGTTTTTCCTGTGCAAAGACATCCACTCGGCGAGTAATCAAAGCGGCATCCAACTGTGGCACATAGACTACTGGTGCCAAAGCCTGCATTGCCGCTAAATCTGGATAAGGGTCTTGCCAAAACCTTTGAAGATCAATCGAATATTCCATACAAATAGATCATCACTAGATCTAGCTTTTGGCAAGCCCTACACCTTGACCTACCCAAGTTTTGCCCCCATGACCCCGACTATGACATATCCAATTCTCATCACAGGCGCATCGCGGGGACTGGGCGCAGCTTTGGCGCTCAAACTTGCCCATAAATTTCACATTATCGCAGTGGCCAAAACGACTGGCGGTTTGGAAGAATTGGATGACCGGATTCAGGCCATCGGAGGCCAAGCGACACTCGCTCCAATGGATGTCTCCGACGTCGACTCGGTAAACTATCTTTGTCGATCAATACATGACCGCTGGGGAGGCCTAGGGCTTTGGGCACATTGCGCCATCCATGCTGCACCACTTTCACCAGCTAATTTCATCGCATTAAAAGATTGGGAAAAATCAGTAAATATTAATATCAAAACAACAGGTATGTTGATAACAAATATTGCGCCATTATTGCAGGACACTGGTACAGCAATATTTTTTGATGATCCGTGTACGGGCCAGAAGTTTTTTGGTAGCTATGGTGCTACCAAAGCTGCACAAATTTCTTTGGTACAGAGCTGGAAGGCAGAAACGGTGAATACAGGACCTAATATTCAAATAGTGACCCCTGCTCCAATGCCCACGGCCACCCGAGCGCGTTTTTATCCCGGCGAAGATCGTGAAGCCCTGTCAAGCTGCGAGATAGAGGCGGAGCGTATTATCTCTACACTAGGTGTAATATAAAAAAACTAAGATGGGATAAGTCCGCCTAAGGAAGATAATTGCTAAAATGTAATGCCAAAGAGGCTTGCCCGTCTGGCTGCAACCTTCTATCCAAGTCTCATGCGCATACTTATAACAAATGATGATGGAATTATGGCACCGGGACTTGCGGTACTGTATGACGTAGCAGAAAAATTGGCTGGGCCTAAGGGCGAGGTTTGGACAGTTGCACCACAGACTGAGCAATCGGGCGTTGGGCATTGTATTTCCTACACCAAGCCAGTCTTGGTTCATCAATATAGCCCCTTCAAATTTGCAGTTGAAGGCTCACCAGCCGATTGCGTTTTAGCCGGCTTAAACGACCTTTTATCTGAACCCCCAGATTTGGTTCTATCTGGAGTCAATAAAGGTAATAATTCGGCCGAGAATACGGTTTATTCCGGTACTATTGGTGCTGCAATGGAGGCTGCTTTAGCCGGTATTCCCTCTATTGCCATGTCACAGTTTTTTGGGCCGGAAAACTCCATTTTGGAAAATAGTTTTGAGGCAAGTGCAGCGCATGGTGTAGCGGCAGTTGAAGCCTGCCTAGACGCTGGTTTCACCCGTGCCCATGACTATGCATTATTTTACAATGTCAACTTCCCCCCTGTGCCTGCCGCCGGTGTTTTAGGACTGAAGTCTGCATCCCAGGGATATCGTGGAGATGGAGCTTTTAGTGCTCATGCCACAAATGCCCCGAATGGTCGCAAATTTCTATTCATGCATGGCCGACCGCAACAGGCACCTACCCAAGACGGCACAGATGCCGCAGTTAATTTAGCAGGCTATGTGTCGATAACACCCATGCGCGCTAATTTAACAGCGCATGACCAACTAAATCATTTGGCGCGCATATTGGCTAATAAATGATAAGTGCGGCCGAACGTAAAATGCAATTTTTATTTTCCTTAAGATCGCGCGGCGTGACTAATAAGCGCGTGCTCAACGCAATGGAAAAGGTTGACCGTGGAAAATATATCCGCGGCACATTTGAAGATCGCGCGTATGAAGACACACCGTTGCCCATCGCTTGCGGTCAAACGATCTCACAGCCCTCCATCGTTGCTCTAATGACTGAGGCTCTGGATGTGCAACCACGAGACAAAGTTTTGGAAATAGGTACTGGATCCGGCTATCAAGCAGCTATTTTAAGCCAGCTGGCTCGGAGGATATACACTGTAGACCGCCACGGACGATTGGTGCGTGCAGCACGCTCAATCTTTGAGGCAGAAGATATCAGCAATATCACCGCATTAATCGCCGATGGGAGCCGAGGCTTGCCAGACCAAGCACCCTTTGACCGCATTTTGCTGACCGCCGCCAGCGAAGATCCCCCAGGCCCACTGTTATCACAGTTACGCGTTGGCGGAATTATGGTGCTGCCAGTAGGCCAATCAAACACTGTGCAAACACTAGTTAAGATTGTAAAAACTGAAACTGGCTTAGAATATCATGAACTAAGATCAGTCCGTTTTGTACCTCTATTAGAGGGCCTAGGTAAAGAAAATAGCTGATAACACTCATCAAAGTATGTGTGGGACGAGGAGTATCAAATGAACTATAAATTTAGACTGAATAAATTTCTGCCATTTATTGCTCTTGCGGGCTTAACGGCGTGTTCTGGTAACTTAGACTTTGATTTTCGGGATCAATTTGGTGGTTTGTTAGATACATCTTTTGCAGCGCAAGGCGCCGTCGCCAACCGACCAGACCCTGATGCGCGCGGTGTCATCACTTTCCAAACCTATCAAGTGGTAATGGCCAAGAACGGCGATCGCATCGCCGATGTGGCCCAGCGGGTCAACACAGATGCAGAAATTTTGGGACGTTATAATGGGATCTCACAGGAAGCAATTTTGCGCTATGGTGAGATTATAGCCCTACCACCAAGTGTCAGCGCCACTGGCGCGGCCTTCGTTCCCACAGTTGTTGAGAGCAGCGAACTTTTAGATCGGTCTCCGGGCGCTGAGCCAACTCGCCACAAAGTGACTGAAGGCGAAACAGCCTTTAGCATCGCGCGCCTTTACAATATAACTGTGGAAGATTTGACAAAATGGAATGGGCTTGGTCCGCAAAAAGATCTGCGCACCGGTCAATATCTATTGATACCAGAACCCCCACAAACCTCTGCGACCGTCAGCTTACCTGGCCAAGGAAGCTTAACGCCTAACCCACCGAGCAGCACGAAGGCGCAACCAGCCACAGATTTACAGCCTAACACCTCCACCCAACCGTCTACCCCCATTACAGATTTAGGCAGTCAAACCAAAGCTTCAAAAACAGATACGCGTTTTCTCCGACCAACCACTGGTAATATTATTCGTAGCTATAAAAAAGGCGACAATGAAGGTATAGATATCGGTGTAAAAGCAGGCACTGACGTCGTTGCGGCTGATGATGGCACCGTAGCAGCTGTGACCAAAGACACCAACGGCGTACCAATTCTGATACTCAAACATATAGATGGCCTTTTAACCGTTTACACTAATGTTGATGGCCTTTCGGTGCAAAAAGGCGATCAGGTAAGACGTGGTCAAAAAGTTGCCAAGGTTCGCGATGGAACACCTTCATTTTTGCATTTTGAAGTCCGTAAAGGACTCGAATCTGTTGATCCTGACGATTATATCTAAAAAACTGCCATGGTAATTTAGACTGCCACACCATGGCGCCCAGCCAAATCTACAAAAAACTGCCAGGCCACTCGGCCTGATCGTGATCCACGTGTTGCTTGCCACTCAATGGCTTCAGCATACAGAATTTCTAAATCCGGAAACAGTCCATGGGCATTGCAATAGCCTTTGATCATTTGCAAGTATTGATCCTGATCACAAGGATGGAATCCAAGCCAGAGACCAAAACGATCTGACAAACTAACTTTTTCTTCCACAGCTTCGCCAGGGTTGATCGAACTTGAACTTTCATTCTCAATCATGTCGCGGGGCATCAAATGCCGTCGGTTTGAAGTAGCATAAAAGATGACATTCCCAGGACGCCCCGCGATTCCACCATCGAGAACAGCCTTAAGTGATTTGTAATGCTGATCATCATGCGAGAACGATAGATCATCACAAAATAACAAAAACCGATAAGGTGCATTGCGCAAAAGGGCCAAAAGACGAGTCACTGAGGGAAGATCTTCACGCTGAAGCTCGACCACCTTTAAAGCGAGCCCTTGTCGCACTATCTCAGCATGTACGGCCTTGACCAGCGAAGATTTCCCCATACCTCGCGCTCCCCACAATAGAGCGTTATTCGCAGGCATGCCCTTAGCAAAACGTAAGGTGTTTTCAAGTAAAGTATCGCGAGACCTATCAATCCCAACCAATAAATCGAGATCAACCCGAGAAACCTGAGTTATTGGCTCCAGCTGGTCGGGGCTAGTATGCCATAAAAAGGCATCCACTTCGGAAAAACTGGGAGCATGGAGTGGCGCCGGCGACATCCGCTCAAGCGCAAGAGCAATCCTGTTCAAGCAATCTTGCGTCATTTCAGATCACCTTTATCATCCTCGTCACCAAATAAATCATCATCTGAGACACCTTGTTCTTTCAGGAAAGCATTACGTTTTCTTTCCACGTAAACTACGAGCCATATTGAAATCTCATAGAGGCCATAGACGACTATAAACAAAATAATTTGCGTCACCACATCAGGAGGTGTCACAATACCTGCCAGAATCAGAATCGCTACAATGGCATATTTGCGCACCGCACGAAGGCCCATCGCAGAAACCAGCCCAGCCTTCCCCATCAAGGTTAGTAAAACAGGGAGTTGGAAACATACTCCAAAAGCCATGATAAACTTTAATACCACATCTAAGGTTTCCCGCACAGAGCCCAAAAATCGGGTTTTGAGAGCGGTGTCGGATGCTTGTAATTCAGTTCCCGTGATCAGCGCTGTTACTGTTGGCATGATATCCGCATAGCCAATGAAAAAGTTGAGAGCCAATGGGCTTACGACATAATGCGCAAAAGCGGCACCCATTAAAAATAAAACAGGCGAGGCTATAATAAACGGTAAAAATGCATTTTTTTCTGCTTTGTACAAGCCAGGCGCGACGAACCGCCATAATTGGTAGCCGATAAAGGGAGAGGATACGCCAAGACCAAAAATAACAGAAATACGGATCAAAACAAAGAATTTTTCTTGTGGCGCAGTGAAAATTAATTGCGCAATTTCGCCCCGATTGCGCAAGATTTGCGCAATCGGTTCTGCTAAAAAATTCAAGATGTATTCAGCGACAAAAAAACAGGCGAACAAGCCAACAATAAAGGCGAGAGCAGCGCGAATGAGGCAGGTGCGTAGCTCGGTCAGATGCTCAATGAGTGGAGCTGAAGAGTCGTCCAGTGTTTCATCTTTACTACTCATGATGTTTTGCCAGACTTGGGAGCTGCTTTATTTGAAGTCTTTTTGCTAGTTGCTACTTTCGTGGAAGCAGTCATATTTTTTTGCGCAATTACTTCTTTAGTAGGTTTTTTGGAGCGTACTGGCTTTTTAACTACTGTTTTTTTTGGGGCTGGGTCGATCTCAGCAGTCTCATTGGCTATTTTAACTGCATCTAATCTTCCTTGAGCCTTATCAGCAATAGAGTCATGCATTTTCTTAGTTTTTTCAGCGCGTTCTTCTGACAGTTTGGAAGTCTCCGAACCGGGTACAAAATCCTTCCATTTAGTGGTGGGATCAGTCACGCTGCGTACTCCATCTTGGAGCGAATTCATCGAGTCCATCGCATCTTTCATACCAGAATCATCTGCAGCGTCATTCATAGCGCGACTGAAATCTCGAGCCATACCTTTTGCTTTGCCAACAAATTGGCCGATTTTACGAAAAACAACTGGCAGCTCTTTGGGTCCAATTACGATCAGACCTACAACAGCAGCCACCATAATCTCAGCCCAGCCCAATCCAAACATCGAGAACCTTCCTTACATCAGGTGAGTATACAGATTAGGATTTATCTTTTTCAGCTTCCGGCGTCACATCTTTAGCACCTTCAGAGGCCGCCTCTTCAATCTCTTGTTGGCTATCACTAACACCTTTTTTAAATGCTGTGATGCCTTTGCCCATTTCACCCATCATGGCGGAAATTTTACCACGGCCAAAAAGAACCAACACAACGAGCGCTATTACTAGATAGCCCATAGGCGGGATGTTTGTTAGAAATGCAGGGGTCATATCAACTATCCTTAAATTAACTCTTGATCATCCTTAAGACAGTTATCAAGCATCAGAAAGCACGTTCATTGCATTTTAACGTTGCTGAGTATTTCAACTGCCATTATTATGTCAGTATGGCACGTAAAGATCGACTTTTTTCGTTAATTCAAATTTTGCGCGATGGAAATCTCTATCGGGCCTGCGATTTAGCGGGTCTTGTAAAGGTATCGTTGCGGACCCTTTACCGCGACATGGACACATTAATAGCTTCCGGGGTTCCAGTTCGCGGCGAACGAGGCGTGGGCTATCAAATCACCGCGGCATATACGCTTCCAGCTCTGAACCTCACCAAAACCGAGCTTGAAGCACTGCACTTGGGGCTAGCGGCCGTGGGAGAGAGCGATGATAACGAACTGGCCATCGCGGCAAAAGCCTTGTCACATCGGATCGATGGCGTCTTGCCCGAAGACCGTGCAGCCGCCTCTGGGTGGTCCTTTGCCACCTACCCTTTTGCTGATGCCGCTCGCGGTTTTCAGCACATGCCTAAGCTGCGCCAAGCCGTTCGTGCGAGACAGAAAATGCAAGTTACCTTAGGCGGCGCTACATATAATTTGCGCCCCTTAGCTCTGGATTACTGGGGCAGGCTTTGGACTTTAGCCGCTTGGAGCGAAACCATTAACGGATTTGTGGCCTTGCGGGTCGATCAAATTGATAGCTTAGACGCCTTGCCTGCTGCTTTCGTGGATGAACCAGGCAAAACCTTTGTTGATTATTTAGATTGGAATAAGGCGCGACACAGAAGGCCTAAGACACCCTAATGCGGTTGAGGGAATACGTAGCAATGCTTGCGTGGAGCCAACAACCAGAACGGTGTTCCAAGCTTAGGTAAAAAAACCGATGGTACTGAAGCAGTAAGGATGGCCCCGTGTTCCAGTAGAAAATCAACTAATGAATTTTGACCTAAGAAACGTGCCCGCTGAACTGTAGCACGTACCGCTTGGCCCATCGCATCAGTTGGAGTTGGACCTTGTCCAGCTCGATCAAAATCAATTCGGATGTGTTGCGGGCGAATTACAATATCCAAGATGGTCCCATCAGCATGGCCCGGTGCGAAAAACTCACCAAAAGGTGTCTGCGCCAAAGAACTTTTAACCTTTCCCGTCATAATATTGATATCGCTAAAAAATGCCGCTGAATCTCTATCAGTTGGAGAGTTATAAATAGTATAGGGTGCACCTTTTTGTACAATCTTACCACCGCGCATAAGGGCAATTTCATCCGCCATTTTCATAGCTTCCGCGGGATCATGCGTCACCATTAGCACAGCGGCGCCATCTTCGCGTAAAACTTTCAAAGTTTCATCGCGGATGCCATCGCGTAGCCGATCATCCAATCCAGAAAAAGGTTCATCCAACAACATTATCTTTGGCCGCGGTGCTACTGCACGCGCTAAAGCTACTCGCTGCTGTTCGCCCCCAGATAATTCATGCGGCATTTTCTCGCCATACCCCGTCAAGTCGACCCGCTCTAGCAGCTCATGCGCACGGGTTCTGCGCTGTAATTTGGATCCAGTCAGACCAAAAGCTATATTTTTCAAAACAGATAAGTGTGGAAACAAAGCAAAATCTTGAAACATCATACCTATGTTACGCTGTTCCGGGGGTAGGCTGCTAATTCCGTCACTTACCAATTCACCATCAACATGGATCTCACCGCTGTCTTGACGCTCAACCCCCGCCACAATGCGCAGAGTGGTTGATTTTCCACAGCCAGATGGGCCCAACAAACACGTCACTTGGCCAGGTCTGAGGCTCAAACAGACACCGTCGACGGCTTTGCTCGCATCAAAGTGACGCGACAAATTTCGAATTTCAAGCCTTGGATCCGACAAGAGACGCACCTAACTGACAAAAACACTCGGACTTATTTAAGTCCAGCAGCTACGATTAGCAACAGCTCTCATCTAATACACTTACCTCGAATGGAGACGCCGCGCCCTAGTCATCGCTAGAAATAAATTTGCCAATTAATTTCAATAGGTTGAATGCACCGCGCAAAACTACCTCTTTATCTATTGCCAAGTTCACAACACAATTTGAGACTATGACGTCAAAGGAAGCTAAATCGAGCGGTAAGTCCGCCAAGCTTTCAATATACCCACGTGAAATTCAACATTTGATTTGGCGTAACAATACTCGTGACTATGATACTGTTGAAAACTTCGGACCACATCAAGCTGTTTCACAATCATACCGACACCCAAAATAGCCCCATGCTCGCCGCACCAGTCTACGGAAACAAACAGACAAAAACACAAATAACGATAGGGTTTGCAGTGTAGTTTCGGCAATAAAATAGGACACATCACCCTATCGTCAGATAGTGGAGTTTGTACCGCCTCCATCTAACAGGATGTTTTGCCCAACAATATAGCCTGCGTGCTGAGAGCAGAGAAACGCACACGCCGCACCAAATTCCTCTGCAGTACCGTAGCGACGCGCTGGAATGGACGCTTGGCGTTGTTTTTTAGCTTGCTCCATTGATATTCCTTGTGCCTTCATCACACTGTTGTCTAAGGAGATGGCGCGATCTGTTGCATGAATTCCAGGCAATAAATTATTGATATTAACACCTTTTTCTGCAACCTGCCGTGCCGTTCCCGCCACATAGCCAGTGAGGCCAGTGCGCGCCGCGTTTGACAAGCCCAAGACCGCAATTGGCGCTTTCACAGATTGGCTAGTTATGTTCACCACTCTGCCCCAGCCGCGTGAAATCATTCCGGGCAAACAGGCTTTCATCAAGGCAATGGGTGTCAACATATTTGCATCCAACGCCGTTATAAAATCATCTCGGTCCCAATCGGACCATATGCCCGGCGGTGGACCGCCGGCATTAGTAACGAGAATATCAACCTCACCCGCCACCGTTAAAACCATAGATTGGCCTTCAATAGTAGTCACATCACAAGCTACTGTGATCACCTGCACCCCGTGCGCGCTACGCAACTCAGCGGCCGTGGCTTCCAAAACCTCTGAGTTACGCCCATTAATCACTAAATTGACACCCTCTGAAGCTAAAGCCTCCGCACAACCGCGCCCCAACCCCTTCGAAGATGCACAAATAAGAGCTTTCTTACCTGAAATTCCCATGTCCATAGTATGCAGTCCTTACAATCTTTTATTTTATCTAACACTCATTTATGGTGTCTAACAATGACCAGCTAAAATAAATTCTAACCTTTTAAAAAAAGATAACTTAATATCAATTACTTGCTAAATAATATCTAAATTATTTTGACATGTATATTTAAATCACTTTAGTCAGAGTCCCCCAAAGTATAGATATTTTCAAGCAAACGGACTACTAGCTA
>Ga0308012_10001084_pt1 | contig 15067 bp, 15 predicted proteins | sample Neamet179_FD_203133 | JGI IMG/M metagenome (GOLD analysis project Ga0308012, IMG submission 203133) | Marine microbial communities from water near the shore, Antarctic Ocean - #179 | ecosystem: Environmental > Aquatic > Marine > Unclassified | place: Southern Ocean | collected 2014-07-25 | reverse complement strand
AATTCCTTAAATGTAATCAATGTAACCAACGATATAGCTTTATGCTCGGCACTGCAGTAACAGATACCCTACCATTTGAAATCCTAGATACCTTCGCACCATATAGATCGTTTAAATCTAATGAAATAGAGAACGACTTTTAAAGACGCTTCCAGCGTTCTTGGTCACAACCACCCCTTCTGAGATCCTCTCAAGGGTAATTCTACATTGGAGATTAATACTATGCTTACTAAACGTGAAGGGGAGTATGCCTATTGTGAACTCACCCAAGATAAATTCCTAATAATGAAGCGTGATGCGTCTACAACAGCCACTTGGCACAAATATGTAGAGGCTGCTCATGAGCCCGCTGCTAAATATCTTGTACAAATGCTTAATGGCGAAGTAACAACCATTTCCCTCTAAGATCTTATAAGAGGCATCCTACATACATAGAATGGAGATACTATGATTGATATTATTGATCAATACGCCCTAGAAACATCATGGTCTACTAGAATTACTGATGAAATCGTACTTGAGGCAATACAGGGGGATATCCCAATAGATATGGAATCCAATATCTTGAAGGGCATTACTGAACTCAATAGAGGTAAAGTATCTACTAAAGAAATCTTTATTAAGTTCTTCTCAATTTTATTAAGGGATAAGATTGGTAAACCTATACAAGCTATAGCTACTCAATTAGGTCATATTGCAGGTATTAAAGAATCCGCAAATGCATTTGAGTGGGGAATTCTGTTGATTAAATCATGTAAAGAAGCGGGGCTTTACACTTTGAATCAAGTTGATAACGAATGGTATGTATGCCCTGGCTTTACATTAGATAAAGTAACTCAACAAAAGTTAGCTAAGCTTCAATATCTACCGCCTATGAAGACAATACCTCTCAAGTGGTCTGACAACTACAGTGGTGGTTGGATGTGGGAAAATAAACATTTAGTATTAGGCAGTAGATTCACTAAGCATGATAAGCCTCTAGCTTATGATGTAATTAATAAACTACAAGATATACCTTGGGAAATAGATACAGATACCTATTTAGCTGAAAAGGATACCAATCGTAACCTTAATAAGAAGCAGTTCTTAAGAGTTATGAATGAATATCTAGGGGAATCATTCTATTTTGTATGGAGATATGACTCTAGAGGTAGAAGTTATTCCTCTGGATATGATTTAAACCTTCAAAGTAATGAGTATGGTAAGGCCCTTATCTCATTATATAACAAAGAGTTCATTACTAATATGCCAAATCTCTACATTGCTATTGCGAACCATGCTGGCAAAGATAAACTTACATGGGCAGAGCGTGTTAGATGGGTATCTGAGCAGGATGTAGACGCTATAGAATGGGAAGAGCCTATTCTAGGTAGGAAGGCTATTAGAGCATTAAAAGACTCAGTTGCTCATAAAGCTTCTGGTTATGTAATGAGCTTAGATGCTACCTCATCTGGAATACAGATTATGGCTGCTCTCTCAGGATGTAGAAAAACAGCTAAATCAGTAAATTGTATTGATCCAACGGCTCGATACGATGTGTATACCGAAGTAGCTGGCTTAATGAACATTAAGTTATCTAAGCCAATATCTCGACAAATAGCTAAACAAGTTGCGATGACGCACTTTTATAACTCAAAAGCTACTCCTAAAGCTTTGTTATCGGAAGTTGAATTAGAGGTATTTTATGAATGCATTACAGGTCTATTACCAGGTGCAGAAGACGTCATGAATACCATTAATGACTGTTGGGACTCTACAGCAGATGCGCATACATGGGTAATGCCCGATGGCCATACAGCCTATGTACCTGTAGTAGAAGCAGTAAATGCTACATATACAGACGATGAGCTCGGGGAAATACCATTAAGGTATTATCACCAGACTAGTTCTGAAAACTATAGATCTCTATGCCCTAATGTTATCCATTCAATAGATGGTTACATAGCTAGGGAGATGATCCGACGCTGTGACTTCCAACTCAGTCATATCCATGATTGCTTTGTATTCAGTCCTGATCATTTACAAGATGTCTCTAGAACCTATCGAGAGATTATGGCAGAGATTGCTGGTGGAGACCTATTTAGGGATATCCTAAGGCAAATTACTGGTAATGATCAACTAACAATTACTAAAGCTAGTCTTGATCTAGATAAGGCAATCTTAAAGAGCTCGTACATGCTTTCGTAATACATATAGACTCCCTTAACGGGGAGTCTATATTTTCTTAACGTAAACTCTCATACTTAACATTACGATGTTCCAAACGCCACACGCTGCTACTACTTAGGAGAAGTTTAATGTCGTTTTTTGTAGTAAACTCATGCACTGTAAAAGCCTGTCTAAATTGGAGAATGGGCGATACATGTGTGAAACATAATATGCATATTCCTACCTGTGCAAAGCATCTAGCTAATATGCACGACAGCTCTGTTTGCGAAGTACGCAGGCAGATTGATAAATACAGACTTGAACAAATGTTGGAGAAATAATATGCGTATTGGGCAGTACGAACTTAGAAATATGAAACGTAAAATACTAGAAGATTTATATAACGCGCCAGAAGCTGAACTTGATAAGCGTCGAGCTAGTGTAGCTCAAACAAACAGGCAATACTATATAGAGCCTTTAGAGGCTATTTTAGATAAATTGCCTATAGAAATGATTACCTACCATCAGGACTATTGTCTAGTGATTAATTATAATGTAAATCCAACAGACCCAACTGCAGGCGTCGCAGAGACATGGAAGTATAAGTCACAAAAACCTGTCCTAAATCCTCACGAAGTTACTACACGACGTAATTACAATAGTTTCGAGCCAGCAAGAAATACCTTAAATCCCCGATTACAAAGTATGGCCGCTCAATTATGTAATGACATTGTTGCTTTGCGTATTGAAAAAGCAGAGTTACAGAAATTCTTACATGACACTACATATAAATATTCCGGGTCTTTGCAACTAAGAAAGATATGGCCAGAGGCGTTTCATAAGTATCTACCAGTTGAACCTGCTCCAGTTCCTAGAGCTAAAAGAGGAAGTAAGGTTCCTAATCCTAATGTTCCTGCAGATCCCGAAACACCTACTTTTCTGAAGACCCGTCTTACAACTAACCTACTTGAAGGGAACTAATATGTTTGAAGTAAATGCTGTGGAGTTACAAGCATGCCTAATAGAAGATCTAAAAGTAGGACTTACTCCAATGGTGGCGTCTAGCCCAGGAATGGGTAAATCCGATATTATTAGAGCTATTGCTGATGTATTTAGACTTAAGGTAATTGATTTCCGTGTATCTCAGTGTGAACCTGTAGATATGCAAGGTTACCCTGGAGTATTGAACGGTCGTATGACTTTCCATATCCCAGAGTATTTCCCAATAGAAGGTGATGCAGTTCCTGAAGGATATGAAGGCTGGTTACTATTCTTAGATGAATTCAATTCAGGTAATAAGCAAACAGAAGCAGCTGCGTATAAATTGATATTAGATAGAGAAGTTTACAAGCACAAATTGCATCCTAGATGCTTAATTGCTGCAGCAGGTAACTTGACTACTGATAGAGCTATTGTAAATACGCAGAGTACAGCCACTACCTCACGTATGACTCATTACCGAATGCGGATTGATCATAAAGTGTGGGTGGACTGGGCAAATGCTAATGAAATAGATCATCGTATTATTTCTCTGATTAAGTTTAAGCCAGAGATCTTACATAAGTTCGATCCAGCACATAATGAGTTAACTTTCCCATGTCCTCGTACGTGGGAGTTTGCTTCTAAAGTTATTTCTGGTAAAGATAAGATTGATCACATTACTAAAACTCGCTTGGCTGGTACAATCGGAGAAGGCGCAGCAGTAGAGCTAGCAACTTATTCTGAAATCTACCAGAACTTACCTACGATTGAAGAAATCCTAGAGAATCCTAAATCAGGGTGGAAAGTACCTAGGGAACCTAGTGAGCAATACGCTGTTACAACTATGCTCGCGCACAACACTACTATAGATAATATCTATAAAATAGTAACTGCCATTGAAAGACTACCAATAGAATTTCAAGGAATTACTCTTAAAGATATTTATAAAAGAACCCCTGAATTAAAAGGGCATGCTGCTATCGTACAATGGATTAGTACGAATGCATCAGTCATGTTTTAGGAGATCTATAATGAGTAACATGATTAAACCTATGCTAGCTGCTACAGCTACTGATGAACAAATTCGTACTTTACTAAGTACATTTGGAAAAATGAATGCTTCTCCTAAATTGGATGGAATTCGTTGCACGATTCAGCAAGGAAAAGCATTATCTAGATCTTTAAAGCTCATTCGTAATGAGCATGTTCAAGCTATCCTGGGAGATCCAGCTCTTAATGGATTAGATGGAGAGCTAATTGTAGGCAGTCCTACCGCGCATGATGTATATCGAACTACTACTAGCGCAATAATGCGGACAATAGGTATTCCCGATTTCACATTTTGGATATTTGATAATTGTAAAGATGAGCACTCTTACACCATCAGACGAGAAACCTTACATGCTCTTCATCCAAAGGTGGCTGTACTAGAATCAGTTGTTGTTACTAATATGGCAGAATTGCATATTTATGAAGAAGCTTGTTTAACAGCAGGATTCGAAGGTGTAATTCTACGAGATCCAAATAGTATGTACAAGCATGGTAGAGCTACTGCTAAGCAAGGTGAACTTGTTAAAGTAAAACGGTTTACAGATGCTGAAGCTATTATTATTGATGTAGTTGAATTTCAACATAATTGTAATGAGAAGGTAACTAATGAGCTGGGACGATCTCAGCGTTCTTCACATAAAGAAAACAAAATACCAGGCGGTAAGCTTGGTGCATTTATATGCGAGGAAGTAGCTACTGGTATCACCTTTAATATAGGTACCGGGTTTACTGATGAGTTAAGAAATCAGTATTGGCAAAACCGTAGTAAATTAATTGGTCAAACTATTAAATATAAATCATTTAAAGTTGGTGTGAAAGACGCACCACGACATCCAGTGTTCTTAGGAATGCGTGATGAATCTGATCTGTCTTAGGAGACATGCATGTATACGGATTTAGAAGCGAAATTACTTAAAGCAAAGATAGAACTGATGACTAGATCAGCATTCATATCTACAATAGCTTTAAGTTTACGTCACGTTATTACTGATGCAACTAAAACTGCAGATGTTAACGGAACGGTTGTTCGATATAATCCAGAGTTCCTCAAAGGACAGACAGTTGCTCAGTTTGCTGGGCTGGTTGCCCATGAATGCTGGCATGTTGCGTTTCAACATATTGCTCGTAGAGGATCGCGTGATCCTGTTATTTGGAATGTAGCTGGGGATTACATTATTAATCACATGTTAACGAAGGCTGGTTTTGAAATTCCAATAGCAGGGCTATTAAGTACAAAATATGGAGATGGATGGTCTACTGATGAAGTCTACGATGATCTGATTAAAGAGAAGACTGACTTCGATACTAGTAAACTTATGCTCGACATTGTAGGAGAAGACGCTGCTAATGAAACAGAAGATGGAATTACTCTTGATTCAGAAGTTACGAATATTATTATTCGAGCACATACTCAAGCACTAGTGGCTAGCAGTGATGCAGCTGGAGAGATTCCCGGAGAGATCTTAAGAATAATAAAAGAACTCTTAAATCCTAAACTACCTTGGCCAGTAATACTGAATAGGTTTTTAGATCAACGAACTCGAGAAGAATACTCTTGGGCTCGTAGAAATCGTAGATTTGGATCTACCTATATGCCTAGCTTACATAGCTATGGTCTAGGCCATCTTACATTTGCTATCGATACCAGTGGTAGTCAAGGAGAGGACGAGCTTAAAGGAACTCTCAGTGAGATTAAGGGCATTCAGGAAGTATTTAACCCTGAACATATGACTATTATTGATTGTGATTCGCGTATACATACTGTGTATGAGATAGATCAAAATACTGACATTATGTCTCTAGACTTTCATGGAGGTGGGGGTACTAGATTTCAACCAGTGTTGGATTATGTGTCTAAACATCCTACACAAGCTCTTGTGTATTTCACTGATTTATTCGGAGAGACTAATCTTGAAGAAGTAGATTATCCTATTTTATGGATATGTAATTCTACCCATGAACCCGCAAGTATTGGGGAAACTGTTTACATTAATTAAGGAACTTGAATGTCCGAATTAACTACAGTACTCCTAATTAAAGAAAGCGCTATGGGAGCAGTAGCAATCGATGATCATTACCTCAAGATTCTGGATAGAGAAGGTATTCCTAAAGAATCTGTAATGATTATGCCATTAATGTATAACACCCCGATTAAAGTACTAGCTAAAACTGGTAAGGCTTATTTAGATAAATTGCTTACTAAAATACCAGATAGTGTAACTAACTTGATTGTGGCTGATAGTAGCTATTTCAAGTTTATTACTAATACTACTAAGGTTTCTGCCAGTCATGGCATTACCGTTTCCGGAGTTTATAGTGGATACGATAAGTTTGCTTGCGTATACGTTCCTAGCCACAAAACTCTATTTAAGCAACCTGAGAATATTCAATTAATAGATCTAGGTATTAAGGCTTTAACTGGTACAGGCGCTTCCGTACAAATTCACTCATCCGAGTTCGGATTCCAGTATGGATCTGATCGAGAGATCTTAGACTCACTGCATAAGTATCCAATACTCGCTGCAGATATAGAGACTACAGGCCTCAGCCTCGACGCTGCGATAGTATCTGTAGCGTTCGCTTGGACTAAGCATGATGGTGTTGCTGTCGATCTGTCCATTACTGGAAGTTATTATCTTAAGAAGTTCCTTGAAAGTTACAAAGGTAAATTGTTATTTCATAACGGCCTGTTTGATGCAAAGTTACTTATCCGTAATTTATGGATGGAACACGCAGCTGATTGGAAAGGAATGGTAGAAGGTCTACGATACTTTAGAGACTTTGATGACACTATGATATTGGCGTACTTAGCAAGAAACGCCACTACCAAAGTAAAACTTAGCCTTAAAGATATTGCACTGGAATATGTAGGTAACTATGCTCTCGAACTAGAAGATATTACTAAATATACTAAGAAAGAGATTCTGCAATATAACTTAATTGATGTACTCGCTACATTCTATGTTTGGGATAAGTATAAAGAAGAAGCTACTTCCAGACCGTACTTAGAAATATTTCAACCTAGTTTGTATCCTCTACTTAAGATGATGCTCGTAGGCTTGCCTATGGACTCTGACCGAGTAAGAGAAGTAAATACTATTCTTACTGCTAAAGAGAAAGTATTGACTGAGCAGATTCAAGAGAATACCTGTGTAACTTTTTATAATACTAAGTTACGAGAAGAGACTTGTGATAAAGCCAATGAGAAACTCAAGAAAAAGGTTAAGCCTCTTGTTGACTTTGATCATGTTCAATTCAATCCAGCTAGTGCAATGCAAATATCTAAATTACTATTTGATACTTTGGAATTGCCTGTCCTAGAGAAAACAAAAACAGACTCTAATGCTACCGGCGCGGACATACTTAAGGATCTAGCTAATCATACTAACGATCAAAACATTATAGATCTACTTTCGTTCTTAGTAGACAGAGCAGAAATAGCTAAAATTAACGGTACTTTCATTAAGGCATTTATGCAGGAAGAAAACTTCCTTCATGGAAGTCTCAGGCTAGGCGGTACACAGTCAGGAAGACTATCTAGTAGTGAACCTAATCTTACAAATCTACCGGCTCATGGGCCTATGGGCAAGCTGGTTAAAAGTTGTATTGTAGCTCCACCAGGCTTCCTATTTGCAGGAGCAGATTTCTCAGCTTTAGAGGAACGTATTGGCGCTATCTTAAGTAAAGATCCTAATAGAATTAAAGTCTATACAGATGGATTTGATGGTCATTCCATGAGAGCTCAGAAATACTTTGCAAATCAAATGCCGGATATAAATCCAAACGATGTAGATAGTATTAACTCCATCGCTGCTAAATATCCAAATTTACGGAAAGATTCTAAGCCACCTACATTTGCAATGCAATATGGAGGTACCTGGCACACTCTACATAAAAGAGCTGGGTTCCCAGTGGATCAAGCTAAAGAAATTGAAAAGGCTTACCATGAATTGTATGCAGTTTCTGATGAATTTGCCGCAAAGAATAAACTACTTATGGAGAAGGATGGATTTGTAGAATGTGCCTTTGGTCTCAAGCTACGAACTCCGATTATCTCTCAGTGTGTGCTAGGTAACTCTAGAACACCCTATGAAGCAGAAGGTGAAGCACGTAGTGCCAATAACGCCATAACTCAATCGTGGGGCATGCTCCTTAACAGAGCTATGATAGCCACTAATAAACGCATTGAGGATGCCGGCTACGGTATTCGTATTCTCCCAATTAATATGATCCATGATGCAGGCTATTTTCTGGTAGAGGATAGTCCTGAATGTATTAAATTCCTCAACGATACACTTATTGAAGAGATGTGCTGGAACGATGATGATCTGATTAGATCAACAGATGTGCCCATGGAAGCCTCTCTAGAGATAGGCAGATCCTGGGATAAATTAACTAATTTACATAACAATGCAACTATTAAGGAAATAACTGATGTCCTTCCAATTCTCACAGGATCAACTTGATGCTGTAAACGGTATTTGCGATACGTTACTTGATTCTAATATCGGTAGTCATGCGTTAGCTGTGCTTACGGGACCAGCTGGTACTGGTAAAACTACCGTAGTAACTGAAGTACTTAATCAGATTTATAATAAATCTCCATTATCTAAAGTATCCCTATGCGCTACAACTAATAGAGCTGCAACCGTTCTTAGTGATATCACTGGAAAAAGGGTATTGACTGTACATGCTATGTTTAAGTTAAGACCAAGTATTACTAAGTACGGAAATGAAATTCTTAAAAGTACTGGCGTATGCTCAATTCCAAATGGAACTATTCTAGTTATTGACGAAGCGTCTATGCTATCTAATAGTTTTCTAACGGCTGTTGTCGATATTATTAAAAAGAAAGCTCTAAAGATCTTATTCGTAGGAGATCCATTTCAGCTTCCTCCCATATCCGATATATGCAGTATATTTGATGGTTCTTTAACAACATTTACACTTAGTACTTCCCATCGGCAATCTATAGGTAATCCGATTCTTGATAAAGCTAATGAATTCAGAGAATATATTGAAGGTATTAGGAAGACAGCACCAGACATCATTACATCGATTAACACTAAAGGAGAAGGAATTCACGTACTTCCACATACAAATTTCGTTACACAATTCGTCCAAAAGTATGTAAACTACGATGCCGGGGATGAGGTGGATATTCCACTTTGTACCTACACCAATGAGTCTGCAATTAACTACAATAATATGATCCGGAAGGCTGCGTATTTTCTTGAAGATACGATTCAACCCTTCTATGTAGGTGAGCGATTAGTGTCTAATAGCAGTGTGCTACAGGGCATGACGACCGTGTTAACTAGTAATGAAGTAGTACGTGTTACCTCTTACATAGAAGCTAAAATAGAAGATATGATTGGTTATAAAGTAACTGTAATGGGTGATTATAGCACTGCTACTAAGACGAAAATTAAAACAGTATTTGTTCCTAAAAATAAAGGAATAAAAGATAAAGCTTTAAAAGTACTGAAGGATATTGCTGTTACTAATAAGTCTCGAAATGGTTGGACAGATTTCTATAGAGTTAAACAACTCATAGCAGATCTACGTCCACCATTTGCAGGTACAACTCACAAAGCTCAAGGTGGAACGTTTCCAGCAATATTTATTGATCTAACTAATATAAATAAATGCAGAGACGCTCATATCCGAGCACGACTTATGTATGTAGCGCTAACTCGAGCCACTACTAACGTATATATAAACTCATGAGCTATATTAAAAATTCATTACCCGATGATTGGGAACCTGAACGTAATTATCAATCTCCTAAAAACTATGTATGTATAGGAACTGAAGAAATAGAGGCTAAATGGTTACCTAGATGGTATGAAGTACCATTTGACGAATGCTGTTTTCCTGGAGAAATACCTAGTAAACATATAAGAGACGATGTAATCAAAGCTACTCCTCTAATAAAATTAACATATAGACCAGATGGCGATTACGAAGAACATCTTAAAATCCTTAAAACTGAAAGGTTACTAAATGGCTCTACAGTACACAAATAAACATGACGTATCTCTCGCATTAGCAGTATTCCTAATGATGGATTCTTACGATCACGACGATAGACCTAATTCGGTAAGTGCTACTGGATTGCTTCGTCCTCTCCGTCAGCTAGTTCTATCCCAACAAAATAAAGAACTACTTAAGACAGTAGATATTTCAGATCTAGTAGCCTCTAGAATGGGTACAGCTATCCATGATAGTTGTGAAGCAGCATGGACAGACCTTGCTAATGTTGCTCAAGCACTCAAAGTACTAGGGGCATCTGAAGCAGCTGTAGATAGTATTGTGATTAATCCTACATCTCTGAAGCCTGGGCAAATCCCAGTCTATGTAGAACAGAGAGCTGAGAAAAAGATACTCGATTTCTACGTCACTGGTAAATATGATCTAGTTCTAGACGGAACACTTAATGATTATAAATCTACCAGTGTCTGGACTTATATCTATGACAGCAACGCTGATAGTTACACTAAGCAAGGCAGTATTTATAAATGGTTAAATCCAGAAAAGATCACTAGTGATTATATTAATATTAATTATATATTCACAGATTGGTCAGCTTCTAAAGCTAGGCAAGATCCTAAACAGTATCCACAGCAACGGGTACTTACAAAGAAGTATCCTCTCTGGGGTAATGATGCAACGGAACAATGGATCATGAATAAGTTAGAAGCTTATCAAGCTCTAGCTGATTCTCCACAAGAAGTGCTACCAGAATGTACTGATGAAGAGCTCTGGGCTTCTAGGACTGTACATAAATACTATAAGAATCCTAATGCCTTAACTAGATCTACTAAAAACTTCGACACTATGGATGAAGCACTAATTCGCAAAGCTAATGATGGTGATGTTGGTACGATTGTAACTGTACCCGGCGAAGTGAAAGCATGCAGGTACTGCCCAGTTGTAGCTATCTGTAACCAAGCAGAGACTATGCTAGCAGATGGAAGACTAAATCTATGAGTGACAACTTTATATTAGTTGGTGCACTCAAAAGATATGTAAACATTCCATTCAAGAAAGCACAACTAACTCGCCTATCTACAGATGAGTTAATTTGGCTTGCACAAACCTATAAACCACGTGGGTTAAAGTCGCTCATAATAGAACATCTGACTAAATAATAATTAGATAGTAGAGGTTGGCTTACACCGCAAGGCAAGCAAGAGAACTTCCAAAGCTCTGAACACGACCTCTATTATCTTTATTTACTTTGGGAGAAAACTATGTCCGCACAGCAACTAAAAGCAAAAGCAGAAAGAATATTAAAAGAACTAAGTAAATCTACAAGAGCCCCGCAACATGCAGCTCATCAAATGAATTTAGGTAGTCTAATTAAAGCACTCTCTAGAGAAAGGACAGGACTATACGTAGTTACGAGTAACGGAGATTCTCCTGGTATGCCGCATATGTATCACGGCTACTATTCAGATATGGCATTCGAACCTTCTACTGAATTAATTACTGTCGTTGAATTTATACAGGTATGTGATGACGCTATGGCTATGCCATTCATGGGAGCTGAAGGTGAAGAGCAATTTATTAAACCAAATACTCCTGTATGGATTTCCAACATAGGTACCTATAGCGGAGATGCCATTATAGATCTCGTACCCTTGGACGGTGCTATCTCATTAACTATTAAAAATATGGACTAATATGAAATTATACCATCCGTTCTCGGAACAGATTGTCGATATTCTAGTTAAGAAAGTTAACAATGATAATCGGCATTTCTTTCGTATTCTAGTGGGATATTACTTATCTAAAGTAGCCTCTATGATGCGATGCAATATACAGACTAATGACAGAGATGTAGTCCCTGTTAATACATATGTAATTAACTTGATGGTATCAGGCACAGGTAAAGGGCACTCTACTAATATTATGGAGAGGGAGTTCGTAGCCTTCTTTAAGAAGGAATTCCTGAATACTGTATTCCCTCGTAAAGCTGAGGAGAATATTGAAAACCTAGCTCAAGAGAAAGCCACTTCAAGATGTTCGACTGGCCAATCATTACTCTCATTTCCTGAAGAAGTAGTTATCCAGAAAGATAAATTCAACCAGCAATTTGCTCGCCTAGGAGAACTAGCTTTTAGCTTCGATAGTGGGACTTCACCGGCTGTTAAACAGATGCGTGAAAAGTTACTACTAGCCTCAGCAGGTTCTATGAATTTAGAACTAGATGAGATTGGATCTAATATGGCAGCGAATGTAGATGTACTAAATACATTCCTTGAGTTATACGACGTTGGCTTAGTTAAGCAAAAGCTTATTAAGAATACGGCGGAGAATATTAGATCTGAAGAGCTGACTGGCGCTACTCCTACTAATCTTATGATGTTTGGTACACCTACTAAGTTATTAGATGGTGGAAAAACTGAGGAAGAGTTTAAGACCTTTCTAGAAACTGGTTATGCTCGTAGATTACTATTTGGATATACGATAGATAACCATAGGACTAAAGGCGCTACTGCTAAAGAACGCTATGCACAGATGGTGGATACCGGTCTAACTACAGAAATACATAATATTCAGCAGGTATTTGCTAGCTTTGCTACTAGACCTTTCAATCCTATTCTACAGATGTCCAGAGAGAACTCCATCTATTTGATTGAGTATCAGATCCGCTGTGAAGAGGCAGCTGATGAGTTTAAAGATCATATGGCTGTTCATAAAGCTGAGATGATGCATCGTTACTATAAGGCTCTCAAGCTGGCTGGAGCGTATGCATTTGCAGACAACTCGATGGAGATCACTCAGTTACATCTAGACTATGCTATTAGCGTAGTTGAAGATTCTGGAGAAGCCTTTCATACCCTTATGCGTAAGCAGGGCCCGTATGAACGGTTAGCTCACTATCTTGCGGACTGTGATAAAGAGGTTACTCAGCATGAACTGCTTGAAGAACTACCCTTCTACAAAGGCTCAGAGGCACAGCGTAAGGAACTAATGACTCTGGCTATGTCCTTTGGTTACAAACACAATATTATTATTAGAAAACGCATGATGGATGATATTGAGTTTTTCACAGGAGAGACTCTTATAGAGACTGATCTAAATAAATTGACCGTCGGTGTTAGTACAGATATAGCATATCATTATCAAACCGAACATCCTCCATTTGATCAACTCCATAAACTCACTACTGCCGAAGGGTATCATTATACTGCGCACGGTTTTGTTAATGGACACCGTAAGTCTGATAATGTTATCACTGGTTTCGATCTACTTGTCTTAGATTGTGATGGTGATATTAGTATAGCTACAGCTAAAGTATTGCTGGAAGATTATACGTTTATGATCTCCACTACTAAACGGCATACTGATCAGTTAAATAGATTCAGGCTAATCCTACCGATTTCCCATAAGCTTAAATTGACTCCACAGGAATATTCTAAATTCATGACTAATGTATTTGAATGGCTTCCATTTCCTGTAGACGAAGCGGCTAAGGATATAGCTAGGAAGTGGGCAGCTCATCCAGGGCACTATGAATATAATACTGGAAGTATTATTGATGCCACTATGTTTATTCCAGAAACTAAAAGATCTGATGACACTAAGGCTCAGCTAACAGCTACTGGCGTGGGTAATATCGAGCGTTGGTTTAGAAATCACACGTCGAAAGGAAATAGAGCTACACACCTTTACAGGTATGGAATGGTATTAGTTGATGCTGGTTTACCATTAGGAGAAATCATAGAAAAGATGGAAGCATTCAATAATTCATTAGATGTGCCACTGCCTGAAGATCAATTCAGAAAGAGCACTATTACATCAATAAGTAAGGAAGTACAAAAACGAGGAAACTAATATGTCTGTAACTAAGATAGATAAAGTAATAAAAGCACAAGGGAAACGTTATTTATATTCACTAATGGAAAAGCATTTAGTTACGCGTCCAGATGGTACTGTTACGTATATTCCCGGTGATTGTAATGATAATAAGATTTTACATATGGCTGTAGCTGAACATCCTGCTGCAAAAATTACGTTATCCATGGTAACAGGTCTTCGTGCTAGAGCATGGGGGAAACTTTACTGTGAACCTGTTAAGACTGACGCAGAAAGAATTGCTGAATTAGAAGCACTAGTAGATAAACTTATTACAAGAGAAGAAGACACACTTGTAAAAGCATTTAAGTCTACTACTCAAACACCTGTACCAATCAAGCCAGAAATTAAGAAGCGCTGTGATCTCTCACTGCCTGATATGAAGGGCCTGTTTGGATAGTACTACTTGACCTTTGACCTCCATTTTATGGACTGGCAAGTACCCAAAAGGGTGACAGCCGGGAATAGACCGGCAACCTAATTACTAAGGAGTTGTAATGGACATGATAAATCTAAATGATAATCAAAGCTACATTGACCAGCTATTCGAAAACCTCCCTGCTCTATGTTCATTAGATAGAGAGGAAATGATAACTATCGCGTTAATGTTTGCAGTTAGACCAGAGAATCTGGATACATTAATAGAACATTATAAAGAGGAAGATCTGCAATGACAGTACAAGTTAATGATCATCTAATATTAGTATCCGGTAAAAGCGCTACTGGGAAAAGTGCTAGCTTGATGGCTATGGATAAGCCAGAAGGGATTATGTATTTAAATTGTGAGAATGGTAAAAAGTTACCATTCAAGAATACATTTAAATGTCTCACTATCACAGATCCTACTATGGTCTATCAGGCGTTCACTGAGTCAGAGAAAATGCCAGAAGTGCACACTATCGTCCTAGATACTTTAACGTATCTTATGGACTTGTATGAGAGTACTAAAGTACTGAATTCTGCAGACACCATGAAAGCATGGAGCCATTACGCTCAATATATGAAAGTACTTATGTCTCAA